>Ga0315275_10001882_pt1 | contig 18735 bp, 15 predicted proteins | sample YL17G03_0_MG_FD_205557 | JGI IMG/M metagenome (GOLD analysis project Ga0315275, IMG submission 205557) | Sediment microbial communities from Yellowstone Lake, YNP, Wyoming, USA - YL17G03_0 | ecosystem: Environmental > Aquatic > Freshwater > Lake > Sediment | place: USA: Wyoming | collected...
GGTCTGCTGTTGGCTTGGGGGGCACTCCTCTTGGCCCGGCGCGCACCGAGCATACGACGCACCTATGGGCTACGGCGCTCCACCATCCTCGCGGCTGTGGCGAACGCTGTGGTGCTACTGATCGCGGTCGGTGCGGTTGCACTGGAAGCGGTGCAGCGCCTTCGCCATCCGGCCCAGGTGGCGGGGCCCACGGTCATCGCAGTTGCCTCGCTCGGTATCCTCGTCAACGGCCTCAGTGCCTGGCTTCTGGGTCGGGGACATCAAGATGACCTGAACGTGCGCGCCGCCGTCCAGCACCTTGTCGCCGACACGGCCGTGTCCTTTGGAGTCGTCCTCGCCGGCGTGATGCTCGTCTTCACCCGCTGGCTGTGGCTCGACCCCCTCGTCAGCCTGCTGGTGAGCGCGCTCATCGTGGTCAGCACCTGGAGGATCCTGCGGGAGTCGCTCGACCTGGCGATGGACGCGGTGCCGGAGCAGATCGATCCAGTGGCGGTCCGGAACTATCTCGAGGCGGTGGCGGGTGTCGTCGATGTGCACGACTTCCACGTTTGGGCCATGAGCACCACCGAGACCGCGCTCACGGCGCACCTCGTCACCAACCGCGCGACCTTCGATGACGATCTCACCGCGCGCATCGCTCACGACCTTTCTGAGCACTTCGGCATCGTGCATCCCACCATCCAGTGGGAGAGCACAGATCGCACGGAGCCTTGTCAGCAGGGCCGGGCAACGTTGCAGGGACCCGCTGCCGCATTGCCGGGACCACCGCCCGTCGAGGTCGCGCCCGGATCGCACGGTGTGAGCGAGGGACAGGAGGACGCACGACATGAGTGAGGATCGGCTGGCCTTCATCGGCGCCGGGCGCATCACCCGCATCCTGCTCTGTGGACTACAGCGGGTAGGCAAGCTCCCCCGGCAGGTGATCGTGTGCGACACGGACCCCGCTGCGGTCGAGCGGTTGAGGGCTGCCCTGCCCGGCTGCGACATCGTACCGTCCAGCCTGCGTGAGGCCGCCTCACTGGACACCGTGTTCTTTGCGCTCCACCCACCAGCCTTTCCCACCGCGCTGACCGAAATGCGAGGCGCCCTCCGGCCGGACGCCGTCCTCGTTTCACTCGCCCCGAAATGGACGTCGACCACAATCAGCGCAGGCCTCGGAGGTTTCGACCGCATTGCGCGCGCCATCCCCAACGCGCCGTCGATCGTGAACCGGGGTTACAACCCGATCGCCTTCGCACCTGCGCTGCCGGAGTCAGAGCGCGAGCGGCTGCGCGCCCTGTTCTCGTGCTGGGGTGCCGCACCCGACGTGCCGGAGCACGACCTCGAGGCATACGCAATCCTGACTGCGATGGGTCCCACATACCTCTGGTACCAGCTCTATGAACTCGCCGATCTGGGTCGGTCTTTCGGCCTGCTGCCCGAGGCGGTGACGGCGGCGCTTACAGCGATGGTGGAGGGGACGTCGAGGACGATGTCGGAGTCCGGCCTCTCCCCCGCAGACGTAATGGACCTCGTCCCAGTGCGGCCACTCGCGGCAATCGAGCCGACCGTGAGGGAGGCCTACGTCACCACGCTGACGGGGCTTCACCAGAAGCTCGCGGGGTAAGGCAAGTGCATCGACACCCGCACACGAATCACGGACGTAGCAGCGCAAGCCGCGTTAAACACCTTCGACGAAAGGACACTGCACATGAGTGACATCACAAAGCCGACGCCAATGGACTTGCTTCGTGCCGTCTCGCCCGAGGGCGCGAAGACTTACATGGAGCACAAGACAGCAACGATGGAGAATCCAGCCCTCCAGGCAGTGCCTCCCAAGTACAAGCTGCTCGTGGGCATCGGCGTGGCGGCCGCGCTGCAGTCGAGCACGTGCACGCTGATGTGGACGAAGCTGGCGAAGCAGGCCGGCGCCACCGATCAGGAGATCGCCGAGGCGATCTTCGTTTCGCGGCTGATGAAGATGGCCACGGTCAACGACACGGCCGCCGAGGCGTTCGCGTGGCTGAAGGCGTCGGGGAAGTAGGCCACGGGCCATCCAGTCAACGATCACCGCGGCTGCCTGGCCCATCAAGCCGGTCGCGAAGAGGTCCGTCTCCAACGCACGTCCATCAATCTCAAGGGAGCGAACATGGGAAGGGCACCGAAGCAGTGTTCCTGGAGCAGGCGAGGGCTGCTCCTTCTCGTGGTGCTGCTGCTCGTCGGGGCTACTGCCTGGCCCTCTCCCGGTCGCGCCGCCGTGGCCACGCCAGCAGTCGGCCCGTTGCCTTCGCGCGCCATGGGCGTGTGTCCGCCGTTCCCGCTGCGCGACGAGCGAGGTGTGGTCATCAACCCGGTCGCAGGCATCAACGATCGGGTGCCCTACTCGCCGCGCCAGACCTGCGGCGCCACCGGATGCCATGACTACGCGAAGATCACCGAGGGCTTCCACTTCACCCAGGGCAAGGGTGAGGCGGTCCCCGCGAAGTTCGCGGCCCGTTACAACTGGGTCAGCTCGCCGGGGAACTACGGCGGCACCTGGTGTTCGCCCGCGCCGCTCTACCGGCAACTGGCCCCGAAGAAGAACGCCAGCGCGCGGACGATTGACATGACCTCGTTCGACTTCGTCACCGCCACCTGCGGGAACTGTCACCCGGGTGGGGGGCCGCTCGAGTACGACCGGGACGGTAAACGCTACGACGAGCGGATGCGCGACCCGGCTGCGGGGCTCACCTCCGGCGCGGAGAATGGCCTCGACGGTGACTACTACAAGGCGCGCTGGGCCGAGACCGGCGTGATCGAGGCCGATTGCTTTCTCTGCCACATGCCCGAGTACGACCTCAAGCAGCGCAACGCAGAGCTCGCCAACCTCAACTTCCGCTGGGCGGCAACGGCTGGCGCGGGCTTCGGCTCGGTGAAAGGCAAGGTGGCGGCAAACGAGCAACCGACCGTCGTCTACGACAAGAGCAGGTTCGACGCGGACGGGAACGCGATCGTCCATATCGCGCCCGAGCCGCGGAACGAGGCCTGCCTGGGATGCCACTTCAAGCCCGACTGGAAGAAGCGCGGCGCGGCCTACTCGGCGCGGACCGACGTCCACATGATGGCCGGGCTGCGCTGCGTGGACTGCCATGCGGCCGGCAGCCGGGCGGCCGATCCGCGCATCCGCGACCGGGAGGCCCATCAGGTCGGCAAGGGCGACGACCCGTCCGGCATGGTGCGCAACGACCTCGACAACACGGTGCGGAGCTGCGAAGACTGCCACCTGAAGGGCTGGCGGAACGCCCCACGGGCGACCCACGCCTGGTTGCCGCCGCTGCACATGGAGAAGATCTCCTGCCAGGCCTGCCATATCCCAACTCGGGCGGTGAAGAGCGCGCTCGTTCAGGCCAGCGACGTATACAACCCCGCGCCGCGCATCACCCCGCCTCCCAAGCACATCTGGACCTTCTACGACCAGGAGATGGCCTTCTGGAACCACTACGGAGAGCTCGAGCTCTTCACCGGCAAGGATGAGCCCACGAACGTCACGCGGCCGACGCTCATCCGCTACAAGGGGAAGATCTACCCGGCGAACCGCGTTCACAGCGCCTGGGTGGGGTTCGAGGAATCGGGCAAGCCAGGCCTGAACCAGCTGCTCATGAAGGACTTCTTCCAGATGTGGACCCAGCATCGGGCGGATTCCGCGGGCGTCTGTCCCGCGCTCTCGAAGATCACCGATGACAACCGGGACGGGGTCATCGAGGTCAATCGCCCGGAGGAGATCGACGCGCTGCTGTCCTCGGTCCGCTCGTACCTCAGCACCACCGGGTTCCCGATGGCGGGGCGCCGTCTGGTCTGGGTCTCGGACAGCCGCGCGTACTACTCGTCGACCGAGTCCCGCGCACTCGCGCACAAGGAATACGAGGCGACCGCCTACGCCTCCGTCTACAAGTTCTCGCACGACGTCGCGCCGGCTCGGGCCGCGCTGGGGGCCGGCGGGTGCACCGACTGCCACCGGGCAGCTTCCCCGTTCTTCGAGGGAGCGGTGCTCGATGCGGCCTTCGCCTCGAATGACGCCCGCCCCCGCTGGATGCCGAACTACAGGATCCTCGGACTACCTGCCATCTGGGTGAGACTCGGGGCCTTCCGTGAGGGAACCGTGAAGCCACTGCTCTATGCGTTGGTCGGCTTCATGGCCCTCGTCGCTCTGGTCGGGGGCTCGCGCCGGTTCAGCCTGCGCAGCCACGCCATCAGAGAAAAGTTCCTCAGCCCCCGCCACGCGACCTTCATCGCCTGGCTGATCATCGGCGGCGGGGTGATCGTCGGCGTAATCGCGGCCCTAACCCCCGGGCTGATGGAGTACATGACCGTCCGCCGCTTCGACCTCGACGCAAGGCACTTCTGGGTCGGGGTCGCCGTTCTGATCGCGGCAGTCCTAATCTTCATGCGGAGTCCGGCCCCCGCAACTCCGCTCCGCCGGGCCGTCTCGGCCCTCCGTCGAGTCGGGTGGTGGCTGGTCGCCATCTCCGCACTTGCGGGCGCTCTGATGGTGACCAACCTGGCCTGGCTGCGCACGCCCACGAGGCTGGCCTACACCGTCTTCGACCTGGGCATCACGATTACGGCGCTGATCCTCTCAATGCTGCTGCTGCTGCGGATGATCGAGAGCTCCCAGCCGGACGACGCCCATGCGTGGCCAGCAACTAAGCATCAAGACCGTCCGTAATCGAAACTGAGGCCGGCGCGAGGGTTCAGCGTCCTCTCACTTGGTTGCTTGTTAGGGACGGTGGAATCCACCCGTCGCGCTGAACGCGGCCCCGGCATAGCGGGCCTCGGCGCCGAGCGCCTCCTCGATGCGGAGGAGTTGGTTGTACTTCGCAACGCGCTCCCCACGGCAAGGGGCACCGGTCTTGATCTGCCCCGCGCTCGTGGCTACGACCAAGTCAGCGATGAAGTCGTCGGAGGTCTCCCCGGAGCGGTGGCTGACCACCAGCGTGTACCCCGCGGCCCGGGAGGTCTTCATGGCCTCGAGCGTCTCCGTGACCGTGCCAATCTGATTCAGCTTGATCAGCGTCGCGTTGGCGACGCCCTCCTGGATGGCGCGGCGGATGATCTCGGGGTTGGTCACGAAGATGTCGTCGCCGACCAACTGGATTCGCTTGCCGAGACGGTTGGTGAGGGTCTTCCAGCCCGGCCAGTCCTGCTCGGCAAGGCCGTCTTCGATGGACCAGATCGGGAACTGCCGCACCCAGCCCTCCCAGAACGCGACCATCTGGTCGGGGGACAGCCGGCTGCCATCGGACTTCTTGAGCACGTAAGCGCCATCCTCGAAGAACTCGCTGGCCGCCGGATCGAGAGCGATGACAGCATCGGTGCCTGCCTTGAGCCCCGCCTTCTCGATGGCCTTGAGGATGACCTCGATGGCTTCCACGTTGGCCTTGAGGTTGGGTGCAAATCCTCCCTCGTCGCCAATCGCGGTCGAGTAGCCCTTGGTCTTGAGGGTCGCTTTGAGCGCCTGATAGACCTCCGCCCCCATTCGCAGGGCCTCGCGGAACGACGGCGCCCCTACCGGCGCAAGCATGAACTCCTGGAAGTCGACGCTGTTGTCTGCATGCGCGCCGCCGTTGAGGATGTTGAACATCGGCACCGGGAGGAGCGTCCCGGGGTCCCGGGCCAGGCGGGCGAGATGCCGATGGAGCGGCACGCCGGCCGCGAGGGCCGCGGCACGGGCAGCGGCCATGGACACGCCGAGGATGGCGTTCGCGCCGAGCCGTTCCTTGCTCTCGGTCCCATCGAGGGCGCACAGCTTGTCGTCGAGATCCGTCTGGGCGGCGGCGTCCATGCCGCTCACCGCCGGTGCGATGACCTCGTTGACGTTGCGGACCGCCTTCAGCACACCCTTCCCACCAAAGCGAGCCTTGTCTCCGTCGCGCAGCTCCAGCGCCTCACGGGTCCCGGTGGACGCTCCCGACGGCACCGCTGAGCGGCCGACGATGCCGCCCTCGAGCTCCACGTCGACTTCGACTGTGGGGTTGCCTCTCGAATCAAGGATCTCCCTCGCCTTGACGCTCACAATCTTGCTCACGGTTCCCTCCCTATGGTTACTGCCAGACACGGTCACATGCTCTCTTCTTCGCGAGCCAGTACCTCTTCCTGTTCGGGCGGCGAGAGCCTCGGGGCGAACCAGCGCTGGGCGATCACCGTCGGCACGACCGCCGAGGCGATAACCACGCTGATGAGGATCGAGAACTGGACCTGGTCGATCAGGCCGGCCTGGAGCCCATAGAGGGACGCGATCGTCCCGAAGGTCAGGCCGGTGCTCATCAGGAGCGTGGTGTAGGTCGCCGCCCCGGGCATGTGGAGCCGCGCCAGCGGGAAGACTCCCGCCGACTTGGCGATGAGCTTCACTGCGAAGAACCCGAGCAGCACCCAGACTTGCGGACCGAGGGCGCCGAGGGACACGTTCATCCCGCCCCGGATGAAGAAGAAGGGCGTGACCGCACCGAAGGCCACGACCCGGAGCTTGTGCTGCAGGTCACGACGACGGTGGAACATGGGGGCGAGAACGAGTCCGAGGACGAAGACCGGAAGCACGGCGTGGCTCTTTCCCACGCTCGCCAGGAACATGATGCCGAAGAGCACGGCGAAGAGGAGCTTGATCTCGGGCTCGATCACCCGCGGGCCGTAGCGCTCGAAGGCGCGCGGAAGCACGAACGGCGCGACTAGGATGATGAGCGCCGAAGCCCCGAAGAAGACGGCCGTTGCCCAGCTGAAGTCCACGAACAGAAGCGACAAGGCGAGAGCGGTGCCGATGTCGGTGACGAAGGTCGCCGCCATGATGAGCTTGCCGAGTTCGGTCGCGTTGAGCCCCGTCTCCACGAGGACCGCGTACACGACCGCCAGGGAGGTGGTCGAGAGCGCCACGCCGGCGATCAGGGATGCCCTGGGTGTCCAATGGGCCACGAAGGCGGCAAACGCCGCTGCAGCCAGGAACGGGAAGAGGAACGAGGCGCCACCCAGCATCAGGCTCGGCTTGAGCTTCGCTCTCAGCAGCCCCGGATCCACTTCGGCGCCGGCCAGGAAGGTCAGCAGGATGCCACCGAACGAGGCGAGGTAGTCGAGCCAGGGAGCCCCATGGATGCCGAAGACGTTGCCGGCGACCACGCCGGCCATGATCTCCACGATTGCCACCGAAACGGCCCATTCGACGGCGATCACGCTGGCAAGACAAACGAGCCCGGCGATCAGCGCTGCCACGGCAAGCGGCGTCATTCCCCCTCCTCCTCAGGGCGAGAGCGGTGGTGAGAATGAAACGACTCCCACCGGTTGGGATGCGGTAGGAGTCATCAGCCCCCGTGAGGGGCGGTTCGTGGCGGAACTCCATCGCCGAATGGCTGTGGGGTGAAGCTAGGGTGGGGCCGGAACCCCGTCAAGTCGTCCGCCCGCCGGGGAGTGTCCGACTTCGGGCCCGATGGCCGTCCATTGACGGCTCCTCGCATGGCCGCTACGATGCATGCAGACATCGGCGATGAAGCTCGCCGTAACCACCCGGCCCCGGGTTGATGGCTTCTACCCCCAGGTAGAGGCCATTTCTGCTTATGACCCAGATTCTCGGCACGACCCACCAACGGCTCCAAGGCATCCTCGCTAGGCTGCGCGCTCTCGCCGGCCCGAGCGAGGGCCAGCAAGTGCTGTCCGATCTCGAGGCAGCTGACCGCCGGCTGAGCGAGGCGGTCTTCAAGCTGGTCGTGCTGGGCGAGTACAAGCGGGGCAAGACGACGCTCGTCAACGCCCTGCTCGGGGCCCCAGCCCTTCCGATGGCCGTCGTCCCACTCACCTCCATCGTGACCGAGGTCCAGCACGGCGCCATGCCCGAGGCTCGTATCGAGTTCTTGAGTGGCGAGTCACGGTCTGTGGCCTTCGACGATCTCCCTGCCTACGTGACGGAACCTGAGAACCCGCAGAACCGGAAGGGCGTCCGCCGGGCGATTGTGCGCCACCCCGCTCCCCTGCTGAGCGAGGGAGTGACCATCGTGGACACGCCCGGTATCGGGTCGGTGTTCGAGCACAACTCGGAGGTCACGTACCAGTTCCTCGAGGAGTCCGACGCGGTGGTGATCGTGCTGGCCGCAGACCAGCCCCTAAGCGCTGAGGAACGCAGGCTGTTGCGGGCGCTCAATGGAATCACCGAGCGGATCCTCTTTGCCGTCAACCGCGTGGATGTTCTCACGCCGGACGAGACGGAGGCCTCGCTCCGGTTCATCCGAGAAACGCTCGCGACGCTGGAGGAAAGGCCGCCGGAGTCCGTCCATCCTCTTTCCGCCCGCCAGGCCCTCGAAGCGAGGGTGCAGCACCAACCTCCGCCTGACGACTTCGTGCGGTTTGAGACCGCCCTCCATCGCGTGCTGATCGAGCGCAAGTCGGAGATTCTGACGGAGCGCGCGGAGAGGCTGGCGCGCAAGGCAACCGATCTGCTCGCGCTACGTCTGGAGTCGGAACGGCAAACGCTGCAGATGGCACAGGGAGAGCTGGGCTACGCCATCTGCCAGTTTCACGCCTCTACCCCCGCGATCGAACATAAGCTGGAGGAGTCTGGGCTCCTGCTCAAGCACCGGGTCGAGAACATCCCCAAAGTCGAGCTGCGACAAGTTGCGGACGACACCCGTGCCCGTATCATGGCCGCGCTCTGGCCGAAGGTGGAGACGACTGTCCGATCCGCCCACGACCGTGCCCCACGGGAAGTCGTCCGACAACTCTCAGGTGAGGTCGGCAAGTGGGTGGTCGAGGAGCTCAAGGCCTACTACCCCGCCACCGAGAGGCACGCCCTGCGGAGTCTCGCGGCCGCCCTCGAAGAACATGCCGAACGGGTGCAGGCGGCCGTGGGCGAGGTCGTGACGCTGGCGAACGAGCTCTTGGGCATGCAGGCAGCGGTGCCGCGGGTTATCCCTCCCACGCTGGACCGCCCGCGCTTCTACTTAAAGGAGTGGGATTACTCGGGAGGTCAACTCCGGGGGTCCGCCTGGAGGCTATGGCTCCCGCGGCGCTGGGCGGAGCCCTGCGCCCTGACGGAACTGCGCGAGTTGCTCGAGCGGCGCGTCAACCAGAACCTGGAGGCGGTGCGCTACGACTGGGTCCTCCGGCTCGACGATGCGGTGCGGCGATTTCAGGTGTCCGCTCGTGAGCAGCTTGCCGCGATCATTGCCGTCATCCGCGAGGCCATGGATCGGGCTCGGACGTTGAGCGCGGACGGCACGTCCCAAGCCCGCCTTGCCGAGCTTGACCAGCAGATGCAGCAGGTGACACAGATTCGTGGCGAGTTGGCCGTGGACTTCGAAGTCGAGCCGCCCGCGGGACGCCCCGCCTCGATGTGACCTTCGGAACGTGCGCGTCGGCTTGGTCCTGTGGGTGCCCTTCAGCGTCCTGGCAGCCGTCATGGCCTACCTCATCACCTACGAGGAGTACCGGCGGCACTTCCCAGATCGCCGGCGGGCCGTGGTCAAGTCGGCGAAGACGGCCGCCGTGACGCTGATCTTCTTCCTCCTCGCTGGACTGGCAGTGAGCCCTTTGCTGGCCTGGCTGGGTCAGTAGGTCGCTGTACCGCCGCTCTGAAGGGCGTTTCGAGGGGTCTCTGCGCGCCGTGGTTACGTGCGACGACCTCCCGGGCGTCTACTCTCGGGTGTCTCAGACCCCTTGTCGTATCTAGGCGTGAATCCAACCCCGTCGCCCCGCGTAGGCCAACAACGTCCCAGCCACGAGGCCCACAACATATCCATTCGGAAGGCCGATCACTGAGGCAGCCACGAGGAGCGCAATCCACAGCTGGCTACGCTCGGAAGCGACATCGGCAACGAGCAGCATCAGGCTCACGGCTTCGAAAAGCAGGACCACGCCAAGTACGGGCATCGGGAAGATGCGAACCACAGTTGCGAACCCGGGCGCAAGAATGAGCCCAAGGACAACGTACATCGCTCCGTAGAGCACGGGCGCACCGGCAGTACGGGCGCCGAAAGCATGGAAGCCGGCGAGTCCGCCGCAGCCGTGACAGACCGGGATGCCTCCAAAGATCGGCCCGATGACATTCATCACGCCGAAGGTGAAGCCGATCTTGCGCACGCCCACGGCGCGCTCAGGAAAGAGATCCTGGGTAGCCTGGCTCGTGGCCAGAACCGAGTTGCCCAGAGACAGCGCTATTTGGGGCAGCGCCAAGAGCAAGGCTCCACGCGCAAGATCACTTGTCGTCGGCACCATGAGCTTCGGCAAGCCAAGCCCAATCAGACCGCTCCACGGGGAGGAGTGGAAGCTGAAGAAGAGCGCGTAGAGGCCGCCAAGGCCGATGACCACCAGTGGCGCGGGCACGCGGCGTTGCCGACGCAACAGGAGCAACGCGGCCACGGCAAGTGCAGCCAGCACGTAGCCCCTGCCCCCGTCGGCCTTTATGTAGTCCCCGAGGGCAAGGCGAGCCAGTGTCAGGCCCAGGCCCAACTGGATGCCGCGCACGACCGACCGGGGGACCACTCTGGCGATCCAATCGAGCGAGCGCGTCGCCGCGAGCAGGATCATCGCGACACCTATGACAAGCCCGCCACCCGCGAGCGTGCCGGGTGAGAGTCGCTGCGCCAGCATGATCGTCGCCATCGCCTTGAGGGGCTGCACGGGCATGGGGATCCCGTAGATGAGCCCCGTCGCGATCTGGAGCACCCCGAACACGATGCAGACGCTCGCTGGGTCGAGACCGCAGAACGCGATAAGCCCGACGATGAGCGGCAGATCCGTACCGATGTCACCGAACGCGCCGGCGAGTTCATGACGGTCGAAGCGGATTCGCTGAGGCCCGATGCGGCGCACCATGCGGAACAGGCTATCACGGGAGCGGCGGTCACGGCTGCAAACCGGCTCGTCTCGTGCTGGTGCCAAGTTCCGGACTGCGCGCTTGTGGGCGGGGGGCTCGTCCGCCCCTCAGGAGGTGCTTATGCGCCGCAGTCGCCACGCAAGGAGCGGCGGTGTCACGAGCGTGGTGAGCGCCACCATGGCCACGACCGCCGAGAAGATCGCGTCATCTACGACCCGCTCGCCCGCGATCGTGAGCGTCGCGCCGATCCCAGCGAAGATGAGCCCCACCTCGCCGCGCGGGATCATCCCCAAGCCGACTGCCATGCGGTCGGCGCCCCGCTCGAGTACGCCAAGCGCACACGCCTGCTTGGCCACCACCGCGGCCGCGGTCAGCGCCGCGGCGAAGCCCAGCACGCCGGGCGCTCCAAACACCGAGAGATCTACCCGCATCCCCATCAGGACAAAGAACACGGGTACGAAGAACGTCGTGATGGGTTCCAGCAGCTCCGGGACGGCCCGCCTTGCGTGATCGCGTTCGCGCAGATCCTGGTAGTGAACCTCGTCAAGAATGAGACCGGCGGCGAAGGCGCCGACGATTGGGGCGAGACCCATGAAGCTTGCCAGGTAGGCGAGGCCGAAACAGAAGCCCAGTGCCCCCGTGAGGAGTAGCCCCTCGCCTGTGAGTCGCGCAGCCAGCTTGAAGACGCGGGCGGAGAACCACCGGCCGACCAGGATCGCCCCCGCCAGGAATACCGCGGCCTTCGCGACGATCCATACGACGGTAGTGGCATGGAATGCCTGCCCCGCATCGGCTGCCTTGATCACGCCCGCGACGACGGCGAGCACGATCAGGCCGAGCACGTCGTCGACGACGGCCGCACCCAGGATGATGCGCCCCTCCTTGCTGTCCGTGCGCCCGAGGTCCGCGAGGACTCGTGCGGTGATCCCGACGCTGGTGGCACAGAGCGTGGCCCCCACGAACCAGTGGCTGAGCGGATTGTGTCCCGGGTAGAACCAGGCGGAACAAGCGAAGCCGAGACCGATGGGCGCCATGACACCGATGACAGCCACGAGAAGCGAGGACCCGCCGACAGCTGCCATCTTCCCGACATCGGACTCGAGACCCGCGTCGAAGAGCAGAAAGAGGACGCCGATCTGGGCCAGTAGATCGATCGCGGCGAGTTCCCGTATCGGTTCCAGGCCATGGAAGCCGAGGAGACCGAGATTGCCGAGAACGACGCCGACGACCAACTCCCCCAACACGGCCGGCTGGCCCAGCCGGGCAACGAGCACACCGCCAAGCTTCGCCCCTAATAGAATCAAGACCAGCGCTGCCAAGACCGGCGGCAGGTCGGCACCATGGGGTTGGGCGGCCGCATGCGCGACTCCCGAGGCCAGCACGGTCCCGAGAAGGACCGGCAACGCGAGGTGGCTCCTGGTTGCTCTGAGTCTCATGGTCGCGCAGTAGTAGCGCAATCTGACGGAGTCGTCGAGCATTCCCCATCTTGTCCGCCGACCGAGGGCTTCTGAGGTAGGGAGCCGCGCGGGACGACTTCGACGCAGGAGGCCTGCTGTCCTATGCTTGCCTGGCATCAGGTCTCGGCCTGCGGGTAGATCGGTTCGCCCCGGTCTTCGTGTCGCGTAACGCCCATGAGGGAAAGCGACTTCTCTGGAGACTGCCTGTGAAGCTTGGGTTCAAGTTCGCCGTCTTGCTGGTCCTGCCACTGGTCGTGCTCACGCTGGCCTTCGGGTACGCCTACCAGCAACGCAGCCAGGCGCTCCTGCGCGACGAGTTGACGAAGGAAGGCCGGGCAATCGCGCTCGTGGTCCAGACGGCGGCAGAGGACTACCTGCGAGACCGGCAGCCGGCGGACCTGCGCAAGTTGGTCGATCAGATCACCGGCTACGAGCGGGTATTGGGACTGCGGATCTTCGGCCCCGACGGTCAGCTGACCTACCAGTCGTCGACACTCACCCCGTACCCGTTCGGCGCTGAGGAGTTGTTGCAGCAAGTCCTCCGGGAACGCAAACCGGCCGAGATGCGACGGGAAGTGGGCGGCCAGTCGGTCCTCGGGTTCCTGTTCCCGCTCTCCGGCCGGGGCGGTCGTCTTCTGGGCGCGGGTCAAGTCCTTCAGCTCGAGTCCTACATGGAGGCCGACGCGCGCGCCAACCGGGACTTCTTCCTGGCCCTCACCCTGGCCATGGTCCTCGCGACCGTGACCATCATTCTGCTCGTCACACGGTTCAGCATGGCGCGCCCAATCGCGGAACTGGAGCGGAGTTTCCGCCAGGTGGGCGGCGGCGACCTGCCGGCGCGCGTGCCTGTCCGTGGCGACGACGAGCTGGGCCGCCTGGCACTCGAGTTCAACCGCATGTGCGAGCGGCTGGAGTCGGCGCATCGCTCGCTGGTGAGCGAGCAGAGGAGACGCCAGCAGGTCGAGGACCGGCTGCGGAACGCCCAGCGTCTGGCGGGGCTCGGCCGGCTCGCTGCAGGGCTCGCGCACGAGATCGGCACCCCGCTCAACGTCATCAGCGGCCGCACGGATGTGCTCCTGCGCCACCTGGCCAGCGACGAGCGGTCCACCCGCAACCTGAAGGCCATATCCACCCAGAGCGAGCGGATCGTGCGAATCGTTCGCGATATGCTCGACTTCGCCCGCATGAAGACCCCGCGCCGCATGCCGACGTCAGTGGCCGAACTGGTCCACACCGTCGTCGATCTCTCGCGTGGCGAGCTCGAGCGTTGCGGCGTGGCGGTGCAGATCGAGATCCCAGAGGAGCTGCCAGCGGTCATCGCCGACGCCGACCAACTCCAGCAAGTCTTCATGAACCTCGTCGTGAATGCCCGGGATGCGATGACCAGCGGCGGGACTCTCCTGATCACGGCCGTGGACCAGAGTCTCCCCCACCCGGAACGCGGTGGCGTGACCCGCCGACACGCCGTGGTCAGCTTCGAGGACACGGGAGCGGGGATCCCCGAGGAACACCGCGAACGCGTCTTTGACCCCTTCTTCACGACCAAGGAGCCGGGCAAGGGCATGGGACTGGGCCTCGCCGTATCGTATGGCATCGTCGAGGAACACGGAGGCTGGTTCGACCTCGAGAGTCATCCAGGGCAGGGGACCCGGGTCACGGTCTACCTTCCCATCGAAGGGGAGCCGATGGACGAAGGTCCCACGCAGAGCGAGGTGGTCTGATGGCGAAGGCTCATGTCCTGGTGGTCGAGGACGACGTCGAGATGCTCTCCCTGCTCCACGATGAACTGGGCGAGGCGGGGTTCGACGTGCACGCAGTGTCCAGTGCCCAGGAAGCCCTCGAACACGTCCGCGTGCGCGCCGTGGATGCCGTCGTCACCGACCTGGTGATGCCCGGGATGAGGGGTGACGAGCTGCTGCGTCAGCTCCGGGCTGCCGCCCCCGGTGTTCCGGTCGTGATCATGACGGCGTTCGGGAGCATCGAGTCAGCGGTCGCGGCGATGCGGGAAGGGGCCTATCACTACATCACCAAGCCCTTCCGCATCGAGCAGCTGATCGTCACGCTCGAGAACGCACTGGCCGAGAACCGTCTGAGGCAGGACCTGCTTGACCTTGCGGGTGTCGCCCAGGACCGTGCCGGCATCGTGGCGGAGAGCCCGGTGATGAGGCGAACAATGGATCTGGTGGCGCGGGCCGCACCGGCGGACACGCCCGTCCTCATCCTTGGCGAGAGCGGCACGGGCAAGGAGCTGCTGGCGCGGGCGCTGCATGCGGCAGGTCCGAGGCGCGACCGCTCGTTCATGGCCGTGAACTGCTCGGCGATCCCCGAGACCCTGCTCGAGAGCCAGCTATTCGGGCACCGCCGCGGCGCCTTCACCGATGCGAGAGAGGACCGCCGCGGGCTCTTCCAAGAGGCCGAGGGCGGCACGATCCTGCTCGACGAGATCGGCGACATGGCGCTCTCCCTGCAAACCAAGCTGCTCCGCGTGTTGCAGGAGAGGGAGGTCCACCCACTCGGCGCCGCCGCTCCCGTGGCCGTGGACGTGCGGGTGATCGCGGCCACCAACCGGGACCTCGAGGCATTGTGCGCTCAGGGACGTTTCCGGCAGGACCTCTACTACCGGCTCAACGTCATCACCATCCGGATACCACCATTGCGCGAGCGCCCCGAGGACTTGCTCCCGCTGGTCGCCCACTTCCTTGCGAAGCACGGCCAGCGGTTGGGGCGCTCCGAGGTAACCGTGAGCCTCGAGGTGATGGAGTTGTTCCGGCGCCACCCGTGGCCGGGAAACGTGCGCGAGTTGGAAAACGCCATCGAGCGCGCCCTGGTGCTGGGCCAGGACTCGGCGATCCACATCGAGGACCTCCCGGACGACCTGCGGCAGAGCCTTCTGAGCTCCCCAGGCCCTGAGCACGTCCGGCTGTTGGCCGACATGGAGCGGGAACAGATCATCAAGGCTCTCAGGGCTGCGGGAGGCAACAAGACGGCAGCCGCCCGACTCCTGGGGCTCGACCGAAAGACGCTGTACCGGAAGCTCGAGGTCTACGGCATTCAGCCCTCCTAGATTCGATCCTCCGACCGTCCCAAAACGCCACGTTGGGGCAAGACGCTACGGGGCACGGGCCTCTCCTGGGGCGGTCGGGTGCCTGGTGGCAGACCCCATCCCGAGGGTCACATCGCACGGACACCGCTCCCCGCGCGGCATTCCGTCGCTGTCCCATCCCTGGTGCGCGCGGATGTCCCCGTGGGCATGACCCTTGCGGACGAGGTCCCGCGACTTTCACCGACGAGGCGAGCCTGGAACCCGAAGGGTCCATCTTCTTGGTCTCCCCTGAGGTGTTCCGGCAGAGCGAGCGCATCCGAGGCGAGGGTCAGGGGGGGATAGGGTGGACCGGTCGGCGAACCGGAGACCTGCTCCCTAGCACACCCGGCGTGCCGGCCTCCCCCGAGGCGGCACGCCGTCGGTTTCTAGGTCCATGGCGAGGGGGACTCATGGTTCCGACAGACGGTGCGGGGGATCGCGCCGAGGACTCGCCCAGCCAACTCATCGAGCTGGATTGGGATGAGATCTCGGAGCCCGGATGCTACATGCTCGTTTCGTCCGGCCTTCTCGCGAGAATCTACCCGGAAGAAGCACGGGCCAAGCGTCGGGGGATCCGTTCGAGGGCAGTCGCACGCGTGGTCAGACTCTCGGACAATCCCGGGGACCCGCTGCAGACACTGCGGGCAATCGCCGAGCGGAACGGCTATCCGGTGAGGTTCTAGTGGGGCGGCGAGCCCATGCGGTTCATGTACTCAAACCTGTGGAGGTATCCGTGAGGACCCGTTCCCTGTCTATCCTGCTTGCGGTCGGCACAGCGTTGCTGCTCATCCTGGGTGCATCCGGATGTGCGCGAAAGGCCGTGAAGGCCCCACCCACGCCGGCTACCCCCCCGCCCACCACCACCACGCCCCGCGAGACGACCCCGCCAGTCACTCCGACTCCTGCCACCCCGAGCCCGGCAGTCACGTCGGCGGATCTAGTCCCCGCCTTCTTCGATTTCGACTCGTATGCACTCCGCAGCGATGCCCGGGTGGTACTCGACCAGGACGCCAAGCTCCTGCGCGGGCATGCCGAAATGCAGATCACGATCGAGGGACACTGCGACGAGCGCGGCACGGTCGAGTACAACCAGGCGCTGGGCGAGAGACGAGCCCAGGCGGCCCGCGACTACCTAGTTGCGGCCGGCGTCGCCAGCCCGCGGATCCAGGTCGTTTCCTATGGCAAGGAGCGCCCCTTCGACGACGGCCACGATGAAGCCGCGTGGTCGAAGAACCGTCGCGCCCATGTGGTCGTGCGGTAGTCCTGGATGTCCCGCGGAGGCGTCACGGGTACCCATCACGACTGGAAAGGAGTCTGGAAATGAACCGACTGACGTGCGGTGTGCTGGCGTTGATGACGGTGCTACTCCTCCCCGCCTGTGGCACACAGAAGAAGGCAGCGGAGACGTCGATCGCGGCGGCGCAGACAGTCTACGACCAGATCAAGGATCAAGCGATGAAGCTCGCGCCCGATGAGGCAAAGGTGATCGAGGACGCGATCGCCGCCGCGAGGGCGGACGTGAAGAAGGGCGACTTCGAGGCCGCCATCGAGGGAACCAAGGACCTCCCGACGAAGGCGAAGGAGCTGAACGACGGGCTGCCCGCCAAGGCGGCGGAATTGAAGACGGCCTGGGCTAGCCTGAATGCGGTCCTCCCGGGTGCGGTGGCCACGCTCAACAAGAAGATGGGCGCAATGACGAGGCCACCAAGCGGAATGGACAAGGCCAGGTTCGCCGCCGCCAAGACCACGTGGGCGGACACGAAGACCAAGTGGGGCGAGGCGACCACCGCCGCGCAGAACGGCAGATGGGCCGAGGCCGTGACCAAGGCCGTTGGCGTGAAGGCCAGCATGGTCCAAGTCATGACCGCGATGAAGATGCCGGTCCCGAAAGGGCTGAAGTAGGCGTCATGCTGGCGTCGGAAGGCTGCTGCCTATTGGGGGATAGGCAGCGTACCCCTGGTTGGGCGGTAGCACCGGTGCCCAGTTCACGGACTGACGAGGACACTCCACCAGGCCACGCTGTCCGGGGGGGGACCATGCGCTGGGCAGATTCCCAGTGACCGGTGACTACCTCAGCGGCGCCGGCCCCCCGGACAAGCCAAAGGGGCCGGCGCACCACGCTGCATCATGGCCAAGAACCGCGGACGAATTGACCCGTTCAGCTCCTCATCAGTCGCCCTTCTCCACTCCCTTGACTGCCAGCGGCCGGCTGAGCTCGAAGCAGACGCGTCGGATTTCCTCCAGGAGCACATCGTGGATCTTCGCGGGGTCCGTGAGAGCAGCGAGGATCGGAGCGACTCGGCTCGGAATCGCCATCATACCGTCGCGGGTGGTCCGCGCCTTCTGGAAGACCGCGGCCCTGACCTCGTCCACGTCCACGAGCTTCCCGCTGGCGCGCTCGTACTCGAGCTTGGACAGGCGGGCCAGATACGTCTCCCGGACCGCCCGCGCGGCCGCGTAGTTCGAGGGCACCCGGTCGGAGGCTTCGTTCCCTCCCTCATTGCCGGCGCCATGGCTCCCCATGGGAGACGGCGGCGCCCCCGCTTGCCGGCGATGCTTGGGTTCCCCAGTCACCGAGTTCAGAGGCTTCGTCGGATCGGTCCGGAGCTCCCACTGGCGGTCGGCCCGGGTGGCGTCGATTGTCCCGTCCGGCTGCTTGGAGATCCGGCCGTCCACAATTGCCCTCCGGACAGCCGAGGGGGAGACACCGCGGTGCCGCGCGTAGCCGCGAATCGTAAGACGCTTCATGAGCAACTGCTCCTTTCGGTGGCTGGTCGGCCAGCCACTGCCCCCTCGGTGACGGTGTGCCGCCCTGAGGTGGGAACTTGGGTGGGAACTTAGGTGGACACTTTGCCCGATTCTGAAGGGCAAGAGTGAGAATCCCCGCGATTGACGCCGGCTCGAGGCCCCCGGATGGGAACCTGGGTGGGAACTTGATTCGGCGCCCTGTCGCTAGCGGAACAGCGCGCGCCGCCGGCACCCGAGGGCAACCTCCAGGAAGGACCCGTGAACGCCTCCAGGCGCCGCCGTAGCCCGCTTCGCGGCTCGGTCGGATGCGCACGACGAGCGCGATGCGATTCGGCGTGCTACGCGATATGTGGGAGTTGGGCGCGCTGCTCGCGGTCGCTCACGCGAGTGATTCGGACTTCAGCAGCACGCGGTGGGATGTGCTCGTTCTGTGCTGGAACGACCGAGAGAGACCTGTTTCTACGTGCTCAAACGGCAACCATCACTCTCGGGCATCGTGGCCAGGTGTGGTCGGTTGTGCGCGTTGTTGCTCAGTGGTCTCACCCGGTGGGGCCGACTCAAAATCCCGTGAGGCTCAAACCTCGTGTGGGTTCGACCCCCACCTCCGGCACCATCTTCGCAATGACTTACGCGCTCGGCGG
>Ga0315275_10001884_pt1 | contig 18730 bp, 16 predicted proteins | sample YL17G03_0_MG_FD_205557 | JGI IMG/M metagenome (GOLD analysis project Ga0315275, IMG submission 205557) | Sediment microbial communities from Yellowstone Lake, YNP, Wyoming, USA - YL17G03_0 | ecosystem: Environmental > Aquatic > Freshwater > Lake > Sediment | place: USA: Wyoming | collected...
AGTTCCGGTGCTGGAGGGGAAACCGGCCGGGACGCACGATGCAGTCATCGTCGAGAACGATGAGGACTACCTGGGGCTGCGGCTGCGCACCATCATCACGCCCGATCATCAGCTCACCATCTACGGTGGCGAGGCCTATGGCGAGCTGTTCGATCTGCGTGAGGATCCGCAGCAGTTGCGCAACCTATGGCCATCGCCGAGCTATCGCGCGCTGTGCGATGACCTCACTCGGCAGTTGCTGCATCGGCTGGTGGAGACGGACTCGGCGCTGCCGCGGCGGCTCAGCCACGCCTGACCGGCAGATGAAGGGAAGGAAGATGGGAACGGCGAGGGAGCGGCCCGCTCGCCTGAGAGGCGAACATGTGGTGAACCTGGTGGAATTCGCCCAGGGGATCAGGCTGAAGTTCGACGAGAGCAAGGGGTACAACGCGGCCTTCGCTGCGGCTCACGACGAGGTGCTGGCAGCGATAGTCGGAGACGCCGGCAGGCGGGTGGTGATCGTCGCCGGATACGATGACATCTGCGATTGCGGGGTCTGTCCGAATCGGAAGGAGGCGTGCGAATCGGCCGAGTATAGGGAAAACGACAGGCGGGTCGCCGCTAGGTATGGTGTTGCGGTCGGGGAGGAGTACCTCTCGGCGAGGCTGCTGGACGTGGTGATGGGAGAGTGCAGTCGCAGGGACGGCGCCGACCGCCGACGGTAGCGACGGTCCGTGTCCCCATCGGCACCCATCGCTCAGAGCACTGCCCGCAACGGTGCACCAGCCAGCCTCGGGACCTGGGCCTCCCCCCAGCTTATCCGCCCTCGCCGGCGCGCACCAGATGCGGGGTGATCAGGATGGCGAGGGTGCTTTGTTTCGTTGACCGGGCGGTGTAGCGGAAGAGCTGCCCGAGCAGGGGCAGGTCGCCCAATAGAGGCGTCTTCCGTTGCTTGAACGTCTGCTCCTCCTGGGTCAGCCCCCCTATCACTACCGTCTCGCCATCACCACACACTACATCCATGGTTGCTTGTCGCCGAGTCGTATCCGGCAACTCATCGCGGCCTCCGAAAACAAAGCTGTCCACGGAAGCATCTATCTGCAAGCAGATGCGCCCCGAAGCTAGCAGTTGCGGGGTGATCCTCAGTATCGTGTCAGCCGAGATGTCGCTGCGCGCCCGGGTCGATCGGCCCTGGAAGTCCGTTCCAGAGTCGAAGAAGAAGTTGTCTGTGCGCCGGATGTTGATCGTCGCCTGGGACCCACACCTCGCCAGCACCCGTGGGTTGGCGCGCACGCGGGCCAACCCCCTCTCGGCGAGCATCGAGAGGGTGGCGAAGAAGCTCTTGTCGAAGCTGCCGACCCCTCGGAAGATAACCTCCTCGGGCGTACCCGCGGCGAGCGGCAGCACGGCCGAGAAGCTCCCTCGGATGTACTCCCAGTCCATCCCGAGCTGTCGGCTGGCCTCGTCGCTCAACTCTGTGACGAGGACGTCCACCATGACTTCGGGAACCACCCGATCAAGCGCCTCCACGTCGCGCCTGATCGCCGCAAGCGCGTCGCGGTCGGCCCCCGACACCACCAGCGCGTTGAGCCCAGCGTCGACGCGTAACAGGCCGCGGTAGCTGGCAGGGAGAGAGTCGGCTATCTCCAAGGCGCGGCGGTTGCGCGGCAGGATCACTGCGACGCCTCCTGCCAGCGTGCCAGCAGTGGTCGTGGGCTCAGGCTGCCGGGCCTCGGGCGGCGACACCGCTGATGGAACAACATCGAACAGATACAGGTCCGGCTCCAGCTTCCCCTCCTCCGCGCTGATGACCTTGGCGATGGTGAGCACCAGCCTGCGGCTGTCGGACGACCAGCTCGGCCCGAAGATGCCTGGCGACAGCCGGGCCCCGTCTTCGGACGGCCGATAGCTCAACAGGTCCTCCAGTTTGCGCTCACCTACCGTGAACACCCGCAAGACGGTGCGCTCATCCTCGAGCTGCTGTTCCCCGCCGCGAGGGCCACGGACGGTGTATCGGCTACCGGTAAGCGCTATCCTCTGCCCGTCCCAAGAGTCAGCCCACCCATTCCAGATGTTGTAGAATCCATCCGATGTTCCCACTTCGTAGCTGAAAACCGGAACGACCTCCTGCGTCTCGGGGTCGACCAGCGCGAAGCCCCGGTAGCGCTCGACGCCGGCTTCGTCCGACCGACTCCACCAGGCCATGACGTACCGATTGTCTCGCGTCCAGTGGAAAGTCATCCAGTATGTGCGGCGCTCCTTGGCCGGATCGGATCCGTGGGTGATAGGATGGGCACCCGCGCCGTCGGCGTTCGCCACCCAGAGGTCGAGGTAGCTCTCGGCCTTCTCCTCGTCGAGCCGTCCTTCACTTGTGCCAAAGGCGATCCGCGCACCGTCCCAACTCCAGGCAAGATTGGCCAGGTCGGGCAGCGGCCCTGTGATGGTACGCGCGTTCTGTCCGAGCGGGTCGGCGACCCACACCTGCCCGAGCTTGCTTGCCGGGTCCATCCCGACGAACGCCACCAGCGAGCCATCGGGCGACCAGACGTTCGGTGAAAGCGAGAATGAGAAGGAGTTGGCCGGGTTGTTCGGAGCCAGTTGCGTGACCCGTCCGCCGTCGGCCGGGACGATGAAGACGCCGGTCGAGGCATCTTTCCGCTTCATTTGGATAACGAATCTCGCGCCATCGGGGGACCACCAGGGCCTGTCCTCAGGCACCCGGAAGTCAGCCACGGCCCCGACGAGAGCGGTCCTGCTGGGTTGCGCTGTCGGAAGGTTGTACACCAGCGCCGAAACCTCGGATGCTCCTTCCGGGTTCTCGGCAAAGAGGAATGCGAGCTTCGTCCCGTCCCTCGACCAAGTCGCGTTGAACGGATACCCGACGCCGGAGACGCGTTGCGCCTTCCTTGTCTCCAACTCCATCACCCAGAGCTCCCGGGTGTTGTCCGTCTCCCGTCTGTAGAAGACGACCCTGTCCCCCACCGGGGAGCAACCGCCGCCGAACTCCGCGTAGGAACGCCCGCCTTCAGTAAGGCGGGCTATCCTCTGTTCTTCGGCAGGTGCGGGGCTGATGTTCAGCAGCAGGAACGCGACACTCACGACAACAGCCCACGCTGCGCACCGGCACGTAATCGTGATGCTGCGCGGCGACGTGCACAGACGACCCATAGTCAGGTCACCTTCCTCTCATCGACGCCACCTGCTTGTCCAGAGCGCGGCACACGACAGGAGGTTCGCTCGCTGCACAGAGCGACTGCATACAGTCCTACGGCCGCTCCGGCCGTCTTTCTCTGCAACCTGCCAGTGTCGTCGTCTTCCTTCGGCGCTACGCTGTCGTCCCCTGCAGCCGACGCTGTGTGTTTCCTCCCCGCAGAAGGAGCCGGGGCTCGCGACTGGAACGTTTCTGCAATCACTGCAACACCGGAGCTCTATGCCATGTCGAGCAGACTACCCGGCATTCCCCTCTCTCCCTCGCACATAGTCCTGGGCAGTGTCCTGTTCGGCTCTGAGGTCAGCGAGCATGACAGCTTCGCGGTGATGGACGCGTTCGTCGAGGCAGGCGGCAACTTCATTGACACCGCCCACATCTACGCCGCCTGGCTGACGCACGGGGTTGGGGCGAGCGAACGGACTGTTGGCAAGTGGGTTCGCGCTAGAGGCAAGCGGGACTCGGTCATCGTCGCGACCAAAGGCGCTCATCCGCCGCTCGACGCGCCGGAGAAGGTGGGGCGCTGCTCCCGCGCCGATCTGGAGAAGGATCTGGGAGAGAGCCTCGAGCGCCTCGGCCTCGATTACGTGGACCTCTACTGGCTGCATTTCGACGAGCCCGCGCGGCCCGTTGGCGAGATCAGTGAATCGTTGGCGGACATCCAGCGCAGCGGCCGCATACGCGCCTATGGGGCCTCGAACTGGAAGACCGAGCGGATCGGGGCGGCTAACGACTTCGCCAAGGCCAACGGCCTGCCGCCGTTCGTCGCCAGCGAGCCGTGGTTCTCGCTCGGCGCGGTGGCGAACGGCCCGAAGGCCCAAGCGCCGACTTCGGAGGCGGATGATCCGCTGCGACGATGGCACATCGCAACCGGGCTGCCGATGATCCCGTACTCATCGCAGGCGAACGGCTACTTCGGCGCAGAGAACGTCGCCTGGGCGAGGAAGGAATTCGAGGGCGCTCCGAAGCGGGCCGTGAGCTTCGATTCGCCGGCCAACCGCCGGCGACTGGAGCGCGCCATCGAACTGGCCGAGAGGAAGAGATGCACGGCCAACCAGATCGCGCTTGCCTACTTGCTGAACCAGCCCTTCGCGATCTTCCCCATCATCGGGACGAGCAAGCCCGAGCACGCGCGCGAGGCGCTGGGGGCGGTCGGCATCGGGCTGACGGAACAGGAGCGGTCTTATCTCCTTGGCTAGTGCCCAGGCCTCGAAACCCCACCCCCCTTCCCCCTCCCCGTACACGGAGAGGGGGCAACAGAGTGGCGCCGGCGGCGGAGGCGCGGCTAACCCCAGCCCTTGATGAAGAAGTCGAGCTGGCCGGCCTTCGTCTCGGCGAACTCGGGGGCCTGCTGGATGGCGTCGAGCACAGCCTTGTCGTCATCGGTCAGCGCTGCCTGCTCGGCCGCCAGAAGGTTCTGGATGACATGATCGGGTCCGGCCGCACCGAGCACTAGCACAGTGACGAACCCCTGCGAGAGGATCCAGCGCACGGCGGCGCGCGCGACGCGGGATCGGTCATCCACCCCGGCCGAGGCGGCGAGCGCGAAGAGACGGCCCTTCATGAAGGCCTCGCGCACGAAGATGGCCATGCCGCGCTCCACTGCGGCCGGGATCACCTTGCGCAGCGCGGCGTCGCTCGCGATGCTGAAGTTCGTGAACACCGCATCGAAGCTTCCGGTGGCGATCATCTCCAGCGCGAGCGCCTCGCTCGAGAGTGTGTCAACACAAGCGAAGCGGATGAGGCCGTCGCTCTTGAGGCGCTCGATGTTGCGAGAGAGCTTCGTCAGGTAGTCGGACTGGGGCCGCACCGCGGGGGCGAAGAGGCCGATGTTGTAGAAGTCCACCCGCTCCCGGCCCAGCAGTTGGCAGGCATGTTCCGCCTCCGCCTTGAGCAGCCCGTAGTCGAGCAGCTTGGATTTGTCCCGGTCGTTGGGATCGTTGTTGTAGACCATACCCTCGGGGCGTGTCTGCAGGTAGGTCGGCTGGCCGGGAGACAGCTCCTTCAGGTTGCGGCCGAGCGCTTCCTTCTCGCAGTCCATGGTGACATCGAGGAAGTTGACGCCGCCCTCCAGCGCCGCCCTGAGCGTCTCGCGCCGCTGCTGCTGCCCGAAGCCATCCCAGATAAAGCCTGCCCTGACCGCCGTGTGGAAGTCCTCCCCCATCGCCTTCACCCGGCCATCGGCAAGGAACTCGTGCCCGCCGAGCCCGATCTCCGACAGCCGAAGCTCTGTGTCACGGAACTGGTTGTACCTCACCGGGTCACTCCTTTTGTTGCAGCGATGGCGCGTTCATCAGTTAGCCGAGTCGCAGGGAGACCCTTTCGGGGTCGGCGCACGGAGGCGGCCGGCAGGCGACGTCGGGCTGGGCGTGGAACCGGTGGCACTGAAGCAGGCGGGCGGGGTAATTCATGCGTGGCCTCACACGGGTTGTTCGCGAGCTCTGGATCGTTCTTCGCAGCCTTTGGGTGAACCTGGTTCTCTTTGGGCTGCTGCTCGTGGCTGCGGCAGGGGCGATGAGGGCGTTTGGGTGCTATCCGGGAGCGACCTTCCACGAGCTTGTGGTGGATGCGCTCTACATGGCGAGGCTGGAGTCCGTCCCGACCTCGGGCCCCGGCTGTGTCATTCCCTTTCTCGTCTTCATCATGCCGCTGCTGACTCTTCTGGTTCTGGGCGAGGGAGCGCTTCGAGTGGCGGCGATTTTCCTGGGCCGCAAACAGCACCGCCAGGAATGGGAGCGACTGATGGCCGGCACGCTATCCGGGCATATTGTGTTGTGCGGCGCGGGCGAACTCGGGCGCACGCTACTGGCCGAACTGCTGCGACACGACCCGAATGCAGAAGTGGTGGTCGTAGACATCCATCCTGATGTCATCGAGGAGCTGGGCGTCAGCGCGCCCGATCTGCATCACATTCACGGTGATATGATGGCGGTGGAGACGCTGCGCGCGGCCAACGTCGGTTCGGCCTGCACGGTGCTGTTCGTATCGGGGAGCGACATCCATAACCTGGAGGCGGCGAGCAAGGCGCTGCGGCTCAACCCCGAGGCGCAGGTGTGGGTACGCCTGGGCCACATTCATCTATCCGAGATGTTGGGCGCTAACGCGCGGCCGAACCTGCACTTCTTCAGCCCCTACGAACAGGCCGCGAAGGCGCTGGCGGGTGAGTTGGCGGGCCGGGCCAGAACCTGACCCTACGGCCGCGCTGTCGCTTTGCCAGGCACCACCAGGAGAAGAACGGAGACAGCCATGTACAAACCGCGACCGATAGATACAGAGAGCATCGCTTTGCCCCGCGATCTCGTGGACCTGACCGAGCGCCTCGCCGAGCACGCCCACGACATCTGGGCTCAGCGGCGGATGGAGGAGGGCTGGAGGTATGGGCCCCGGCGGGACGACGCCGCCAAGCTACACCCCGACTTGGTGCCGTACGCGGAGTTGCCTGAGCCCGAGAAGGAGTACGACCGACGAGCCGCAATGGAGACTCTACGGGCGATTGTCGCCCTCGGCTACCAGATTGTGAAGGGGTAGGCGGGCGCTGCCGGAGATAGGCGGAGCTGTGGGGGCCGGCCGCGTGTCGGAAGGATTCGCTCCCCCCCGCAGGGAAAGCCTCGGCTGTAGGGGCCGATGCACGGCTGAGAGTGTGACATTCGAGGCCGGCATCACCGACCGGGGACGTTGCCAAGGAGAGAACGCAGTGGGCGAGTTGGCTGGCAAGAAGGTACTGGTTGTTGAGGATGACCCCGACGCGGCCGAGACCTTGCAGATCGTGCTTGAGGACGAGGGGTGCACGGTCATCCGCGCCCTCGACGCCCAAGAGGGCCTCGACAAGGCAAAGGCGGAGAAGCCGGATGTCATCCTGCTCGACATCATGATGCCGTCCGGCACAGAGGGCTTCCACTTCGTCTGGTCGCTGCGCAAGGACCCCGACAAGCAGACCGCGGCGATCCCGATCATCGTCCTCACCGCTATCCACGGCACTACCCGTTTCCGGTTCTATCCCGACCAGGCCGACACCGTCTACGGCCCCGGTGAGTTCCTGCCGGTCCAGGCGTTCCTCGACAAGCCGGCCGCCTCCGACCAGCTCAAGGCGAAGATCCTGGAGGTCCTCTCGCAGGCCCAGGCGTCTTCCCAATGATGCAGGCGCGCTGAGGGACGGCATAGAGCGGCCGGAGCGCTTGCCGTTGACCGCGCCCCTCCCCGACCCGCAGGACTACTCCAGGCCGTGTGGAAGCGCTGGTTGATGACCGCGCCACCGAGCGTGAGGGAGGACGCGAGATGCCGACAGTCGTTGTGACCGGCGATCTGATCTGGGATTTCAACCTCGCCCAGCAGACCGCCCCGCCGATCGCCCACCACGAGCCCCTGACCTCTACCGTGCTTCATCTCCGCGCCGGGGGGGCTTGGTATGTGAGCGACCTGGTCAAGGAGGCTTGTTCGGACCTGAGCCCTGTCACCGTGCTGGAGCCGGTGCGTGATGAGAAGGCCTGCCTCCACGGCGAAACCCGCGTCAACCATGCGTACCAGGTCTGGAAACCATTCAGCAAGGTGGATGGCGAAGAGCCGCGGGTGTGGCGCATTGACAGCTTCCTCGGCTGCCACCGGATCGGAGAGAGGGCTGCTCCGCCCAAGGTCGAGTCCGACACGCCCGCGCCGGACGTGCTGGTCATAGATGATCTCTCGCTTGGGTTCGCCCAGAGCGAAGCCGCGTGGCCGGCGGCACTGCGAAAGGGGGGAGACCCGAAGGCGATCATCCTGAAGACCACTTCCGTTCCCGGCACCAGCCCGCTGTGGAAACGGCTGCTCAAGGAGGATTTCGCGGCCCGGCTGACCGTGGTTATCTCAGCCACTCTCCTCCGCACGCGCGGCGCAGCAATCTCCAGAGGGCTCTCGTGGGATCGGACCATCGAGGAGATTGTGGCCGAGTTCGAGCAGGGCTTGTCCTCGCGCGACTTCGGGAGGTGTCGGCGCGTTGTCGTGCACTTCGGCGACGCTGGCGCCGCCAGCTTCACGAGGGATCCGAGGCGATGGGGGAACCAGCCCTGGCCAAAAGGCACCGTCGCGCTCACGAAGCTGGCGCAGTTCGAGCGTTTCGTCTACCACCCCGAGGAGGTCGAGGGTGTCTGGCGGGGAAAGCACTCGGGCACCACCTTCGGGACGGCATCGCTCGTCACCGCCTCCCTCGTCCGCCATACTCTGCAATCGAAGAGCTACCCGCTGTTCATCGCGCTGGCACGCGCGCTCGCCGCCACCAGGACGAACCACGAGCTGGGAGGAGGGACCGCTGAGGAACCGCTGGCGGCGGATGTCGCGTTGCGTGACATCGAGGCGACGTTCCACCCGCGCGCTGCCGGCCAGGTCAAGCAGCAACCGGAGGCGGCATTCTGCTCCGCCTTCACACACGACGGGCTCTCTGATCTGTTGCTGGGCAAGCGGCCGGCAAGGGAATCGGATCTGCTCACCGATGCCACCGGGGTCGGGTACGAGTACGTGGCGGCGAAGGCCAACGAAGTTGTCATCTGGGGCGTCAAGAAGGCTCTTCGAGCGGTACCCAAGGCGCGCTACAGGAAGTACGTCACGGTTGATCGCCAGGAGATCGAGCGCATCAACGCCATCCGCAACCTGATCGTCGGCTACCGTGACAAGCCCGAGGAGCGGGTGCCTCTGTCGATCGCGGTATTTGGGCCACCGGGATCCGGCAAGTCCTTTGCTGTTGGGGAACTGGCCGAGGAGCTTTTTGGCCGGAGAAAGTCAAAGCTGAAGTTCAACCTGGCGCGGGCAACTGAGGAGGAACTGCGGGCGGCATTCCACCGGGTTCGCGACTCCTCCCTGCACGGGCATATCCCACTGGTCTTCTGGGACGAGTTCGATGCCGGGAAGCTGAAGTGGTTGCAGCACTTCCTGGAGCCGATGAACGACGGGACCTTCACCGAGGGGAGCATCGCTCATCCCTTCGCGAAGGCCATCTTCGTCTTCGCCGGCGGCACCTGCAATAGCTTCGAGCACTTCGATAGGTCGCGTGACGAAGGGGACGACGGCAAGGCCTTCAGGGAGAGCAAGGGGCCCGACTTCATCAGCCGTCTGCGCGGCTACGTCAACATCAAGGGACCGAACCCGCAGTCGCCCGATGAGTGCGAAGACCAGCCCGGTCTGCGGCGGCCGTACGAGGAGAGAGCCGATCTCGATCCGGCTCACCTGATTCGCCGGGCGGTGATGCTGCGGGTCGCGCTGGAGCGGAGCTATCCAGGGCTGATAGATCCAAAGACGGGCAGGGCAGCGATCAGTGCCGGAGTGGTGCGGGGGTTTCTCCGGGTGGCCGACTACCTTCATGGGGCCCGCTCGCTATCGGCCATCGTCACTATGAGCTCGGTAGGCCAGCGGCCCTATAACGTCGCAGCGCTGCCGTCGCGCGACCTGCTGCGGCTGCATGTCAGCGATGACTTCGTGGACCGCGTACAGGAGGGCGAACTCGAGGTCCGCGAGATCGAGGTGCTGGCGGCGGCGATCCATAGAGCCTGGTGGCACCAGATGGAGGCTGAAGGGCAGAAGGACCCCCGCATGATGGAGCACGCAGAGCTGAGCGACGAAGACCAGGAGGCCAACAGGAAGCCGGCCCGCCTCGTCCGGGGCAAGCTGCTCGAAGTAAGATGCGAGGTCGTGCGGCCCGGCGGGGAGGTGGGCGCAGCACGCGGTAAGCCGTTCGAGAGGTTTAGCGATGCCGAGCGCAACCGGCTGATGGATATCGAGCACGACATCTGGCTGAGGGATCATCTACTCGACGGGTGGGACTGGGGAACGGGTAAGGGCAAGGCAGCTCGACGGGTTCGGCTTCACCGCGATGTCGCTCGTTTCAGCAAGGTTCCCCGCCGGGACCAGGAGTTCGATCGTGTGATCGTCGAGAGTATCCCCAAGGCACTCATGAAGAATGGGTATACGTTGGTGCGGCGGGGCGGAGGCGACGGCGCGTGATGAGCTGGTCCAGATGGCGGCGCAGGAATGGGGAGTGGCGATAGGCTCGCTGGTGGTCAGCGACGGTCGAATCACTCTCGCGGGCGAGCCGGCCATCTTCCCGATCTCAGCCGCGGTGGCGAATGCGATCTACGACGCGACGGGAAAGCGGCTGAGGGAGATGCCGTTCCTGCCGGAGCGGGTACGGGCGGCGGAGCCGGCATAGCGGAGAGCCACCGGCTGTCTCGGCGCTAGCCGTGGCGGGCGCAGGCGAAGCCCTTGCCGAGATCGCAGAGCACGCAGGTGTCGGGCATGCGCTCGGTTACCATGAGTTGGGATTCGCACTTCCCGCAGAGCCGCTCTTCACCAGGACCCATCGGGCCGTCACAGGGCGTGATCGTCATGGGGCAGAGCTGCACGCAGGACCCACACCGTTTGCAGAAGTCCGGCCGGACGCCGAAGGGGAAGTCAACGTGGCGTTCCTTGCCTCGGCCGACGAACCCTATCGCCCGCGCATCCCACATCTCGGCGCACACCCGGACGCACCGGCCGCAGAGAACGCAGTCTCTGTTGCGGAAAGGGTAGCGGACTCGCTTCACCCCGCAGCGGACCGCAATATCCTGGATCGCGCGCGAGTTGGGGGCCTCGGCAACCAGCAGTTCGGCGATGTTCCGGCGCAGCTTTCGGATCCTCTCGGTGTTGGTCGCAATGACCATGCCCTCTTGCACCTGGAGGGTGCAGGAGGTCGTCACTTTCGTCCGGCCGTCCACCACGTTCTCGACGATGCAGAGGCGGCAGGCGCCCATGTCGGAGATAGTCTCGATGTGACAGAGATGGGGGATGCAGATACCGTATTCGATCGCCACATCGAGCACGGTTCTTCCCCTCGGGGCGACGACGTTGGCGCCGTCTATTCTGAGCGTCACGTACTGCGGCATGTCATCCTCGCTCCGTCAGCACTATCGCTTCGAACCTGCACTCCGACTGGCAGATTCCGCACCTTAGACAGGCGTCGGCGACGATCGTATGCGGCTGCTTGCTCTCGCCTGTGATCGCTCCGTGCGGGCAGGCGGTCCGGCAGAGGCCGCAGCCGGTGCAGCGCTCGGGGTCTATCTGATAGGCGATCAGGGCCCGGCAGACCCCGGCTGGACATCGGCGCTCGCGCACGTGCGCCTCGTACTCCTCGCGGAAGTAGCGGAGAGTGGAGAGCACGGGATTGGGCGCCGTCTTCCCCAGCCCGCAGAGCGCGGTTTCCCGCACCGTCTCGCCGAGCTCCTCCAACAGCTCCAATTGCTCCGGCCGGCCGCGCCCCTCGGTGATGTCGGTGACGATCTCGAGCATTCGGTCAACGCCGAGGCGGCAGGGGACACATTTGCCGCACGACTCATCCTGGAGAAAGGCGAGGAAGTACCTCGCCACGTCTACCATGCAGGTGTGCTCGTCCATCACTACCATGCCGCCCGACCCCACCATCGAGCCGGCCTGAGCGAGGGTATCGAAATCCACCGGAAGATCGAACTTGTCTGCAGGCAGGCAGCCGCCTGAGGGGCCGCCGGTCTGCACCGCCTTGATCGCCACCCCGTCGGCGGCTCCGCCGCCGATGTCGTAGATGATGGTACGCAGCGGCGTGCCCATCGCCACCTCCACCAGGCCGGTGTTCTTCACCCTGCCGGTGAGAGAGAAGATCTTCGTGCCCTTACTGCCCTTCGTGCCTTTGGCGGCGAACCAGGCGGGGCCGTTCCGCATGATCAGAGGGACGTTCGCCCAGGTCTCGACGTTGTTGAGCACCGTCGGTTTGCCCCAGAGGCCGTCCTCAACCGTGTGAACGTCCTTGGCGCGGGGCTCGCCGACCTTCCCCTCCAGCGACGCCATCAGCGCGGTAGACTCGCCGCAGACGAAGGCCCCGCCCCCGCGCGCCACCTCGACATCGAAGCACAGACTCGACCCGAGGATGTTGTCGCCAAGCAGGCCGTACTCCCGCGCTTGCGCGACGGCCAGGCGCGCATGCTCGACCGCCATCGGGTACTCGTTGCGGACGTAGATGTATCCCTGCCTGGCGCCGATAGCCCAGGCGCCGATCAGCATCCCCTCGAGCACGAGGTGGGGATTGCCTTCGAGCACGCCTCGATCCATGTAAGCCCCGGGGTCGCCTTCGTCCGCGTTGCATATCAGGTACTTCTCATCGCCCGGCGCCGCTCGACAGGTGGCCCACTTGCGGCCCGTAGGAAAGCCCCCGCCTCCGCGGCCCCGCAGGCCCGAGCTGGTGACTGCCTTGATCACCCGGTCGGGGCTGTGCTCGCCGAGCACCTTGGCGAGTGCGGAGTAGCCACCCGTCGCGATGTAGTCAGTGATGGAAGATGAGTCTATCTCCGGATGGAGCGCCAGCAGCACGCGATCCTGGAGCCGGTAGAACGGGATCTCCCAAGCGGAGCGCACTCGTTCACCCGACGAAGGATCTGCATAGAGCAGACGATCAACCACGCCGCCGCGGAGCGTCGTGGACACGATCTCGGCGATGTCGCCGGGCTCCACGCGGCAATAGCAGATGCCCGCCGGCTCAACGATGATGATGGGGCCCTGCTCGCAGAAGCCGTGGCAGCCGGTGACGCGCAGTTGCACCTCCGAAGTCAGCTCCTCGCGAGCGAGTTCCTCGCTCAGGGCATCGGCCACCGCGCGGCATCCCGATGCCTGACAGCCAGGGCCGCCGCACACGATCAGCGTCATGCTCGCGCGCTGGCGCTCGGCGACGGCCGCCGCGCGCAGATTCTCCAGCTCCCCGATTCCGGCGAGCCTAGGCATCAGCTACCTCCCCCGTTCCCGGCCTTTCTCACCGACTCGATCAGGCGGCGCAGCCGGCGAGGGCTCATCTGGCTGTGGTAGACGCCGTCGAGCACCACCACGGGGCCCAGCGCACAGGCGCCAAGGCAGTTGACGGCCTCGACCGTGAACAGCCCGTCGCTCGTCGTCTTGCCGGGCTGCACCGCAAGCTCGCCCGTCACCTGATCCACGATGCGGGCCGCGCCCCTGACGTGGCAGGCAGTGCCACTACACACAGTCAGCACGTGCCGCCCGCGCGGCGTGAGCGAGAAGGCCTTGTAGAAGCTGGCGACCCGGAAGACTTCGATGAGCGGCACTCCGAGTTCTGCCGACACCTCGGTCATGGATTCCTGGGACAGGTAGCCGTACAGGTCCTGCACATCCTGAAGCACTTCGATTAGCTGTTGCGGCTGGCTTCTTCGTCCTTGGAGGACGCTTTGCAGAGACGCGATCGCCATGGCGGACTCCTTGGCGGCTGTGGGTTTGGCTGTTGACCCGCCAGAGAGTAAGGGCTATCATGCGGTCCGTAAACCACCAAACAATGCACTTGGAGTGCCTATAGGAAGTAGGCATTGCGCATGCCTACTACTCGCCTATATAATGCACTCGGCCAAGTGGCATTGGAGGCATCCGATCTATGCCCACTGAAGGCGGTCGCGCCCATCGCAGGATTGCAGAAGGGAGGAGGAAGCCGGCCGATCCGCCCCCAGGGCGGTGGCGAGTGCTGCCTGTTCTGGACTCAGAGCCCTCTCGGCTCGAACACGCGCTGCACGAGCGGATCAAGGAGCTGAACTGCCTCTACGGCCTCGCCCAGATCGCGCGGGAGAGCCCCGGCACCGTTGACGAGGTGCTGCGACGGGTGGTGGCCCTGTTGCCCCCTGCCTGGCAGTATCCGGAGATCACCTGCGCTCGGATCACGTTCCAGGGCGCGACGTTCAAAAGCACCGGGTTCAAGGTCACCAGGTGGCGCCAGACCGCCCGCATCGTGCTCCACAATGAGCCCGTAGGCGAGGTGGCCGTGTTCTATCTTGACGAGCGCCCACCGGCCTATGAGGGGCCTTTCCTGAGAGAGGAACGGGTACTGCTGGAGGCCGTTGCTGAGCACGTCGCGGCGATGGCGCAGCGCGTTGCCGCCGAGCAGGAGCTACAGGAAACCAACCAGCAGCTAAGGACTGAGCGCCAGGCGCTTCAGGAAGCGAATGCCGCGCTGCGGGGCGTGCTTTCGCGTATCGAGGAGGAGAAGCAGGACATCCAGCGGGAGATACAGGCGAACGTGCAGAGGGTGCTGATGCCGATGGTGTACGCGTTGGCGATGAACGTGCCCCCCACTCAGCGCAGATACGTGGAGCTGCTCCGCGACAGCCTCGAGGAGATCACATCTCCCTTCGTCAGCCATCTCTCTCAGAGTCACCGCTCGCTCACCCCGACGCAGATCGGCATCTGCAGCATGGTGCGGAACGGGCTCACCAGCAAGGAGATCGCGCAGCTCCGGGGTGTGTCGCCAGCGACCATCAGCCGGCATCGCGAGCGCATACGCAGGAAGCTCGGCCTGACCAGAAGCGCAACCAATCTGGCCAGCTATCTGCAGGGGTAGCGTCGGGTGTCCGGGCGAACGGGGTCCTTCGTTGGGGGCGGCCTTGGTCAAGGCCGCCATCGCGGGCTTCACGAAGCCCGCGCCCAACGGCGCAGGTCAGACGGTTGGCGCTACAGAAGCTTACCCCGTCCCGTCCCAATCTTCGTCCCATCCCGATCTTGCAGTGGAGGCATACGCCGTGTCAGCTAAGCCCAGCAGGGCCGTCATGCCCTTGAACGGCGCGTGGCGATACAGGAAGGATCCGCAGCGGACGGGGGAGGCGGATCGGCTGTTCGCGCCAGAGACCGGCCGCGGCGACTGGGGGCAGATGAGCATCCCCGCGAACTGGTACAAGACGGAGGTAGGCGACTACCACGGCGTCATCTGGTTCGCGCGGGAGTTCGATCTCCCGGATACGATGAAGGGGAGGCAGCTGACTCTGCGGTTCGGCGCGGTGGACTACATCGCCGATGTATGGCTGAACGGCGAGTACCTCGGGCGCCACGAGGGATTCTTCGCCCCCTTCGACTTCACTGTCACCGGCGTCGCGCGACCGGGCGCGAACACGCTCGTAGTGCGGGTGGATTCGCCCAAGGATGAGACGGAGTACCGGCGGGTGCCCGATCCGCCCGGCTTCGAGCGCCCCATGTCGGAGGCATACAAGACCAGAAAGCCGGTTGCCCTAACCACGATCAAGGGCTCGTGCATAGACTTCTGGCACCGGCCCGGGTGGGAGACGCAGTTTGGGCAGGACGGCAACACCGGCGGCATCTGGCAGGGGGTAGAGCTGGTGGCGAGCGGCGAGCTGAGGATTGACCGCTGCCATATCACCCCCAAGCTTGTTAGAAGGAACGGCAAGCTGGACGGGACCGCGCTGCTCGTGGTTGATGCGGAGGTGACGAATCATGCCGACCGCACGGTGAAAGCGAAGATCGGCTTTAGCGCCCGCGGCAAGACCTTCGAGAGCCGCGAGGAGATCGCCACCGGCAAGCAGTTCGTGCTTGCGCCGGGGAGCAATCGCGTGAAGCTGGTCCACACCGTGAAGGAGCCCGTGCTCTGGTGGTGCTGGGATCACGGCAGGCCCGATCTCTACGAGATGGCGGTCACGGCCAAGCTGGGGGAGGAGGTGCAGGACGAGGTCGCGGTCACCTTCGGGATTCGCGAGCTAGTGCTGGATGAGAAGGGACACTGGTATCTGAACGGCAAGCGGGTGTTCGCGCGGGGGATGCGCTATCACTCGAGCATCTGGCTGGGGGAGGCAGACGAGCGACTGTTCCGCGATGACCTCGGCAAGATGCGAGAGATGAACATCAACGCCATCCGGATCGGCAGCCATGTCGAGCAGCCCGCGTTCTACGAGCTGTGCGATGAAATGGGGTTCTTGCTCTGGCAGGTCTTCCCGCTGCACTGGGGCAACTACGCCGACACCGATGAGCTGATCGAGCGCGCCGCGCCGATGATGCGGGAGATGGTGGAGCTGCTTTACAACCACCCGAGCATCGTCATGTGGAGCGTTTTCAAGGAGCCCAACGTCTACCAGTTCGAGCCTAGGCCGAACCTTTACGGCCGGCTGTGCGAAGTGATGAAGGACGCGGCGCGCACGGTTGACCCGTTGCGCTGGATCCACAAGGGAGATTACGGAGAGGGCGCGCAGAACGTGATGACCGGCGGTTGGGGGGAGGTCCACTGGGACTTCCGCCGGGTACACAGCGACACCGATCCGCAGAAGGTGGAGTTCGGTACAGAGCACGTCGCGCCGCTGGAGACGGCCAGGCAGATCCTCAAGCCGGAGGAGCAGTGGCCGCCAGACTGGGACCGGTGGTATTACCTCAACCTCGATCCGATGTGGCTGCGTCTACAGGGCATTGACGTGACGAAGCTGAGCGGACTGGAGGAGCTGGTCGAGCGGTCGCAGACGTGGTCGGCGCGCCAGATCAAGGAGTCCGCGGAGTATATCCGGCAACGGAAATGGAAGCCGAACGCATCCATGTTCCTGTACTTCTGGAGCGACCCGTGGCCTTGCCTCGGCGGGAGCGGATTGCTCGACTACTACCGGCGTCGGTACAAGGCCTATGACATATTCGCGATGGTCTACTCGCCGGTGCTCGTCAGCATCGAGTGGGTGAAGGAGACGCATGTTGTCGGGCACGAGAAGGTCTATGCGCCTGGCGAGGTGATGGCATGCAAGCTCTGGGTGACGAATGACCTGGATCGCTCCTTCGACGGGGCGGTGCTAGCGTGGCGCATCGTGGGTCCGGCCAGCGGGGCGCTGGCCGATGGCGCGAAGACGCTCTCGGTGCCCGAGGACAGTTCACAGGTTGTCGAGGAGGTGAGCTGGCCCATCCAGGCGGAGGCCGAAGGTCGCTACCGCATGGAGGCCGAGTTGACGAGCGCGGAGGGCGAGGAGCTATCCCGGAACTGGTTCGAGTTCCGGGTGGCTAGGAGCTAACTGGCGGCCTCACTGGCAGGTAGCGCCCAACAGGAACAGGAGGAAAGCGATGGCGGAGTTGCTCGCGCTGAAGGGCGGGAAGCCCGTGATGCCGCCGGGGACGGTGAAGCCCTGGCCACCCATTGACGACACCGACCGGCAGATGGTGATGGCTTCGCTGGAGGGCGGGAAGCACACCTTCGGCCCGAACTGCGTCGCGTTCCAGGAGGAGTTCGCGGCATGGAATGGCAACCGCTATGCAATCACCACCAACTCCGGCACGGCGGCGCTGCACATGGGGCTCGTGGGGTGCGGCTGCGGGTGCGGGGATGAGGTGATCGTGCCCGCCTACTCATGGTCCTCGACGGCGACCTGTGTCATGCAGCATAACTGCATACCGGTCTTCGTTGACATTGCCTTCGACACGATGAACATAGACGTGGACAAGATCGAGGCTGCAATCACCCCAAAGACCAAGGCGATCGTCGTCGTGCACCTGCACGGGCTTCCCGCCGACATGGATCGGGTGATGGCCATCGCCGAGAGGCACCGCCTCGGCGTCATCGAGGACGCCTGCCAGGCGCACGGCGCGCGATACCGAGAAAGGAAGGTGGGGACGATCGGCCACTGCGCCGCCTTCAGCTTCAACCAGAACAAGTGTCTCTGCTCCGGCGAGGGGGGGATGTTCGTGACCGATGACGAGGCAGTGCTCAAGCGCGCCCAGGCGCTCTGGTCGTTCGGGGAAGAGGTGGCGCCGACCGGCCGGCGCGACTACCAGGTCTACGCGATGGGCTGGATGTACCGGAACAATGACCTCACCGCGGCCTGGGGGCGCGCTCAGCTCAGGAAGCTGGACCACTACCTGGCGGTGCAGAAGGAGAACGCGGCCTGCCTCACCCGCGGTCTCGCAGGCATTCCCGGGCTCGTCCTTCCGACGGAGCCCGACGGCTACGAGCACAACTGGTACAACTACACCGTTCGATTCGACATGGATGCGCTCGGCCACGCGCACGACGCCCGCGCCTTCCGCGACAGGATCATCGCGGCGATGCGGGCGGAAGGGCTCGACACCGGTGTCTGGCAGTCCTTCATCCTGCCGGCCATGACCGTCTTCCAGGCGAAGGACGCCTACGGACATGGATGCCCGTGGAGCTGCCCGAGCGCGCAGGCGGTGGACTACTCGGTCGAACGCTTCCCAGTGTCCACCAGGCACCTGGAGACACATACCGGCATGACCTACCCGCTGCGCGCGCCGAATGGGACAGACGTCGCCGAGCTTGCGGCTGAGGCGATCAGGAAGGTGATGGGGAACCTAGACCAGCTCGAGGCCCTGCCGGAGGAGGTGTGACATCGCGCTGCGGGCCGGTCATCTTCCTTGGGGATACCGCGCTCACCGCCATCCCGACCGAGCGCTTTGTCGAGAACGGGCTGCGGGTGAAGGAGAAGTGCCATCCGCGTCAGGCGCTGGTGGTGAGCTGCGCGAATGGGATGGTCGGATACGTGCCACACCGGGACGCCTTTCTGCGCGGGGGCTATGAGACCACCTTCACCGGCGGCAGTTGCCTTGCGCCCGAGGCGGGAGAACTGCTCGCCGACTGCGCCGTCGAGATCGTGCGCAGCTACTCCGCCGCGGCATGATTGGCCCGACAGCTCACTTCTCCCCGTCGAAGTCCACGCCCATGCCGTGAGCGAGGGCCCACTGCTGAGCGGCTACGCTGATGCGATCCAGCTCGCGCTCTTGCTCCGGGGTGAGTGGTCTTGGGTGGTGGGTGGCGAGGAG
>Ga0315275_10001886_pt1 | contig 18715 bp, 19 predicted proteins | sample YL17G03_0_MG_FD_205557 | JGI IMG/M metagenome (GOLD analysis project Ga0315275, IMG submission 205557) | Sediment microbial communities from Yellowstone Lake, YNP, Wyoming, USA - YL17G03_0 | ecosystem: Environmental > Aquatic > Freshwater > Lake > Sediment | place: USA: Wyoming | collected...
ACGTGCAGGCGCAGGGACAGGGCTTTCCCGGCCAGCTCGGCTGCTGGTCGGACGCGCACGTGCCCGGACTCACGCGACTCGCAGCGGGCGTCAAGGCCGCCGGCAGCACCGCTTACGTGCAACTGCACCACGCCGGCATGCGTTCGCCGAAGGACCTGATCGGCAGGCAACCCGTCTGCCCGTCGGACGACGAGGAAACGGGTTCGCGCGCGCTGACACCGGCGGAAGTCGAGCAGCTGCGCGAGGACTTCGTTGCAGCCGCGGTCCGCGCTGAACGCGCCGGCTTCGCGGGCGTGGAGATCCACGGCGCACACGGCTATGTCCTGAGCCAGTTCATGAGCAGCACGTACAACCGGCGCGAAGACCGCTACGGTGGTTCGCTCGAGAACCGCTGCCGCCTCGTGTACGAAATCATCGCCGGCATCCGCGCACGCTGCCGCCCGGCCTTCACGCTCGGTATCCGCGTTTCGCCAGAGCGCTTCGGGTTGTTGCTCGGCGAGATGCGACAGGTCGTCCAGGACCTGATGCACGACGGCCGGCTCGATTTCATCGACCTGTCGCTGTGGGATGTGTTGAAGGAACCGAACGAGGACGGGTTCAAGGCGAAGCCGCTGATCGACTGGTTCATGGACCTGGACCGGCGCGACGTGAAAGTCGGCGTGGCCGGCAAGATCATGGATGCCGCGACCGCGCGGCAATGCCTCGGGCACGGTGCGGATTTCGTCACGATCGGGCGCGCGGCGATCCTGCACCACGACTTCCCAGAGCGCGTGCGTGCGAATCCCGATTTCGCCTCGATGCCGCTGCCCGTGAGCGTCGGGTACCTGCGTGCGGAGGGCCTTGGCCCGGCGTTCGTCGGTTACATGAAGACCTGGAAGGGGTTTGTCGCGGCGGAGTGACCGGATCAGGCGGCCCAGTGGATCAGTCCGCTCCAGGCCGTCAACAGCACCAGCACGCCGAAGGCGATACGGTACCAGGCGAACGGCACGAACGTGTGCGTCGCCACGTAGCGGATCAGCCAGCGCACGCAGGCAAACGCCGAAACGAACGCGGCCACCATGCCGACGACCCAGATGCCGAGGTCGTCCAGCGAGAGCAATTCGCGTTCCTTGTACAGCGAGTACAGGGTCGCGACGCCCAGCGTCGGGATCGCCAGGTAGAACGTGAATTCGGTGGCGACCTTGCGCGACAGCCCGAACAGCATGCCGCCGATGATGGTGGCGCCCGACCGGCTGGTGCCCGGGATCAGCGCAAAAGCCTGCGCGACGCCGACTTTCAGGGCATCGAGCGGCGTCATCTCGTCGACCGAGTCGATGCGCACGGCGTGGGCGCGGCGTTCGGCCCAAAGGATGACGAGGCCGCCGATGATGAAGGCGGCGGCGACGGTCGGCGCGTTGAACAGGTTGGCCTTGAGCGCCTTGCCGAACACCATGCCGAGCGCTGCCAGTGGCACGAACGCAATCGCGATGTTGACCAGCAACCGGCGGGCGAGCGGATCGCGCGCCGCGCCTGCGAGGACCGCGCCGATCTTCGCGCGGAACTCCCAGACCACCGCCAGGATCGCGCCGGACTGGATGACGATCTCGAACAGCTTGCCGCGCGCGTCGTGAAAATCGAGCAACTCGGCTGCCAGGATCAGGTGCCCGGTGCTCGAGACCGGCAGGAACTCGGTGAGTCCTTCGACGACCCCGAGGATGGCCGCCTTCAGCAACAACAGCGGGTCCATTGCGCTCAGTCCAGCGAGCAGGCCAGGCAGTACATATAGGTGTTGCGCGGATCGCTCAGGCGCGACAGGCGCTCGAGCTCCGCCACCACCGGCTGCACGCTGCGCGGCAGCAGTTTCTGCATCATCGACTGCGGCACCAGCGGCGCCAGCACCGCCGCGATCGAGGCGCGGATGCGCAGCCCGAGCGCTTCGCCGAATCCGACCTCGGCGTCGAAAAACTCGACGTCGAAGTCCTTGCCGAGCTTGGCGAGCTTGGCCGCGAGCTGCACTGCGTCTTCGTAGCTCCCGAGCTGGTCGACGAGACCGAGCCGCTTCGCATCGACGCCGGACCACACGCGGCCCTGCGCGATCGCATCGATCGCCGCAACGTCCTGTTTGCGCGACTTGGCCACCATCCCGATGAAGCGGCGATACTCGTGCTCGATGCTCTGCTGCAGGATGTCCTTGGTCGGCTCACCCATCGGTCGCAGCGGGCTGAACTCGCCGGAGAGCGCGGTGGTGCCCACGCCGTCGACGTGCACGCCCACGCGCTCGAGCGTGCGCTGGAAGGTCGGGAACATCGCGAAGATGCCGATCGAGCCCGTCAGCGTCGCCGGGCTCGCCACGATGCGATCCGCATCCATGGCGATGTAGTAGCCGCCGGACGCGGCGAGGCTGCTCATCGATGCAACCACCGGCTTGCCGGCAGCCTTCAGTTCATCGACCTCGCGGCGAATGACTTCGCTCGCGAAGGTGCTGCCGCCCGGGCTGTCGATGCGCAGCACGACGGCTTTCACGTCTTCGTCGAAGCGCGCGTCGCGCAACTGGCCCGCCAGCGTGTCGGAGCCGATCATGCCCGGCTGCTGCTCGCCCGGCACGATTTCGCCGGAGGCGACGATCACGGCGATCTTGTCGACCGGCTTGGTCGACAGCGCCTTCGAGGAGTTCACGTTCGCGAGGTACGACCACTGGTCGACACCCTGGTACGAATGCGTGTCTTCGTCGGTGCCCGTGATTTCCGCGAGGCGCTCTTCGACGCGGTAACGCCCCTCGAGATTCGTCACGAGTCCGGCCTCGAGCGCGAGCTTGGCGAGGTCGCCATCGACCTTGCGCAGCGACTGCGCAGAGTTGTCCGCGTAGTCCTGCAGGACGGCCGGCTCGATGCCGCGGGCCGTCGCCACGTCGGTCTTCCAGGTCGTCCAGACGGAGCTGAGCCAGGCGAGGCTTTCCTCACGCTCGGCAGCCGACATGTCGTTGCGGGTAAACATCTCGACGGCCGACTTGTACTGGCCGACGCGGAAGACGTTCCAGTCGACCGACAGCTTGTCGAGCGCGTCCTGCACGAACAGGCCGTAGTTCGCGAAGCCGTCGACGTAGGCGATGCCCTGCGGATCGAGGTAGACCTCGTCCGCATGCGCGGCGAGGTAGTACTGCGGCTGGTCGTAGAACTCGCCGAAGGCGATGACCGGCTTGCCGGACTTGCGGAAGCGGTCGATGGCGGCCGCGACTTCCTGCAGCTTGGCCGTGCCGCCGCCGTCGAGACCGCCGAGATCGAGGTAGAGCGAGCTGATGCGCTTGTCGTCCCTCGCGGCATCGATCGCACCGACGATGTCGCGCAGGCGCGTCTGGCTCGGGCCCTGGCGCAAGATCTCGCTGACGGCACGCTCGAGCGGATCGCCTGAGAACTGTTCGACGAGCGGACCCTGCGGCGCGATGACCAGCGCCGCACGGTCGGGGACCAGCGGGATCGGTCGCGAGAACACCGCACCGATCACGCCGAAGATCAACAGGAGCAGCAGCAGGTGCAGGATCTTGCGCAGGCCGTCGAGGCCTGCCCAGATCCAGTGCAGCACCTTGCGGATGGCACGCATTCCCGCGCGCCCCTGTGGGCTCAGACCTTCTCTTCGATGCGGGCCGACTTGCCCGTGCGCTCGCGGAGGTAGTACAGCTTGGCGCGGCGGACGTTGCCACGGCGCTTGACCGTGATCGCGCCCAGCGCCGGGCTGTAGCTCTGGAACACGCGCTCGACGCCTTCACCGTGCGAAATCTTGCGCACCGTGAACGACGAGTTGAGGCCGCGGTTGCTCTTCGCGATGACGACGCCTTCGTACGCCTGGACGCGCTCGCGGTCGCCTTCCTTGACCTTCACTTCGACGACGACGGTGTCGCCGGGACCGAAGTCCGGAATCTCGCGAGTCATGCGCTCGGCATTGAGCGCGGCAATGATGTTGCTCATTTCTTCACCTTAGTCACGGTTCTGTCCCTGCTCTCGTCGCGTCGCGTCCTGCTCCGCCTGGTATTCGGCGAGAAGCTTGCGCTCCTCGACACTCAATTCTCTCTGCGCCAGCAGGTCCGGCCGGCGCTGCCACGTGCGGCCGAGCGCCTGTTGCAGGCGCCAGCGCGCGATCGCGGCGTGGTTGCCACCGATCAGCACCGGCGGCACCGCGCTCCCAGACCAGACCTCGGGCCGGGTGTAGTGGGGCCAGTCGAGCAGGCCGTCCGTGAAGGACTCCTGCACCGCCGACTCCGCGTCGCCGAGCGTGCCAGGCAGAAGCCTCGCGACTGCGTCGATGACCATGAGCGCCGGCAGTTCGCCGCCGCTCAACACCACGTCTCCGACCGAGACCGATTCGTCGACGCATTGTTCGACGAACCGCTCGTCCACCCCTTCGTAGCGGCCGGCCACGAGGACCAGCTCCGGGAGTCCGGCGAACTCGGCGACCTTCCGCTGCTTGAGCGGGGCGCCATCGGCTGCCAGATACACCCGGCGGGCCTGCGGCACCTTCGCCGCCGCCTCCGCCATGGCGAGCCGCAAGGGCTCTGCCTTCAAAACCATCCCGGGGCCGCCGCCGTAAGGCCGGTCGTCCACCGTCTTGTGCACATCCGCGGCGAACTGCCGCGGGTTGACCGTTTCGACCGCGAGCACGCCGCGTTCGAGGGCCCGCCCGAGCACGCCAAACCTGAGCGCGTGCTCGACGAACTCGGGGAACAACGTCACGACGACGATGCGCATCGACCGCGTCTCCGTTCCCAGTCCGCCGCCCAAATACGCAGCTCAGTCGTCCGGGTGCCAGTCGACTGTCACCCTTCCTGCCTCGAGGTCCACGGCGACGAGTCGCGCGGGAACCATGGGCACCAGCCGTTCCACCTTGCCGTCGCGCAGCACCATCACGGGGTGCGCCGGCATCTCGAGAAATTCATCGACCCTGCCGAGCATGACGCCGTCGCGATTCACCGCTTCGAGCCCCAGCATGTCGTGCAGGTAGTGCTCGTGCGGCCCGGCTGCGGGCAGCTCGGAGCGGTCCACCTGGATTTCGGCACCGTTCAGCAGCCGTGCTGCATCCATGGTGTCGATCCCTTCGAGCCGCACCGCAAGGTTCTGCCCTGCCCGCTTCGATTCCAGGACCCGGACCTGCCGGGACTGGCCTGCATGCACCAACGTCCACTGCGGGTAGCCTGCCACGCCCGCCGCAGGCTCGGTGTAGGAACTGACCTTCACCCAACCACGCACGCCGTGAGGCGCGCCGACCCGGCCCAGCACCACGGCGCGGGGGCTGTCAGGCCCTGAGCGCGCCGTCATGTCGGTTCAGGCGTGACCGCGGCTCAGGCCGCAGCCGCGACCTGGGTCTTGCGGTAGACCTTCAGCAGCTGCTGCACGCGATCGGACGGCTGGGCGCCAACGCCGAGCCAGTAATCGACGCGCGACAGGTCGAGGCGCAGTTCTTCGCTGTTGCCGCGAGCGACCGGGTTGAAGAAACCAACCTGCTCGAGGGAACCACCACCGGCACGGCGGCTGTCGGTCACGACCACGTGATAGAAGGGTTCCTTCTTACCGCCGCGGCGCTGCAATCGGATCGTCACCATTCTTGTCCAAGCCTCAGTGTGCGCGGCCGGTCACAAGGGCTGTGCCCGGCCAAAAAAGAGCCGCGAACTATAACGAAATCCCAAGGCAAAAGAAATACTTGAGGGAAGGGGTTAGGGGTTAGGGGTTAGGGGCTAGTCGGAGGTGATGCTGCGGCGCCAGGCTCATCTGCCCCTCCGACTAGCCCCTAACCCCTAACCCCTTCCAATCGGCATCCGGCCGGCCATCGACCGCATCATGCGGCCCAGACCGCCTTTCCCCATGCCTTTCATCATCTTCTGCATCTGCAGGAAGTTCTTGAGCAACCGGTTGATTTCGGACACGTGGGTACCCGAACCAGACGCGATCCGGCGCTTGCGCGAACCGTCGATGTGCTTCGGGAAACGGCGTTCCCTGGGGGTCATGGAACAGATGATCGCTATCTGGCGCTTGACCTCCTTGGCGTTACCCTGGGGCATCTGGCCGGCCTTGGCGGCCAGTTGGGCGGGCAGCTTGTCCATCAGCGCCGCCATGCCGCCCATCTGCTCGATCTGACGCAACTGGCCCAGGAGGTCCTCGAGATTGAAATCCTTGCCCGAGGCGACCTTCCGGGCAAGCTTTTCGGCCTCCTCGCGGTCGACCTGGCGGGTGACCTGCTCGACCAGCGACAGCACGTCGCCCATGCCGAGGATGCGCGAGGCCATGCGGTCGGGCTGGAATGCTTCCAGGGCGTCGGGCTTCTCACCCGTGCCGACGAACAGGATCGGCTGGCCCGTAACCTGGCGCACCGACAGGGCCGCGCCGCCGCGCGCGTCGCCGTCTGCCTTGGTCAGTACGACACCCGTCAGGTTCAGCGCGGCACCGAACGAGCGCGCCGCGTTCACGGCGTCCTGACCCGCCATGCTGTCGACGACAAACAGAGTCTCGATCGGGTTCAGTGCCGCCGCAAGCTCGCGCACCTCCGCCATCATTTCCTCGTCGACGTGCAGGCGACCGGCCGTGTCCACGAGCAGCACGTCGTAAACGCCGCGTTTCGCCTCGACCAGCGCATCCAGAGCGATCTGCAACGGCTTTTGCGTCGGGCTCGCGGGAGCCACGTCGATCTCGAGTTGCTGGCCGAGTCGCTCCAGTTGCAGCAGTGCCGCCGGGCGGCGCACGTCGGTGGACACGAGCAGGACGCGCTTCTTTTCCCGGGTCTTGAGCCACAGCGCGATCTTCGCCGCGGTGGTCGTCTTGCCCGCGCCTTGCAGACCGGCGAGCAGGATGATGGCGGGCGGTTGCATGCGCAGGTTGAGCGGACGCACGCCCTCGCCCATCACGCGGACGAGTTCGTCGTGGATGACCTTGATCAGCGCCTGGCCGGGCGTGAGGCTCTTGTGGATCTCCTGGCCGACAACCTGCGCCTTGACGCCGTCGATGAAGGTCTTGACGACCGGCAGCGCGACGTCCGCCTCGAGCAGCGCCATGCGGACCTGACGCAGCGTGTCGGAGATGTTTTCTTCGGTCAGCCGGCCCCGGCCGCGGAGGCCTTCGACGACGGACGCTAGACGGGCTGAAAGCTTGTCGAACACGCTCTGTAGACCTCGATGGGGCGGCCAGGCCAGAGGGTCGGCCTGCGAGTGGGCGATTATAGGGCGTGCGGGGATCGGGCTTACCGTCCTCCTCAGCCCGTCGGGTCCATGGCATCATGCCAGTCTTCCAAAGCCACGCTGGTCCCCGCGCTTGCTGTTGCCACTGATCGCCGTCGCCTGCTACGTCATCGGAGCCGTCTGGCTCGCCACCGCGACGTACCAGCATCGCAGCGAACCGTTCTCGGCCCAGGGCCGCGGCGGCCGTATCGCAGCGGTCGCGATTGCCGGCGTTGGCGCGCCGATCCATGCGATCGCGCTGATGCAGGAGCGCCACCTGGCGCCCGGCGCCGCGCTCTCGCTCGGCGACACCCTGGCCCTCGTTTCGCTCACGATCGCCATCACGGCGATCGTGATGGCCGTGAAGCCCGGTCGCCGGGGCATGGCTGCGCTGCTGCTGTTCATCGCTGCAATACTGGAGGTGGCCTTCTCGGAAGGCGCCCGCAGGTTTTCGATCGGCCAGCCGGGCTGGGAACTCGCGTTCCACGTCGCGATGGCGACGACGGCCTTTGCGTTCCTGACGATCGGCATGGTGCTCGCGATTGCGCAGGTGGTCGTCGACCGCCGGCTGCGCAGCCGCCAGCCGCTCGGCCTGCTCAAGATCCTGACGCCGCTCGAGTCGCTCGAGTCCGGTTGCTTCCAGAGCATCTTCGCGGGTTTCGCCGTGCTTACGCTCGCGCTCGTGAGCGGCGCCTTCTTCGTCCAGGACCTCTTTGCGCAGCACCTCATCCACAAGGTCGTGCTCGCGCTCATCGCGTGGATCGTCTTTGGCGTGCTGCTGCTCGGTCGGCTCAAGTTCGGCTGGCGCGGCCGCAAGGCGCTGCGCTGGACCTTCGCGGGCTATGCGCTGCTCGGCCTCTCCTATTTCGGCAGCAAGCTGATCCTCGAGAACATCCTCGGCAAGCACTGGGGCTGAGCCGGGATGTCCGACCTGCCCCTGGCCTGGCTCGCGTTCCTCCTCGTCGCCGCCGTGATGCTCTCTGCGTTCTTCTCGGGCACCGAGACGGCGCTCATGAGCGTCAACCGTTATCGCCTGCGGCATCTCGCGCGTGAGGGCAGCACGTCGGCCCGGATCACGGAGAAGCTGCTCGAGCGTCCCGACCGGCTGATCGGGATGATCCTGATCTGCAACAATTTCGTGAATTCGGCGGCCGCCGCGCTGGTCACCGTGATCGCACTGTCGATCGGCGGCGAATCGCTCGCGGCGATCGGCGTCGGCGCATTCACCGTAGTGCTGATCACGTTCGGTGAAGTCGCGCCAAAGACGTTCGGCGCACTGTATCCGGAACGCATCGCGCTGCCGGCCGCAGTGATCTACAACGCCATGCTCAAGGTGTTGTATCCGATCGTGTGGCTCACCAACCTGGTGGCGAACGGCGTGCTGCGCTTGATGGGCGTCTCGCCCGAGCAGGCGAGCCGCACCTCGCTCAGCAGCGACGAATTGCGCACGGTCGTGGCCGAAGCCAGCACGGTCATTCCGCACCGCCATCAGCGCATGCTGATGAGCATCCTCGACCTCGAGAAAATCACGGTCGAAGACATCATGGTGCCGCGCAGTGAAATCTACGGCATCAACCTCAAGGACGACTGGGACGACATCGTCGAGCAGATCCGCGAATGCCGCCACACGCGCATCCCGGTGTACGACGGCGAACTCGAGTCGCTGGTCGGCATCCTGCACATGAAGAAGGTGGCGCGGATGCTGGCACGCAGCGAGTTCGAGCGCGAGCAGCTGGTCGCACTGGCGAGGACGCGCGAGCCGTACTACGTGCCGGAAGGCACCTCGCTCAACCAGCAGCTGCTGCAGTTCCAGCGGCAGCGGCGGCGTGTCGCGTTCATCGTCGATGAATACGGCGACGTGCAGGGCCTGGTGACGCTCGAAGACCTGCTCGAGGAGATCGTCGGCGAGTTCACCTCCGACACCAGCATCCTGCACAAGGACGTCCACCGCGAGCGCAACGACAGCTTCGTGGTGAACGCGTCTGCAAGCGTGCGGACGTTGAATCGCAAGATGGGATGGACGCTGCCGACCACCGGCCCGCGTACGCTCAACGGCCTGATCGTCGAGCAGATGGAGACGATCCCGACGCCGGGCCAGCGGCTGCGCATCGGCGACTACTCGCTCGAAGTGCTGCAGGTGACGGACAACGCCGTGAAGACCGTGCGGCTCATGCAATCGGCGGTCGCGAAGCTCGACCAGCCTGGCTGACGTTCGTCTTTCGGGACCGCGCGCAGGTTTCAGGACCGCGGGGGCTTCAGGACTGAGCGCAGGCGTTCGATCCGGGGCCTTTCCCCGAGCTTGGAAAGGCAGACACGCGCTCTGGGAAAGGCCCCGGACCGAACGCTGCAAACGATGCGCCTGAGTTCCGTCTTCGTCCCGAAGACTCCGCACGGCGCATGCAGCGTAGAGGACACGTCGTGCATCCGTGCCGCACCGTATTGCGGTAGCGTCGCCGCTCTGGGAGCCGGACTGTCCAACGTTGCGTGCGACGTGCGAGTTGACGGCGCCCGGGCCGACAACTCGCTCAGTCGCCGTCGCACAAGCGGTTGATCCGGAGCCTTTTCCCGAGCGCGTGTCTGCCTTTCCAAGCTCGGGGAAAGGCTCCGGATCAATCGCTTATGACGCCAACGCGTGTCTGCCTTTCCGATCGCGACAGGACATGCCGGGTCGGACGCCAAGACCGTAACTGGCCTCAGACGGACGAGGCGTCAGAACGCCTTGTCGAGCGCCTCCGACAGTCGGCTGACGCCTTCGACCTCCATGCCGTCGATCAAGCCTTTGCGCGGCACGTTCGCCGACGGTACCAGCGCGCGCTTGAAGCCCTGCTTTTGCGCCTCGCGCAAGCGCTCCTCACCGAACGGCACCGGACGAATCTCACCGGTGAGACCCAGTTCGCCGAAGCACGCCGTTTCCGTCGCCACCGGGCGATCGCGCAGGCTCGAGAGCACGGCGAGCACGGCCGGGAAGTCGGCGGACGTCTCGCCGATGCGCACACCACCGACCACGTTGATGAACACGTCGCGCCCCGCAGTCGACACGCCGCCGTGGCGGTGCAGCACTGCGAGCAGCAGTGCCAGGCGGCTCGATTCGAAACCGACCGCCACGCGGCGTGGATTCATGCCCTGAGCCTCGTCCACCAGCGCCTGCACTTCGACGAGCAGTGGCCGGCTGCCTTCGCGCACGACGGTGACGACGCTGCCGGACACGGGCTGCGGGTGGCGCGACAGGAAGATCGCCGACGGATTGCGCACTTCGCGCAGCCCCTGTTCCACCATCGCGAACACGCCGAGTTCGTTCGCGGCGCCGAAACGATTCTTTACCGCACGCACCACGCGGAACCGGCTCGCAGGATCGCTCTCGAAATACAGCACGGTGTCGACCATGTGTTCGAGGATGCGCGGACCCGCGATCAGGCCCTCCTTGGTCACGTGCCCGATCAACAGGACAGCCGTGCCGGTCGCCTTGGCAAAGCGCACGAGCCGCGCAGCGGACTCGCGCACCTGCACGGCCGAACCGGCCGAAGACTCGCTGAGTTCGGTCTGCATCGTCTGGATGGAATCGATCACGAGCACCTGCGCCCGCGACGCCACGGCTTCCTCGAGGATCGTTTCGACGCGAGTCTCGGCGGCGAGTCGCAGCGCGATCGCGTCGAGGCCGAGACGCTGGGCGCGCGAGGCCACCTGGCGCACCGATTCTTCGCCCGAAACGTACAACACCGGCCGCTCACGACTGAGAGCATCCGCGGCCTGCAGCAGCAGCGTCGACTTGCCGATACCCGGATCACCGCCCAGCAACACCACGGAACCGGCCACGAGGCCGCCGCCCAGGACTCGGTCCAGTTCACCGATGCCGGTCACGGCGCGAACGTCGCTTTCCTGCGCGATGTCGGTCACGGTGCGGCTGGTGGACGGGCCGGCCGCCACCATGCGGGCGTTGCGGCTCGCGCCCGCAGGAGCAATCGAGGACACTGCGATTTCGAGGGTATTCCAGGCTTCGCAGGCCGGGCACTGACCCTGCCACTGGGCGGTACGCGCGCCGCAATTGCCGCAGACATAACTGGTTTTTTGACGTGCCATTGCGGGCTGCCGTGGACGCTGTACAGGGGGCCGGGGAAGGCCCGGGATGCTAGCACGGGCCAGCGATGCTGCCGGAGTGTGACGCTGGCGGCAATTCCGGCCCAAGGGTGCGTCCTATACTTGCCCCCACGCATGCGCAGCCAATCCGAACCCACCGTGATCCTGGACTCTCCGGGCGGCCGTGACCGCAAGCCCCCGGCCCGGTCGGCCATGCCTGCGCGCCTGGGTCGGTACGAACTGAGCCATGAGCTTGGCAAGGGCGCGATGGGCGTCGTCTACCGGGGCCGCGACCCGCGCATCAACCGCGAAGTGGCGATCAAGGCTATCTCGCTCGCCGACGAATTCGACCCGGAAGACCTCGAGCAGGCACGCACGCGCTTTTTCCGGGAAGCCGAAATGGCCGGCCGCCTGTCGCACCCCCACATCGTGACGATCTACGATGCGGGCGAAGACGGCGGCACCGCGTACATTGCCATGGAACTGCTGCGCGGCCAGCACCTCGTCGAGTACGCGAGCCCGGCACAGCGGCTGCCGGCGGCCGTCGCGATCGAAATCGTGGCACGGCTCGCCGACGCACTGCACTATGCGCACCAGAATCAGGTCGTCCACCGGGACATCAAGCCCGCCAACATCATGTTCGACGCGCCGAGCGGAGAGCTCAAGATCACGGACTTCGGCATTGCCCGGCTCACCGACTCGGGCCGCACACGCACGGGCGTAGTGCTCGGCACGCCGTCGTACATGTCGCCCGAACAGCTGCAGGGACGCCCCGTCACCGGCAGCTCCGACCTCTTTTCGCTCGCGGTGTCCCTGTTCCAGCTGCTCACTGGCCAGTTGCCGTTCCGCGGCGATACGATGCCTGGACTGATGATGAAAATCGCCCAGGAGCCGCATCCCCGCATCTGCGCCATCAATCCGGCCCTGGCACCGGGACACGACGCGTTCTTCGATCGCGCGCTCGCCAAGGACCCGGCCGGGCGTTACGAGAGTGGCGCGGGTTTCGCGCAGGCGCTGCGCGACCTGAACCTGCCGGACAAGCGCTGACCGGTCATGCGGCTGAAAGGCAAATTCCGCTGCGTCGGGGCGTCCGACACCGGCCGGGTGCGCGAGCACAACGAGGACACGATCGGCACCGACGGGGACATCGGGCTGGTCGTGCTCGCCGACGGCATGGGCGGCTACAAGGCCGGCGAGGTCGCGAGCGGCATCGCCGTGCGCACCGTCCTGACGCTGCTCAAGGACGCCGTCGACCGTGAAGACCTCTCGCTGAGCGACGAGGGCACTGGCCTCAGCCGTCCCGGCATCCTGTTGCGCGATGCGATCCAGCGCGCGAACAAGGTCATCTACCAGACCGCCAAGACACAGTCGAACTGCGAAGGCATGGGCACGACGGTCGTCGCCGGGCTGTTCTTCGACGACAAGCTCACCATCGCCCACGTCGGCGATTCGCGCATGTACCGGTGCCGCGACGGCAAGCTCGAACAGGTCACGCAGGACCATTCCCTGCTGCAGGAGCTGGTGAGTCGTGGCTTCTATACGCCGGAAGAGGCCCAGCGCGCCGCCGCCAAGAACTACGTGACGCGCGCCCTGGGCGTCGAGCCGACCGTGGACGTCGAAATCACCGAAATGCCGGCGCTGAAGGACGATGTGTACCTGCTCTGTTCGGACGGCCTGTCCGACATGGTCGAGGACGACGACATTCAGTTAACCATCAACACCTTTGGTGCTAATCTTGAGACCGTTGCCAAGCAGCTGGTGCTGCTCGGGAATGACAACGGGGGCCGGGACAACATCTCGGTGGTGCTCGTACGGGTGCTTGACACGTTCCCGGCGCAGCGTGGGGTCATCGACCGGATACGCAAGTTGTTCGGTTAAGGGAGCGCAGGTTCACTCATGGCCAGGCTGGTATTGCATCTCGATGGGCAAGTGCTCGCCGAGTACAACATGAGCAAGGAGCGCTACACGATCGGGCGCCTCCCTGACAATGACATCCGCATCGACAACCCGGCAGTGTCGGGTCATCACGCGCTCGTCATCAACATCCTCAACGACTCGTTCCTCGAAGACCTCAACAGCACGAACGGAACGTACGTCAACGGCAAGATCATCAAGAAGCACGCGCTGCAACACGGCGACGTGCTCACCATCGGGCACCACGCGCTGCGATTCGTCGACAGCGAAGCGGAAGAGACCGAAGACGAATTCCAGAAGACGATGGTGATCAGCCCGCGCGATGCCGCGGTGCTGATGGCAGGTTCGCCCAAGGCCGCTGCGGCCATGCAGCCTCCGCCTGCGAGTGGCTATACCGCGGCTGCGAGCGGCGTTGCGTCGCCCTCGTTCCCGAACGGCGTGTTGCCGCGCGCGAAACTGCAGGTGCTCTCGGGCCAGTTCGCAGGCCGCGAGCTCGAACTCGTGAAGACCCTCACCACGCTCGGCCGTCCGGGCGTCCAAGTGGCGGCGATCACGCGTCGTGCCGACGGCTTCTACATCGTGCACGTCGAGAGCGGGAAGGAAGACGATTACCCGCTCGTCAACGGTGCCGTCATCGGGCCGCAGGCGCGCCGGCTCCACGACAACGATGTGGTGCAGCTCGCGGGCGTCAAGATGGGGTTCTTCGAAAGCTGACCTGACCACCTCTCCCATGTCCTCATGGGAGAGGTCGCGCCATGCGCGGGCGAGGGTCCGCCTCAGCCTGCCTCCAGCGGCACGCGCTGGCTCACGCCGCAGAGCAGGTCCCACGCAATCGCTCCCGCGTGCGCGGCCACCTCCTCCACCGGAATCTCGCTGCCCCACAGCACCACGGGGTCGCCGACCGCCACGACCGGCAGGTCCGTCACGTCGACCGTGATCATGTCCATCGACACGCGGCCGATGAGCGGCGCGCGTCGGCCGTCGATCTGCACCGGCGTGCCTGAACTGCTGCCGCGCGGGTAACCGTCGCCATAGCCCGCCGCGACCACTGCCATCCGCGTGTCACGCATTGCGGTCCACGAGCCGCCATAACCCACGGTCTCGCCAACCTTCACGTCCTTGACCGCAATCACTTCCGTGCGCAGTGTCATCGCGGGTCGCAGGCCAAGCTCGGCGCCGGTGCCGCTCGGAAACGGCGAGATGCCGTAGAGCATCAGGCCGGGACGAACCCAGTCGGCACGCGCGGTGGGCCAGGCCAGCACGCCCGCGCTGTTCGCAATGCTGCGAGCGCCCGCCAGGCCGGACGTGGCGGCCGCAAATGCGTCGAGCTGCCGGCGCGTCTGCGGATCGCGCCGGTCGTCGGCGGACGCCAGGTGCGTTACCAGCGTGGGTTCGGCGTGCACGTGCACGTTGCGCCGCAGGCGCTCGTAGGCTGCACCGAATTCATCGAGCCGGAAGCCAAGGCGATTCATGCCGGAATCGACCTTGATCCAGGCGGTCACCTGCGCATCGCCCGCCAGGGCATCGAGCAACTCGAGCTGCTCGAAACTGTGCACCATGAGCTCGAACCGCGCCTGCGCGGCGGCAGCGAGCTGCTCCGCGCTGAACACGCCTTCGAGCAGCAGGATGCGATTGGTGAGTCCGGCCGCGCGCAGCGCGAGTCCTTCGCCGAAACGTGCGACGGCAAACCCGTCGGCTTCCGCCAGCGCCATGGCCGTCGGCAGCAGACCGTGACCGTAGGCGTTGGCCTTGATCACCGCCATCACGCGGCTGTCTGGTGCGACGCGCCGGGCCTGGCGGAGGTTGTGGCGCAATGCGGCGGCATCGACGACCGCGCGGATCAGGCTCTGACTCTGCACGGCGATCCGCGCCTCAGCCGCCGTAATCGCCGTAATCGCCGTGCGCGAGGTTCTCGAAGCGCGTGTACTTGCCGAGGAAGGTCAGGTGCACTTCGCCCGTGGGGCCGTTGCGCTGCTTCGTGATGATGATGTCGGCGATGCCCTTGCGCGGCGTGTCGGGTTCGTACACTTCCTCGCGGTAGATCATCATGATCAAATCCGCATCCTGCTCAATCGCCCCCGATTCACGCAGGTCCGACATCACGGGCTTCTTGTCCTGGCGCTGTTCGACGCCGCGGTTCAACTGCGACAGCGCGATCACCGGCACGCGCAGTTCCTTTGCCAGCGACTTGATCGAGCGCGAGATCTCGGAGATCTCGGTCGCGCGGTTCTCCTTGTTGCCCGCCACCTGCATCAGCTGCAGGTAATCGATGACGATCAGCCCCAAGCCGCCCTGCTTCTCGCAGTCACGAGCGAGGCGGCGCGCGCGCGCGCGCACTTCCGTCGGCGTGAGCGAGCCGCTGTCGTCGATGTAGATCGGCGCCGACTTCATCTGCGCGATCGCGCTGTTGATGCGGGCCCAGTCCTCGTCGCCGAAGTTGCCGGTGCGCATATGGCCCTGGTCGACGCGGCCGAGCGACGAAATCATGCGGAACGCGAGCTGCTCGCGCGACATTTCCATCGAGAAGATCGCGACCGGCTTGTTGGCGGCGATGGCCGCGTTCTCGGCGATGTTGAGCGCGAGCGTCGTCTTGCCCATCGACGGACGGCCGGCGACGATGACGAGGTCGCCGGGCTGCAGACCAGCGGTCATCTTGTCGAGTTCGGCGTAACCCGTGCTGAGGCCTGTCAGCTGGCCTCGCGACGCGTGCAACAAGTCGAGTCGATCGATCGTGGCCCCGAGCACCTCGCGCACCGGCACGAAGCCGGAGCCCAGTTTCCGGCCCTTCTCGGCGATCTGGAAAATCCGGCGCTCGGCCTCGTCGACGAGTTCCGCGGCCGGCTTGCCTTCGTTCTCGTACGCGCTGCCCGCGATTTCGCCGCTGACGCGGATCAGCTGCCGCAGCAGCGAGCGCTCGCGGACGATGTCGGCATAGGCACGGATGTTTTCGGCGGTGGGCGTGTCGCGCGCCAGGCCTGCGAGGTACGCAAGTCCGCCGGTCTCGTCGGCGAGGCCCGTGCTCGTGAGACGCTCCGCGAGCGTGACGGCGTCGCTCGGCTCGCCTTTCTGCGAAAGGTCGAGGATCGCCTCGAAGATCAGCTGGTGGTCGCGCCGGTAGAAGTCTTCGGCGCGCAGCCGGTCGGCGATCGAGTCCCACGTGCTGTTGTCGAGCAGCAGACCGCCGAGCACCGCCTGCTCGGCTTCGAGCGAGTTCGGCGGCACACGCAACGCCGCCGCTTCGTCACTGACGTACGGGCGTGGCTTCCGGCGGTACCTGCCGCCGGAACCTGAACCGCTGCCGCTCTCTTCCTGCTCCATCGTTGACGGATGCTCCCCGCGGACGCGAGGAGGATCAGTCTTCGGCGGTGATCACGACCGGAAGGTCGATCTCGACGTCGGTGTGCAGGTGCAGCTTGACGTGGTGCTCGCCGATCAAGCGGATCGGACCGCCCGGCAGGCGCACTTCCGCGCGCTCGATGGCGATGCCGGCCTTGGTCAGCGCTTCGGCGATGTCGGACGTGCCGACCGAGCCGAACAGCTTGCCTTCCGTACCGGCCTTCGCCTGCAGGGCGAGCTTGAAGCCTTCGAGCTGCTTCGCGCGCGACTGGGCGCTCGACAACGAGTCGGCGGCGAGCTTTTCCAGCTCGGAGCGACGCGCCTCGAACTTCTTGAGGTTGGTGGCGGTGGCCAGCGCAGCCTTGCCCGAAGGCAGCAGGAAATTGCGGCCGTAGCCAGGCTTCACCTTGACCTTGTCGCCGATGTTGCCGAGGTTGGCAACCTTCTGCAGCAGGATGACTTCCATCGTAGTGTCCTCGATCGATCGATCTTCAAATGTTTGACTGTACGTCCGAAAACAATCGGCTCAACGCATTCACCGGCCCGCTCACGTCGCCGCGCTGCGCGCAGGCGGCTGCGAGCGCAGCCAGTTGTCCACGAACCCCAATGCTGCGAGCCCGACCACCGCGAACGGCGCGACGAGCACCAGCAGCACGTACGTAACCCACAACCACGCCACGGCCAGCTTGCCCTGCGACACCGCCCGGTGCGCGGCCGCGAGGCCCACGATCACCAGTGAGCCCAGGAACAGCCGACCGATGTCACCGACCAGCGCCTGCTGCGTGAACGGCGAAGCGCCGATGACCAGCGCCGCCGCGATTCCGAGGGCCCGGCCCAGCCGCACCTGCCGGAACTCGGCGCCGAAGCTCCCTGCCCGCTCGGGCAACGACTGCCACCAGCGAGCCATGAACAACGCACACATCGCCAGCGTCATCGTCAGCACCGCAATCCAGCCCCAGAGCGTGCGGGCCAGCGTGTCTGCGAGCCCGTCCTGCTCCAGGTCCATCGGCAGTCCGCGGGTCTTCATTTCCTGCGCGAGATCGCGCACGAACGGAGCCCAGAACTGGTGCGGATCGCCGAACGACACATGCAATACCACCAGCAGCACCGCGCCGACCAGTGTCGCGACCTGCAGGCACAACGACAAGGAGTCGGTGCGCCGTAACAGGATCGCGAGCAACAGCGGCGGACCCAGTACCCACGCGGAGTAGATGAAACCCACCGGCATCGGCCGCCCGAACATAAGCATCGCGGCCGCCAGCAACAAGCTTGCGCCGACCGCGACGATCGCCCCCTGTCGTTCGCCGCGCACCAGCACGATCAGTGCAGGCACGGCGCCCGGCAGGAAAAACGCGACACCGACACCGAGCAGCGGCAGCAAGCCCAGCAGGCCCGTCACCAGGACGGCCCCGACCGGATTACCGGCAAGCCACTGTGCCAGCGAGCGGTTCATCGTTGTGTGTGCTCCTGCGACGGCCCGCCTGCGGGATCGCCCGGAGCACCCGCGAAATGCTGGCTCAGTGCTGGTCCGTGTACGGGAGCAGCGCCAGGAAACGGGCCCGCTTCACCGCGAGCGACAACTGGCGCTGGTAGTTCGACCGCGTGCCGGTGATGCGGCTCGGGACGATCTTGCCCGTCTCGGTGATGTAGCCCTTCAGCGTGGCGAGATCCTTGTAATCGATCCGCTCGACGCCTTCGGCCGTGAATTTGCAGAACTTACGGCGACGGAAAAAACGTGCCATGTGGTGTCACCCGGTAAATGTATTGGTCAGTGCAGCAGCAGCGCGAAACGAAGCGGCGACGGGGCTCAGCCCGCGCCGACCGACTCTTCGCTGTCCCCGGTACCGATGGGGCCTTCGTCGCTGCGGGGCGCGCCTTCTTCTTCGGCGCGAGCCATCGGCGACGGCTCCGTCACGGCACCCGGCATGGCGATGACGATGTTGCGGATGACGGCGTCGCTGAAGCGGAAGCTGCCCGTCAGTTCGTCGAGCGTGGCCTTGTTGCACTCGACGTTCATGAGAACGTAGTGCGCCTTGTGCACCTTGGCGATCGGGAATGCGAGCTGGCGGCGGCCCCAGTCCTCGAAACGGTGGATCGCGCCGCCGGCCGCGGTGATGATCCCGCGATAGCGTTCGACCATGGCCGGGACCTGCTCGCTCTGATCCGGGTGGACCAGGAAAACGATTTCGTAATGACGCATCGACTTAAGTCTCCTTG
>Ga0315275_10001887_pt1 | contig 18707 bp, 14 predicted proteins | sample YL17G03_0_MG_FD_205557 | JGI IMG/M metagenome (GOLD analysis project Ga0315275, IMG submission 205557) | Sediment microbial communities from Yellowstone Lake, YNP, Wyoming, USA - YL17G03_0 | ecosystem: Environmental > Aquatic > Freshwater > Lake > Sediment | place: USA: Wyoming | collected...
ATCTTTATCTCCGGCATTTTTATTCCGCTGGAACAGATGCCGGTATGGGGGCTGGCGCTCGCAGTCCTCTCCCCGCTTACCTACTTTACGGATCTTATCCGGCACTCGTTCACCGGTGACCATTTCTACCCTGTTTGGACCGATATCGCTGCTGGTATTGTTCACGCTGGTGTTCACGGTTGGCACGATATACCTGCACAAGAGGACGATGCCGAAGAGGTTGTAGGGCATTGAGGAGGTAAATACCTTAAAGGAGAGGATTAAAGGCGCACAACACAATCCTACATACAGCGGACATCATGACAACCGATACCGTCCGGGACTACCGGAAATCGATGAAGATCGCGCTCTTCATCACCGTTGTCTTCCTACTTGTTGAGATCATCGGAGGACTGCTCTCGGGATCGCTCGCCCTCATCAGCGATGCAGGACATATGTTCAGCGATGTCCTCTCACTTGTTCTTTCCCTCGGGGCAATGACCCTTGCTCTTCAGCTTCCCACGAAGGAACGGACCTACGGCTATCACCGTGGGGAGATCTTCGCGGCCTTCATCAACTCCCTGCTGTTGATCGGCGTGAGTGCCGGTATCTTATGGGAGGCATACCAGCGGGCAGTCAACCCGGCCCCGGTGCAGGGCGGGCTGATGCTTATTGTGGCCTGCATCGGTCTTGTCGCAAACCTGGGTGTCGTCTTCCTTCTCCACGGAAGCCATAACCTGAATGTGCGGAGCGCCTTTCTGCATGTGGTGGGGGACACGGTCTCATCGGTGGCAGTGATCGCTGCCGCAGTGTGGATCTCTCTTACCGGGCAGGTGATTGCGGACCCCATCCTTTCCGGTATCATCGCAGTCCTGATTGTGATCTCAGCCGTACGGTTGCTCCGTGAGACACTCATGATCCTTCTCCAGTTCACGCCGCAATCGGTGGATTTCGATGCGGTCGTTGCTGACATGACTTCCGTGAACGGGGTGGACGGCGTGCATCATGTCCATCTCTGGAGTCTCTGTTCGGATATCAACGTGCTCGATGCGCACGTGTACTCCTGTGAACGGGACGTGGAAAAGATTGAACTGATGAAGCAGGAGATCAAGGAACGCCTGAAGAAGTACCGAATCCTTCACTCTACGCTGGAGTTCGAATGTGAAGAATGCAAAGACTGCGCTCTCGTGGAACAGATCAAGGATCATCCCGGTTGATCTTCCCGGCAAGGAAGGAGATACAGATACCAGTCACGCTCTGCGACCAGTTTACCTCGTCAAACTACTTGAAAACCCCTCTCTTCAAAATCTCCGTTGAAACCATTCGGGTCTCTCCTGTCTCCTCCCTTTGGGATTTGACACCCCGGAAAATTCAACCCCCATATTCGCGTTCTGGCGGCCTTTCCGGGCCTCGGATTGGGTAAAATAAGTGGCAAAAACCGGCACGATTTAAGGGCCTTTGATGGCCTTTATACGAGGTGCAAACCTGCCGTATTTTGGCAAACGGGGCAGTAATAGAGCTTATTTTCCACAGGAAAGAAAATAATCCATTTTACGGGGTTTTCCGGTATTGGCCCGGGCATGGGAGGGGGAAAAGGAGCCCGTATAGGGCTTATTTCCCCCCGAGGTAAGGACCCCCCGAATTATTTCTGCCCAATCCGCTCTTGTGCAACCGTAAGGTATTGTGTCACATCCTTCAGGCAGCATCCGCCGGACGGATTGTTCCGTTCGCAATTGCATCCGGTGGTTTTCATCCGGTTCATGATATCTTCGACTGCCTTGCAGGTTCCGGTCCGGACAATCTCATCGTCGATCTTCTTTTTCGTCCATCCAAAACAGTAGCAGAGGGAAACGGGATCTTCCGCCTCCTTGATGCCGACCCTACCCTGTTTTGGGTATAAAAATCTGCTTATAATGCTAAATCGATCTGGGATTCCGGTTTGTCCCCCCTGCCAAAAGATGTGGGGCATGATGGGACGGTGCTATTTACTCGATCTTCCCCCGCAGCAGCAGCACGAGAACCAGGCCCGACAGGAGACTGGCCCCCATGGTCCAGCCGAGCACCGCCCCGAGATCGGTGCGGTAATACCATGCGGCAATGCCCGATGCGATGAAGCCGATCTCCGTGGCGCCGAATACGATAGTAAGCCAGAACTGCAGTAAGGTCATCCGTTTCTGGTAGCGCGTGGTGATGGCGAAACTCACGGTATCGAGACGATCTATGACGCCTTCGTAGAGATCTCCGAGGCCGAACAGGCGCTCGCCTTCAATCGTGACCGCGTCGCTGAAGCGGGTGGCTTTGGTGATGGTGCCGTAGTACTCCTCAAGAGCGTCGAGCACTTCCTGCTTGAGCGCGAGCAGTTCATCCACCGATCCCGGCATGCTGCGCGACAGATGCTGGTAAAGGTGCACGAGTACTGCGCGTTCGATAAGCAGCAGCTCGATCGTGAGGAGAAACGGCATGACGCTCTTCGGGGGCAGGCCGGTGTCATGCATATCTCCGGCGAGATCCTCGCGCCCGTGCAGGTCCAGCCCGCTGCGGCGCGCAAGCAGCGTCAGGCCGCCTTCGCGCGTGCAATAGTCGCGGCTGAGTTCCTCGTCCACCAGCCCGGGCTTGAGCGGCCTTGCTGAATGGTCAAGAAAGAGCAGGTGGACGAGATCCGTCCGGTGGCGTTCAAGGATTGTTGTGAGCGGATGGTCCGGGGTGCGCAGAACGGTGACCGGAAAATACAGTCCTGACCAGGCCGGTTTGCCGGTGATTTCCTTGTTGACCGGGCCGAGCACGCGCCACAGCCTTTCGATGAGTCCGTCTCTGGCATCCGGATCGAGCCAGCCGATCCAGCGGGAAGTATCGAACAGCTGAGCTGGCGCGGGCAGCCAGATTTCCCACAGTGCTGCACCCGATGTATGGCAGATCAGGTAGACATCGGCATAGGCAGGCGTATCTCCGATCAGGATATCGAGAGCAATCCGCCCGAGCGGCCAGCGTGTAATGCGATGTGTCTCAACGAATGTTTTGCCCAGCAGCTGCGTTTCAAACCGGGCGAACTGCGTATCATAATCTTCAAGCTGCCGGGGCGGCAACGGCGCGATGCCGGCAGACTGCCTCGTAAACCCTGTAAACGCACCGTGCAGGTGGATGGAGAAGAACAGCATAAAGGCCGGCTCGACGGCCAGGTCTTCAGGAAAGCCCGAATCTGTGGTATCTCCGCTCGTATTGTGGGTGATTTCCATCATGAATCATGTTGTTTTATTCATCCCATCCATATCATCTGATCGCATCAGGGTGATCTCCGGGCACTTCAGCGGCGATGAGGAACGGGGATGGATAAAAGCATCCTGTGCAGTAATGATTTGCAGAACTGCAATCCACTCATATCAGGTGCCGGACTCTGGTAAGGACAATGCCAATCGTTGCAGCCGGAACGGACCCGTGCCTGAAGAAGGGGATTTCAACTTTTCTTGAATGCATTTAATAATCATCACGGAGAATTTTATTTCATAGTGTACCATGATGGATATAATCGATTCATCGGCCGGGCATCATAAACGCTCAAGGGGGAAGGGTGTCAACAGATGCTGATTAAAAAGACACGGAGCCTTTGCCCCATCTGTAATACGGTTCTTGAGGCAGATATTATCGAAGATGCCGGACAGGTCTGGCTCGAGCGGACATGCCCGACACATGGCACTTCCCGGTATCTCTACTGGTCAGATGCCACCATGTATCGCCGGTTTGAACACTATGATTCTTTAGGAAACGGTATAGAAAATCCGCAGATTGTTGCCTTGCCGGACAGCTGCCCGACATCCTGCGGGTTATGCAGCAACCACCATTCACGGACGCTGCTTGCCAATATCGATCTTACCAACCGCTGCAATCTCAACTGCGATTTTTGTTTTGCCAATGCCCGGGCATGCGGATTTGTGTACGAACCGGCATTTGACGAGATCGTCACCATGATGCAGATGGTGAGGGCTCAAAAACCCGTCCCGGTACCTGCTGTACAGTTCTCCGGAGGGGAACCGACACTGCGGGATGACCTTGTAAAAATTATCAAAACAGCAAAGGAGTTGGGATTCCCGCAGGTACAGCTCGCAACAAACGGGATACTCATAGCAAAAGAACCTGCGTTGGCCCGGCAGCTCAAGGAAGCCGGTTTAAGTACGGTCTATCTCCATTTTGACGGGGTTTCAGAAGAGACCAACCCGGTCCTCGCGATGCATAAAAAGGCAATCGGGAACCTGAAAAAAGTGAATCTTGGCACGGTCCTCGTGCCTACAATTATCCGGGGAAGAAACGATCACGAAGTCGGGGACATCATTCGGTTTGCAGCAGAAAATATTTCTGTCATCAGGGGTGTGAATTTCCAGCCGGTTGCATTTACCGGCGCAGCACGCCAGGAGGACGTCAGGAGATCGCGGATCACCATTCCCGATCTCCTCGCAGGTATTGAGAAGCAGACGGAGGGCGTTATCCGAAAGGATGATTTCTACCCTATCCCGTGCGTGATTCCATTCTCGGATCTTATCGAGGCATATACCGGGCGGCCCCAGGTCAGGTTCACCTCCCACCAGCACTGCGGGGCGGCGACCTATGTCTTTGTCCAGGATGACGGGGCATTCATTCCGGTGAACCGGATGGTAGACGTGGATAGTTTCTTTGAAGCCATCGGGCAGATGGCAGAAACCCTTAAAAAAGGCGGTACCATCAACAAGTACACGGCGCTCCTCGAAGGGATTAAAAATATGCATAATTCGGTCAGGAGGGGGGAACAGGGAAACACAACAGATTTCTGGAAGATGATCGGTAAAATTCTGATCGGGCAGAGCTATGATGCGCTCCGGGAGTACCACCAGAATGCGTTGTTCATTGGGACCATGCACTTTATGGACCGGTACAACTATGATCTCGGGCGCGTCCAGCGGTGCTGCATCCATTACGCGACCCCGGATGGACGTCTCATCCCCTTCTGCACCTATAACAGCGGCCCGGTATTCCGTGAGCAGGTCTGGAAAAAATACGCACAGCCGGCGATGTCGGAACCAAAGTAATGGCCAGGGAACATGTACCTACGTACAGGAGATTGATGGCATCTGCCCGTTTTCCATCATCATGGTACCGGACTGACACGAGACGGGAGCCGGCACTTTTTGAGAGATAAATATCTTTTGCAGTGTCCAAATGATCGAACGGGAGAGAGGGAGAATCCATCAGATCCCCAAAGAGCCGGTATATGATCGAACGTAAAAATAGGTGCCCGGAACAAAAAGTATTTCAAACTTATTTGAATAAGTTTTAAATATTGTAACATACTATTACCAAAGCAATGCACCTGATGATGGACATGCAGGAAAGATTATCGCTGCCGATCATTGGGACAGGTAGACGGGGGTGATGCAGATCATACATTATCTATGTTCTGAAGATATGCCCGAAGAACCAGACCTCAATTGATCCGGGAACGGCTTGGTGTCTGCGAGCTTGAAAGGGCGAGAATATCGCTCCTGAACCCCGGCATGAATCGAGTATAGGAAAGAACCACCCCCCAAAAGCGGCCTGTGAGGGCTGGGAAAATGTGGGGCACTTCAGGTCGTCTAGTACCTGGCGGAGTGTCCCCCGTGTAGGAAGTGTTTGGTATGCCACAAATCTGTGTAGGGTTTGAAGTCCATCAGCCATACCGGCTGAACCGGATGTTCTCGCCCGATCCGAAAATTAAGAAAAAAGATCTGTTTGATCATTATTTCGATAGTCTGAACAAGGAAATCCTGTTACGTATCGTAGACAAGTGCTATAATCCTGCCACAAAACTCATCCTTGAAAAACTCGATGAGGGTTTTTCATGTTCGTTTTCGATGTCGGGTATTCTCCTGGAGCAACTGGAGAAATGGAGCAAGGACACACTCTCGCTTTTTGAGGAGGTTGCACGGCACAAAAACACCGAGCTGATCGGGCAGACCTACTACCACAGCATTGCCAGTTGTTTTCCAGATAAATCAGAATTCATGGAGCAGGTTAAACTGCATTCAGACCTGATGCATGACCAGTTCCGGGTCCGTCCGACCATCTTTGAAAATACCGAATTTACGTTCAATAACGAAGTTGCTGCCACAATCCGGGATATGGATTTTACCGGTATTTTTACCGAGGGGGTAGATCGCATCCTTGGCTGGCGCAGCCCGAATTATATCTATACCTGCCAGGATATCCCCGTATTGCTCCGGAATACAAAGTTATCCGATGACATCGCCTTCCGGTTTGCCAACCCTGCCTGGGACAGGTATCCGCTGACTGCTGACACCTATGCCCACTGGGTTGCCTCATCTTCCGGAGATATCATTAATATATTCCTTGACTACGAGACCTTTGGAGAACATTTCTGGCAGGAGACCGGCATATTCGACTTTTTGCGTGCCCTGCCCGATGAACTCAGTAAACGGGATGTTGCATCGGTCCTGCCATCGCAGGTTGTTTCACAGTATTCGCCAGTCGGGGAAATCGATGTTCACGAGACCATTTCATGGGCGGATCTTGAGAAGGATACGTCAGCATGGATGGGAAATGATCGCCAGCGGACGGCGTTTCATGCTGTGCAGTCGGCACAAACATATGCGGTCGATAAACCACTATGGCGGTATCTCCAGACCAGCGATCATTTCTATTATATGGCATCCAAATATGGCACGTGCGGGGAAGTTCACACCTACTTCAGCCATCATGATGAGGCCGATGATGCATTCAAGACCTATATGCGTGTGCTGGCAGACTTCGAGTCACGAAATATACGTGCAATGAAAAACCGGAAAGCGGCAAAGACATTACGGACCCTGTCTCCTGAACAGGCATTTCATTTTGCATGCCCGACCGGGTTCATCGGCCATACTGCCTACAACCTTGACCAGTTTGAAGAGCTGCTCTATTTCGTGCCCCAGGATTCTCTCAACTACCACCAGGAGAGGGGTGATTTTGCCAGATGGATTACCGATGTGCTCGAAGATCCCCAGCTTGCAGAGAGTATCAACGGACTCACTGAACGTCACGACCTTACGAATGTCATAAAAGAGCGGCGGGAGCTCCTATGGAGTCACTTAAAATAGCATTTTTCTGCTGGGAATCGATGTACGCGGAACGCGTCGGCGGGCTTGCCAGGGCTGCGACACATCTCGCAGAAACCCTGGTAGACCAAGGTCATGAAGTGCATTTCTTCACGCGGGGGAATATTCCCGACCAGACTATCAAAGGTGTTAATTATCATTATTGCCAGCCCTCCGGAAATAACATAGTCGAATATTGCGACAGCATGAGCGCCTCGATGGTGGACCAGTTTCGCCGCTATGACACCCCCCACCGCTTTGACTTCCTCCATTTCCATGACTGGCATCCGGTCCAGGCTCTTCATTACCTGCAGGACAGGAATACTATCCTGAGCTTTCATTCAACAGAATACGGGAGGAATGGCAACCAGTTCGGCGACTGGTGGGAGTTTAAGGAAATTTCCGGGAAAGAATGGTATGGCGGGCTTATTGCCAAACGGGTAACCGCAGTTTCCGCAACCCTGAAAAAAGAAGTGATGCAGTTATATAATGTCCCTGACGAGAAATGCGATGTGGTCCCGAACGGCGTAGTCCCCCGCGAGTTCCGGGTAGCAATCAATCCGGGGGAAGTGAAGAAATCGTATAATATTCACCCCTACGCACCGCTCATCCTGTTTATCGGCAGGCTTGTCTACCAGAAAGGCCCGGACCTGCTCATCGAGGCGATACGGAAAGTCTGCCGGCACCGCTGGGACGCCCAGGTCGTTGTTGCCGGGGGTGGGGATATGCGGCAGTTCCTGCAGGAACGGGCAAAAGATCTGCCGGTCAACTTTGTCGGGTACATTTCTGATTCTGAGTATGTCCGGTTATTAAACGCCGCTGATATTGTCGTCATTCCCAGCAGGAATGAACCTTTCGGGCTGGTGCTTCTGGAAGCATGGAGCGCCGAAAAAGGTGTTGTTGCATCCAATGTAGGAGGACTCTCAGAGAACATTGACGCGTTTGAAAATGGTATTAAAGTGGATGTCAACCCTGAATCCCTCGCATGGGGCATCACCATGATGATGGACGAACCGGAGAACGCAGGAGCCATGGGAAAACGAGGCAGAACCAAAGTGGATCGCCTCTTCCTCTGGAATCCGATTGTACGGGGACTGACAGAAACCTATGCCCGTACGGTTGCATGAAAATGCTCATGTCGTTGAAATGTTCCCTTTTGTTTTTTGAGGAACTTTGAACGCCGCTATTGTATCTCATCGGTCCCCTATCCGCATTACCGGGGTGAAGTGTATGCCTCATGTCAGAACTGGGATGATTCATGACCTTAGAGGATCGACGCATGCATCATAAGAACTTAAAGGATACCATTGCAGCATCGCCCTGTACCTTCACCCTTGGTGTTGCCGGGGACAGCGGGTCGGGGAAGACCACGTTCACCGAGGGTGTGCGGAACATCTTTGGCAAGGATCTCGTCTCAACTATTACGCTGGACGATTATCACAGCCTTGACCGGGCCGGGCGGGCGGAGCAGGGGATAACCGCGCTGGACCCCAGGGCAAACCGTATTGAGATGCTCGAACGGGACCTCATCCAGCTCAAACAGGGGATGTCAATCGAAAAACCGGTCTACAATCATGCTACCGGAACATTTGATCCACCCGTCCTCTTCCGGCCCAAAAAAATCCTGATCCTTGAGGGACTTCACACGCTGTTCACCCCGACCCTGCGAAAATACCTTGATTTTACCCTCTTTGTGGATCCGGCACAGCAGGTGAAATATGACTGGAAGATCCGCCGCGATATGGAAAAACGGGGATATTCCCGTGACGCCGTCATGAAAGAAATCATTGAACGAGAACCGGATTATGAACGCTATATTGCCCCGCAGAAGGAATTTGCGGATGCCGTGATCGGGATCGACTATTCGGAATTCGGGCAGGAGCTGGGGTTGGAGCGCAACGTCTACCGGATCACCCTCTCGCAGAACCGGATGAACCACACCCTGGAAAATATCGATCTCTCCCTTGATCTCTATTCCATCCTCTCCCTTTCCCAGCGGAATTTCTCTCTCAAATTTCTGACCAGTGAGCAGAATAATCACCGGATGGGTCAGCTGGTCATGGATGGCGAACTCAGTGAACACGTTGTGAGAAAACTTGAGCGCAGCATCGAGAACCAGACCCGGGTCCACCCCATTGCACTCTTTAACCAACGGAACTACGTACCCGCAGGAGATCTTGCCCAGCTGATTCTCTGCTGGAGGATTATTCACCGCCGTATTTTCATGGAGATGTGCCGGTAATGGCATCCCGGGGATCCCTGCGGAGGGAATGGTCATACCTTGTGAGCGACGACGATTCAATATGCCTGCTATGAAGGGAATGGGCAACCGGATATGAAGCGAAATGCCCCCTCTCACAAAAAATCTCCCTCCGGCACGAGGTTTTCAGTCTGCTGGGAGGGCCCACTCCCCGAACCTTCTGTGAAGACCGCAGAAGATCTCCTTGGGGTTCTTGCAGACCCGGGATGTCCCTGCACCGGACCGGTGTATTATATGTACCGTGATGTAGCCCGTTCGGTCAAGGATCGCAGCTGGTTAAATGAGCAGCAGCTCCGGTTTGATATTACGGTGATCCCACCGCGTGAGATCTGCGGGGAGTTCATCAAAACCAAGGGGCATTATCACCCGGATAACCCATCAGGTACCGGCTACCCTGAGATCTATGAAGTCCTTGCCGGAGAGGCACACTATCTGATCCAGAACCAGGATTGTTCCGATGCGGTAATAATAACGGCGTGTGCCGGAGAGATCGTTGTTGTTCCACCGGGATATGGACATGTAACTATCAACCCTGCCAGAACCACCGTCCTGCAGATGGCAAACATTGTCTCTTCGCAGTTTTCAGGAGATTACCAGAGGTATGAAGCGCAACGGGGGGCAGCATATTATGAGATGGTAAAGGAAGGGATTGTACAGAACCCGTCATACTTGGAACATCCGCATCTCCGGTTTGCCAAGGCACAGCGGCTTATGGGCGTGAGGAACACGATCACCGACCCGCTCTACGATTTAATCGAAAAGCGGGATCCGGTCCTGGAATTTCTCAATTATCCTGAAAAATACGCATCATTGTTCCGGAAACTCTATCCGTGAACCCTTATTCAGGTAATTGGTGTTCTCCCGTATATGTCGGTCATATCAGCGAGGTTTTCAATTACGGTAAGACTCACCAGATCTTTTTCGAGCCGCCATTTCCAGTTGCCTGTATCGGTTCCTGGCCGGTTCATCCGTGATTCGGCACCGAGGCTGAGGAGATCCTGCATGGGAATTATTACCGTGTCCGCAACCGACATCATGGCAAGCCGGATTAAGACGGCGGGTAATTGCTCTGCTGAAATTTCCTGCCCGATGTACCGGAAGAGTCTCTGTTTCTCTGCCGTTGTGGCTTCCGATTCCAGCCACCCGCGGACCGGGGAATTGTCATGAGTGCCGGTATACAAAATGCAGTTCTTTTTCAGGTTATGCAGAGCATGCGGACTGACAGAATGTTCATCGGTAAACGCGAAGAGAAGAACACGCATGCCCGGTAGATCGAACCTGTCGATAAGGTCCGAGACATCCGGAGTAATAACGCCGAGATCTTCTGCAATAAGAGGAAGACCGGCAACCCGGTTTTTCAGGAGGGTTAATAATTTTTCACCGGGTGCAGGGACCCATCTGCCGTGCATTGCATTGTCTGCACCTGCCGGCACTTCCCAGTATGCGACGAGACCACGGAAGTGATCAATTCTCGTATAATCGACCAGCGAGAGGGCATGCTCGATCCGTTGTATCCACCAGGAAAAGCCGGTTCGTTCATGCTCTTCCCAGCAGTAAATCGGATTTTTCCAGAGCTGCCCGGTCCGGCTGAAATAATCGGGGGGCACGCCAGCTACAACAAGCGGATTGAGGTTGTCATCGAGCCGGAACAATTCCGGGTGCGTCCAGACATCAGCACTGTCATAATTAACGAACATCGGGATATCCCCTATCAACCGGATACCTTTTTTTATGCAGTAATTCCTCAAAGCCTGCCACTGACGAGAGAAAATATACTGGAGAAATTTTTCCGTGTCGATATTCTTTTTAAGGTCATGTCTCATCGCATTCAGTGCTGTCGGATCGCGATATTTTATCGCATCCGGCCATGTGCTCCAGAGACTTCCCTTATAGTGGCGGTGTAATGATACGAAAAACGCAAAATCCTCAAGCCACCAGGCATTGTTCCTGCAGAACTCATCATACCCGGCACGGCCGGTCTGGTCCTGCCTGAATCGCTCGTACGCCAGGGAAAACAATTTTTCCTTGAACCGGATCACTGCATCAAAATCCACGCTACCATGAGGAAATTTTGGAACCCCGCTAACTTCGGATTCGTGTAAAAAACCGTCTTTTACCATACATTCCGGGCTGATCAGATTTGTATTGAATGCAAAGGTGGATCTGCTTTGATAGGGGGAATTATCATATTCCGGACTCGTGGGATTCACGGGGAGGATCTGCCAGTAACGCTGTTTTGAGTCCGACAGGAAATCTACAAACCGGCAGGCAGATGGCCCGAGATCCCCGATGCCAAACCCTGAAAAAAGGGAGGTGATATGCAGAAGAATTCCGCTTCCTCTTCGGTTCATACAGGAACCCCCGGATTTTTTAATGATACATGGCCGGTTCCTTTCCACCATACGGCCAATCCATAGAGCATCATAAAAATTTCACCCCCAGGTAACCTCCCAGTTCCTCAAACCGTTGGATCCATTGCCGGGCATGTTCATCCCCGGATGCTGCAAGATCCCGCATAACCGCCGCTTTTTCCCGGCCAATCCGGAAATAATAATTCTGGCATTCCCAGAAGTTGTAGTTCAAAGCAAGCGGGCATAAAATGGTAAAGGTCTTATTGATCTTTTCCATCAGGAGAGTGTCGTCAGGGTTTTCAAGAAGTCGCTGCATGAGGGTTTTGATTGCCCCGCTTGCAGTGAAATTGAGCGTCGCAGTATCCGGTTCGAATTTTCCTTTGGTCATTTCACCGACCAGCACCGCAAGTCGTTTTGTATCAAGATCTTCTGCTGAAAGGGTTTTTTTGAGATCAAGATTGATGATATACCAGATCGGATCTTCGAGTACTTTTGGCGGGGGTATCTGCATCTCTTTCATCGCAGAGAGAAGCGGGAAAAACTGTTTGTACATATGCCGGAATGCAGATTCTATCTCTACTAGTGTCGAATCAAGAACAGCATATATTACCTTTCGCTGCTCATCCTTGAACAGGTGCCAGAGTGTATAGGAATGAGTGCCAAAGTGCTCTTCAAGACTGAGAATCATCCGGGGGATGTCGCTTTTGGAAAAACCCGCTGTTAATTCATCCCGCATCGTAATATACGTCTTTTCATCGATATATTCGCGTGCCCCTCCCATGAAATTGTAGTTTCCGAGATGAAGAACGGCAAACATCAGGATATTTTCTTCCCACGTACAATTGGAATGCAGAAAAACTTTCCCAAGGGCAAGCTTGAGATCGCCGGATTCAGCCCTCTCGTATGCCTCGTTCTGAATGGTATAATTCCTTATTCGAATTATTTCAGGTGTATGTAAAATTAACGACGACACTGCATAATGAAATACTACCCTTGAATGATCAACAACTGCTGTCTGGACAAAATTTCTGTATATCTCTGCGCCATTCCAATATCCCGGCACATTGCTTGGCGCTTTTTTCAGAATATGGATAAATTCTGGTTCCGGATCAACCCCCGCCACTTCCTGTACCAGCTGCATTGCACGACAGGCATACTTCATTACCTGGATGGATTCGATGCCGGAAATATCGTCAAAAAACCACCCGCAGCTGGTATACATAAGCATACCATTTCTCTGCATCTCGAGCAGCTTGAGTACCTGGACCTTATCTTCCTTCGAAAGGGTCCGGACCGCATGGTTTGAGAAGAAAACTTCGATATTTCCCACCGATCGGTCCAGGATGATGTCAATATAATCATCCCGCGCCTGCCAGGGATCAGAAACATACGAATTCATTCTGTCAACATAGAGTACCGCAAGTTTCTGACAAAGCCAGTCCATAGCCTCACGGAGTGGTGCTCTCCACTTTTGCTGCGAGGTAATTTCACAACCCTCGTCAGCAGGAGGTGTATCCGGGATCATAGACGGGCCAAAAGGGTGAAGAGCAGTCATCTGGATACTGGAACCCGGGGTACAGCATCCGCAGTCGCTTCTCCAGCGCTCGACACCGTGGGGGCAGCTCCAGGACGTATTTTCGATGATTTCGACCTGATGGGTGGGCGGATATATGCTCAGGTATTCGCCATAGATGGTAATCCGGGCAAGGTTTCTGGATTCAAGGTGATGAAGGGCGTACGCAAGCGCCATGTCACCAAAGCGGTGGTGATGTCCGTAGGTCTCCCCGTCCGATGCAATATTCAAAAGCCCGGATTCTTTCTGCTCCCGGGAAAAATAATGCATCATCCTGTCGGCAAACCCTTCGCCATTTTCCAGAAGACGGGAAAACGCCACCTCCTGTGCAATGGTTTCTTCATAAAAAAAGATGACTATCGACCCTCCGGATGGCAGACGACACAGGTACGGCCGGGAACAATCAATGGTCCCCGTGTTCACATCCGTCCATCGGGAGTCATTGATCGGTCTGGTACGGCTGGCCTGTTTTGGAGAGAGTATCGTAAACACAATTCCCTGTTCTGCCAGAATTTCCAGGGTTTCAATGTCAACTGCCGTTTCCGGCAACCACATACCTTCAGGTCGTCGTTTGAACCTGAAGATAAAATCCTTTATTCCCCAGAGTACCTGCGTACGCTTGTCCCTGCGGCTGGCAAGGGGCATGATAATATGGTTATATACCTGTGCAATTGCTGAACCGTGCCCGGAAAACCGCTTAATGCTGTCCGTATCTGCTTGTAGAATGGCTGAGTATACTTCCGGCTTGTTGCGCTCAAGCCAGGTGAGCAGGGTGGGACCGAAATTAAAACTGATCCGGGCATAGTTATTGACAATATCAATGATCCGTTTATCCGAATCGAGAATCCGGGATGTCGCATTCGGTGCATAACATTCAGCAGTGATACGTTCGTTCCAGTCATGGAACGGATATGCAGAATCCTCTATCTCGATTTCTTCCAGCCAGGGATTCTCACGCGGAGGCTGATAAAAATGACCATGTATACAGATAAAACGACTCATGTCTCCCTCCCTTCACAAAAATCCCGCAGACCTGACAGCGTAATTTTCGGGTATCCCCAGTCTCTTTTTCCCGGATAATAATCTTCAGTGCGGTTATATATCAGGGTTTTTAGTACCATCATTATGCTCGCTCCTCATCATTCACTCCTCGTCCTGCGCTTCAGGTAATGACACGAATTTCAACAATACCGGTATCATATTCATGAAATGAGGTTCAAATGAGCTATTCGTCCTCCGGAACCTGAAAAAACACCGCCGTTCCACGTAAGCCGACAACAGAGACTGCAAATTCCGTAGCCTGACGCCCGGTGATGGCAACAGCATCCTTGGCAATATACCGAAGCGCGAGGCGGTGGATGCTGTCATAAAAAAGATGGTATGGGGTGCTCAATGTCTCCGGGAATGAACTCAAAGCACCAGCGAGCGCAGACTCCTGATGAAGATGGATAAGGCCATTTAAACAGAGGGATGCCCCATACATCCCTTAGCGTTTCCCCTTATTGTATCTCCCTACCGCCATCAGTGCCGGAATATACCCCTGGCACACGTAATCCTTCACCATGCGGCGTGCGGAAAACTGGGATGCAGTGCTTTTCATTGTTTCCTTCATTTTTTTCACCCATATATGAGGAATACCATTCACAGAAACCGTATAGTACATCGGGATGATCTCGCGTTCCAGAATGTCATACAACTGCCCGGCATCATTCCGGTCGCGGTTGTCATCAGAGGTTGCACCACCGAATGCCCATCCATTCTTCCCATTGTATCCCTCAATCCACCAGCCGTCAAGGATGCTCACGTTAAGAACGCCATTCAACGATGCTTTCATACCGCTTGTCCCGCAGGCTTCCATGGGGGGGACAGGATTGTTGAGCCAGACGTCAACACCATGAACGAGGTACTGTGCCATCTGTTCTCCATAATCCTCAACAAAGGCAATCCTCCCGCCAAAATCCTGCTGGTGGGCGTACTGGTACACCTTCCGGATAATCCGTTTCCCCTCGTCATCAGCAGGGTGAGCTTTGCCCGCGAAGATGATCTGCACCGGTCTCAACCGGTTGTTCACGATCTTCTTCAGTCGTTCAGGATCCTGGAAAATGAGGTCGGCACGCTTATAGCTGGAAAACCTTCGGGCAAACCCGATGGTGAGGGCATTAGGATCGAGGAGTGCCCCGCCGGTAACGATGTTGATGGGATCTGCTTCTCCCTCAACCCATCTCAGGCGTTTGAATTCCCGTATCCTGTTGAACAGTTTTCTTTTGAGCTGGGAATGAACTGCCCATAATTCCTCATTTGGAATTTCATCGACCATCTCCCAGATGAGAGGGTCGTCATGCTCATCCAGCCAGTCCGGGCAGGGAAGTGAGAAATATTTGTTGAGCAGCAGTACCATTTTAGGATCGAGCCATGTGGGCACATGGACACCGTTTGTGATATGGCGAATGGGGTTTTTCTCTATTTGAAGGCCCGGCCAGAGCGGCTGCCACATCGCCCGGGCAACCTCTCCGTGCTTTTTGCTCACGCCATTGGTGAATGCACACATTTTCAGGGCAAATGCGGTCATATTAAACAATTCGCCGTGATCCTGGGAAAAATATCCTAACCTGAGGAAGGTTTGCCGATCGATTCCAAGAAGGGGATAATAGTGATTGAAATATTTGTCCATGAGGGAGTACGGAAATACATCGTGACCGGCAGGCACCGGAGTATGCGTCGTGAAGATGCTTGTTTCGCGCACCCGTTCTGCAGCTTCTTCAAAACTTAGTTTATCCGCAATATGTTCCCGGATCCGTTCAAGGAGAACAAATGCAGAATGCCCTTCATTCAGGTGGATGACAGAGGGGTGGATGCCAAGAATGTTCAGTACATAACTTCCGCCAATCCCGAGTACAATTTCCTGTTTGAGCCTCATTTCGTTGTCACCGATGTAGAGCCGGTGAGAGATCTTCCGGTTGACCGGATCATTCGCCGGAATATCAGTATCAAGAAGATAGAGAGGTATATTCCCCACATCGACTTTCCAGAGTGCGATGTAGATCGGGGGATCGATAACCGGTACCCGCACCACCAGCTGCTTGTCATGGCTATCCATGACTCGTTTTATCGGTGCTGCGTCCCGGTTCAGGATCTCAATTTTATTTTCCTGCCAGCCATCAGGTCCAATATGCTGGTGAAGATACCCCTCCGAGTACATGAAACCAACCGCAACCAGCGGCAAACCGAGGTCACTGGACTCTTTCAGATGATCTCCGGCGAGAAAACCGAGCCCTCCCGCATAGAAGGGGAGGGAGTGCTGCAGGCCGTATTCTGCAGAAAAATAGGCGATGGACTGACTACGGTCATTCGAAAAATGTCCGGTGAACCAGCTGTTTTTTTTCTGGTTCAGATCATGCTGAAACCGGGAAATTGCAAGATCGTAATGGTGGAGATACAGGGGGTTTTTCGAAGCGGCGATCAGGGTTTCTTCGGGAAGCTCCAGGAGCATTTTTACCGGGTTATGGACATTTCGTATCCATGCATGGGGGTTCAATTGTTTAAAAACCATTTTTGCATCAGGATTCCAGCTCCACCAGATATTGTAGGCGAGATCAATGAGCCCCGAAATCCGTTCAGGTACGTTAGGGAATTCTTTAACGGTATCTGCCACAAAACGCCTCAGGTAATGTATAATGATTTTTTAGGCCATTTAAGTTATTGTGACAAAAAGTATCCAATGCACCCATAATAATTCCAGATGTATACACCCCTATTTTCAAGGATTTCAGATACATTTTTGAAATACCACAAAGATAACAAAGAAATCGGGGGCTGCGTGCATGGACGGAGAAATATGGCAGGAACTTTACAGAAATGTACTGCCGCCGAAACTGAACAACACCCTTGTCGGTTTCAATGCAAATCTCGACCGCGTCATCACCGTGACATCAGAAATAATTCAGTCCCCGACATTCAGGCTTGCAGAACTGTCTGAACTCAAGACGCGGCTTCTTTATTCCATGCAGCACTGTAGAGCTGAAGAGTGGTATGTGACCGATGATTTACAGTATAACGTGTTTACAAACCTCTTTTCAGATACCGGCACTCTTGCGATCGGTGGGCAGGCGGGTATAGCAGCGGTTTATCTCGCCTCAATCGGGATACCGAAGGTTGTTTGTGTTGCACCTTCTATAGGAATGGATATCGCAAAAATTCTTAAGAAGGCCGGTGTCTTGGTCGTCAACGATAATTCCGGCTCCATGAATCGGGCAGATACCACCCACCTCGTCTTTGAGTATCCCCCGGGGCTGGTACCGTTGGCGGAGGGAGCTGTAGCCCGAAACAATCGTTTTATTGTATCCCCGGTTCATGGTCCGGAATCGGTACTCATTCCGGAGAATTCAATGGACAATGTCCTTTCAGAGATCTCGTCATGTAACCGTGCTTTTCTCTCCGGTTACCAATATCTTCAGACCGATGAACAATTTGCCCTGGCGGCAGACCAGATCCTGGTGATGAAAAAAAATAATGACCAGATGCGAATTCATGTGGAGTTTGTATCGGTCACCGATGATGCGGTTATCGGGGGGGTTTTACAATATATTCTGCCTGTGGCAGACAGTATAGGACTGAATGAACATGAGCTCCTGCTGCTCCTCCATTATCTGGATCCATGGAATCCGGAATATGGAATTTCTGCGATCCTGTCTCCCGTTCAATTGGTGAAAGGGGCAATAGAGGTCTGCAGAAAACGGGGTCTCAGGCGCCTTCACCTTCACGCATTCGGGTATTATATCCTGGTTCTCAGAACGGATCGTGCACACCCTCCCGCATCGCGTAATGCCCTGCTCTTTGCCTCTCGTGCAGCAGCTCACGCCGCACAGGGGAGCTGCACGGATATTTCCCCTGCCGGTATCGATGCCCTTGAGCAGGTTGATGATACATTCGGGCCATACATATCTCCCGGAATATTCCCGGTTGATGCGTATACGGTCGTCATCATTCCAACAATAATCGCACTCAACATCAGGAAGTCCTCCGGGCTTGGAGATATTCTTTCATCGACTGCTTTTGTTGCCGATCAGTTCTGAACCTGCAGTAATCCTGAGGAATGTCGTTCACCAGGGTGATGGCTTGGGAACACATATCCTGTGCACAGAAGATTGATAACATCTGCCCGGTCTCCATCATCACAGTATCCGGCTGATATGAGACGGGAACCGGTATACTGCCCTGGTTCACGTGCAGCGGTTTTTCTGATTTTCCCCCTCTTGTCTCAAATCCGGATTCGGGAAGCATTTCAAAAATTCTTGAATAGGTTTATTAATCATGAGATGTATAATCCATTGATTGTAAAGTCCATGGATTGATTCAAAGAAAAGGAACAGTTGTCGGATTTGACCCGTGGATATGGAGAAATCCCTCCGGTTTCCGGAGATGAGATGCACCAGATGCATTGATCGGAATCT
>Ga0315275_10001890_pt1 | contig 18687 bp, 11 predicted proteins | sample YL17G03_0_MG_FD_205557 | JGI IMG/M metagenome (GOLD analysis project Ga0315275, IMG submission 205557) | Sediment microbial communities from Yellowstone Lake, YNP, Wyoming, USA - YL17G03_0 | ecosystem: Environmental > Aquatic > Freshwater > Lake > Sediment | place: USA: Wyoming | collected...
CCCAGCCCCTGCAGCTCGGTCAGGCGCACCAGCTCGAGCGGGTACTTCTCCAGCATCTGGTCGTAGAGGTCGGTCGAGCCGGTGGCGAGCAGGTCGCGGATCTTCTGCGCCAGGTCCTTGCCGATGCCCGGCAGCGCCTCGAGCGCGCCCGCCTCGCCGGCGAGCCGCGCCACCGGCTCGGGCAGCGCATCCACCACGCGGGCGGCTTCCTGGTAGGCGCGCACGCGGAACGGGTTGGCGCCGTCGATCTCCAGCATGGTGGCGAGGGTGGCGAGGGCCCGCGCGACGTCCGCGTTGGCGAGCGCGGGCATCACTTCCCGCCGATGCGCTTGAGGAACTCCGCCTCGTCGATGATCGCGAGCTTGAGCTTCCGCGCCTCGTCGAGCTTGGAGCCCGCGCCGGGGCCGGCCACGACCAGCGTGACCCGCTTCGAGATGGCCGAGGCGATGCGCGCGCCGGCGGCCTCGGCCCGCTTCTGCGCCTCGGGCCGGGTCAGGCCCTCGAGCCCGCCGGTGAAGACCATGACCTGCCCGGCGAGCGGCTGCGGTCCCTTCACGCGCGCCTCGTGCACGGGCGTGATGCCGGCCCGCAGCAGCCGCTCGATGACCTTCCGGTTGCGCCGGCTCGCGAAGATGTGCCCCACCGACTCGGCGACCTCGGGGCCGATGCCGTGGATCTGCTGCAGGTCCCCGGCCGTGGCCTCCATCAGCGGCGCCAGCGCGCCGAAGTGCCCGGCCAGCAGCCGCGCGACGGTCTCGCCGACGTGCTCGATGCCGAGCGCGAAGAGGAAGCGGTCGAGGCGCGGCCGCTTGCTGGCCTCCAGTGCGGCCATCATGTTCTCGATGGACCTCTCGGCGAAGCCCTCGAGCGCGGCGAAATCGATGGGCGTGAGCGCGTAGACGTCCGCCAGGTCCTTGACCAGGCCCTGCTCGATCAACTGCTTCACCGTCTTCTCGCCCAATCCCGCGATGTCCATGGCGCCGCGCGCGGCGAAGTGGATGACGTGCCCTTCGAGCTGCGCCAGGCAGGAGAGCCCGTTCGTGCAGACGTGATACGCGCCCTCGCGCTCGACCGGCGCGCCGCAGACCGGGCACTTCGCCGGCATGGCGAAGGCGGCCGTGCCGCGCGGGCGCTTCTCCTTCAGCACCTCGACCACCTCGGGGATGACGTCGCCGGCGCGCCGCACGCGCACGGTGTCCCCGACGCGCACGTCCTTGCGCAGGACCTCGTCCTCGTTGTGGAGCGTGGCGCGCGAGACCGTCACGCCCGAGACGTCCACCGGCTGGAGCGACGCGACCGGCGTGAGCTTCCCGGTGCGCCCGACCTGCACGACGATGTCGAGCACCTTCGTGACCTCGATGCGCGGCGGGAACTTGAAGGCCACCGCCCAGCGTGGCGAGCGCGAACGCATGCCGAGCAGTCCCTGCCAGTCGCGGCGGTCCACCTTGATGACCACGCCGTCGATCTCGTAGTCGAGCGCGTCGCGCCGCTCGCGCAGGTCCGCGTGGTAGGCGAGGGCCGCGTCGATCCCCTGGCAGAGGCGGACGTTCTGCTCGACATGGAAGCCCCAGCCGCGCAGGGCGTCGAGCGTCTCGGTCTGCGTGTGGGGCTTGAAGGTCCCGGGGGACATCACCTCGTAGGCATAGAGGTCGAGCCGTCGCGACGCGGTGATCTTCGGGTCCAGTTGCCGCACCGTGCCGGCCGCGGCGTTGCGCGGGTTCGCGAAGGACTCCTCGCCGCGCTCGATCAGGCGGCGGTTGAGCGCCTCGAACTCGGTCAGGGTCATGAGCGCCTCGCCCCGCACGGCGATGGTACCCCGGGGCGCCGGACCGTCGCCCGCGAGCCGCAGGGGCAGGGCGCGGATGGTGCGCAGGTTCGCGGTGATGTCCTCGCCGGTCTCGCCGTCGCCTCGGGTCGAGCCCCGGAGGAACGCACCGTCCTCGTAGACCAACTCGACGGACAGGCCGTCGAACTTGGGCTCAGCCATGTAGGTTACGCGCTCGACCTCGAGTCCCTTGCGAACCCGGCCGTCGAACTCCAGCACGTCCTCCGGGGCCATCAGCGAGTCGATCGAGAGCATGGCCTGCAGGTGGCGGACCTTCCTGAAGGTGGCGCGCAGGCCGCCTCCGACACGCTGCGTGGGGGAGTCCGCCGCCTGCAGGTCGGGGAACCGCGCCTCGAGGTCCTGCAGCTCGCGGAGGAGGCGGTCGTAGGCGGCGTCGGAGATGCCGGGCCGGTCAAGCACGTAGTAGCGGTGATCGTGCTCGCGGATCTCGCCGGCGAGCTGCTCGATGCGCTTCTTCGCCTCGGCCTTCGTCATGGCACGAGAGTAGTCCCAGGCGGGAGGGCGTGCAACGGCCGAGGGCGCCCCGGGAGCCGCGCTCCCTGCCGCGATGAAGCCGTTGGGACGGGGAAGCGGAGCGGGTGACACAGCGCGTTCCAGGAGCCAGGCGCAGCCGGCCGCCGCCTACGGCCACACCATCGCGGCGGTGCTCACCATCGAGCCGTCGGGCTCGTCCGACTGCTGGTAGCGCAGCAGCCGGCCTGCACCGGGCTCGCACGCGCGCAGCAGCAGGTAGGTGGGGGCGACGCCGCAGATGTGAGTGGAATCGTCGTGCCCGGCGATGGCCTGGAACCAGCCCTCGGCGTCGCCCTGCTGGGCCGCGGCGAGTGCGGCGCGGTCCTTCTCCTCGACCTCCGCCCGTGTGTGCGCATCGAGCTTCGGGGCGCCGAAGCGCGGGCCCACGTGGGACAGGTCGATGGCGCCCACGTAGACGGTGGCTCCGCCGTGCTTCCGCTCGGCGTCCCGCAGCGCGGCGACGAAACGCTCGACCTGCTCGTCCTCGCGCGCCGAGATGCCCTGGTCGAGCAGCGCGCTGAAGCCGCCGCACAGGATGGGCACGATCTTCACGGGCCGAGAACCGAGGCGGTTCTGCAGGTAGAGCGCCTGGAACTCGATCGAATGCTCGTCGCGGTGCGCCAGCTCCGCGCGGTACGGGTCCTCGCCCAGCGCCGCGGCCAGGGTGTCCACGAAGGCGGTGTCGCACTCAAGCTTGCCGAGCGGAGTCTGGTAGTGCTTGCGCGTCAGCCCGAACCGGTCGCCCTGGAGCGAGTGGCCCGTGCCGAGGACCACGACGCGCAGCGGAGCTTCCTGTTTGGGGCCCAGTTCGAGGTAGGCGCGTGCGATGGTCGCGCCCGCGCGGCGCGGGTCGAGGTGCGGAGCGAGCAGGGCGCGCGGGCGCGCGTTCTCCGCGGCCACCGGTTCACCGGCCGCGGCGCGCAGTCGCTCCGCCTGGGTGAAGGTCGAGTCGAGGAACGCCCCGAGCGCCTCGCGTTCGGCGGGATAGGAGTGACCTTCGAGGGCGGCGGCGCGGACCTCGAGCGGGTGGTAGGCGTCGCGCAGCTCGCGCCAGGCCGCCTGGAACTTGGGCGAGTCAAGCATCAGCAGGTCGTCGAGCTGGCGGATGAATCCGCGCACCATGTGGCCGATGCGGATGTCCCGGCTCTCGCGCATCAGCTCGGCGGTGATGTCGTTCACCGAGACGCTGCCGTCGAGCAACTGCAGGATGCCGAGGGCCTCGATGCCCAGCACGGGCTGGCCGGGGATCACGCCGAGCGGATCGCTCACGATCAGCAACTCGCGGCCCTTGTCCGTGACGGGCATCAGCATGAGTGGGCGCAGGCGCGGGTGCTCCGGCAGATCGTCGGGCTCGCCGAGCGAGACGCCGGGCGGGATCACGATGCGGGGTGCCTCGGCGTGCGGCGTGGACGCGGAGCCGGGCAGGATGATGCGCCCGGGGCGGGACGGGTCCTTCGGATCGTCAGGAGACATGGGATTCCCGGGGGGAGACGGGCGGTGCGTTCCAGACTCAGAAAGCCAGCCTACGCCGAGCAGACCGGCTTGAAAAGCCGGCCGCGCGACGGTCGGCGGCGCGGCAGACCCGCGACCAGACCGAACCACTCATGGGCCATCCCGCATCCCCGGCTGGCGGTTCATGAATGGCATGGCTAAGATGCGGGCGACATGAACGAGATCGGGATGAACCGACCCGCCGGAGCCCATCGGCCGTGAATCCCGGCGCTGGCAGCGTGCCTGCGAGCCTCATCGAGGTGCGCCTCGAGCGCGGGCTGAGGCTGCCCGGGCGCGTCTGGTGCGCCGAGCGGCCGCGGGCCCTGGTCGCCGTGATCCACGGGCTTGGCGAGCACTGCGCGCGCTACGCCGCGCTCGCCGCCGACCTGGTGCAGGCACGCTACAGCGTCGCAGCGCTCGACCTGCCGGGGCACGGCGAGGCGCCGGGGCCGCGCGGCGACGTACCCTCGTGGACGCAGTTGCGCGAGCAGATCGTGCCCGCCATGTTCACGGCCCTGCGCGGGCTGCCTGGCCAGCCCATGGACCTGCCGCACGTGCTGCTCGGGCACAGCCTGGGCGGGGTGCTGGCGCTAGACTACGCGATCGCGCACCCGCGCGCGCTCGTGGCCGCCGTGGCCGCCGCGCCGGGACTGCGCACCGCCATGCCGCCGAGGTGGAAGCTCGCCCTGGGCCGCGCGGCGCGCTTCACCGCGCCGGGCGCAGGTTTCGCGCACGAACTCGACGAGAGCGGCATGGCGCGCGATCCCGAGGTGCTGGCGCTGCGCCGGCAGGACCCGCGGGTGCACGGCCGCATCAGCCCGCGGCTCTACTTCTCCTTCAACGAGGCGCGCCAGCGCGTGCTGCGCGAGGTGCGACGGCTGCAGGTGCCCACGCTGGTGCTGCAGGGGATGGGCGACCGCATCGTGGACCCGAAGGGCGCGCTCGAGATCAACGCCGCCGCGCCGCACGGCATGATGAGGCTCATTACCTACGCCGGCGTCTACCACGAGGTCTTCAACGATCCCGATCGCGGCCAGGCCGTTCGCGACCTGCTCGGCTGGCTCGACGCGGTGTTGGTGGTCTGAGCGATCGCGGCGCCCGGTTCGGTGCGCCATTCTTCCTCCGTGCGAAAGAGGCAACTGATGAACCCGCTCCTGCTGTCCCTTGCGATCGTCTCCGTCCTGTCCGCAGCGCGCCCGCCCGGGCGGCAGGCAGCCCCGCTCAAGCCGCCCATCCCGGCATTCGATCCCGCCGGTTGCACGTCCGTGGTGGACAACCCGTACTTCCCGCTGCGACCCGGCACGATCCTCGTGTACGAGACGCGCGCCGGGAAAACGACCGAGGTGGACACGGTCGTCGTGACGCGCGAGACGCGGACGGTCCTCGGGGTCACCGCCGTGGTTGTGCGTGATCGCACCTATCGCGGCGGGAAGCTGGTCGAGGAGTCCTTCGACTGGTACGCGCAGGACCGGAAGGGCAATGTCTGGTCCCTTGGCGAGGACACGAAGGACCTGCGCGACGGCGAGGTGGTGAGCACGGCGGGCGCCTGGGAGGCGGGCAAGGACAGCGCCTGCGCCGGGATCGTCATGCCGGCGATCCCCGAAGTCGGGATGGAGTACCGAAAGGCGTACCGCCGTGGCAGGGTGGAGGATCTGGCGCGGGTGCGGAGCCTCGACGCGAAGGCGATGGTGCTGAACGACACCTTCACCGCGTGCGTCGAGACCGAGGAATGGTCCCCACTCGAGCGAGGAGCCCGCGAGCAGAAGGTCTATGCGCCCGGCCTGGGTCTCGTGCTGAAAGGCGCGATCGGTGGGTACGAGCGGATGAAGTTGGTGAAGCTGATCGCGCCGTAGCGGGTGCGAACGGGGCGCATCAGGCTCCGGGGCTGCACGGCGACGAAAGAGCCTCCGGAACGCACGACCCCGGAGGCTCTCGTTCGGCGGCCGCTCGCCGCTCTACAGCGCCGCCATGCGGGGCCAGAGCTTCTGCGCTTCTTCCCGGGCTTTCGCGCGCAGCTCCTGGATGTCGCCGCGCACCAGCCTGCCCTGGTCCACGACGACCTGTCCGGCCACCGTCACGCGGCTGACCTGCGCGGGCTGGTCGCTCTCGCCGGCCGCGTAGACGACCTGGTCGCCATCGAGTCCGGTGTCGCCCGGCGCGCCGGCGAAGCGCTCGGCCGCCAGCACGCGGCCGGTGACAAGCCGGCGCGTGGCGGCGTCCACCTCTTCGTGCACGCTGCCCGCGCTCAGCCGCTCCAGGGCCGCGAACTCCTTCGGCATGTCGGACTCCCAGCCGTCGGTGCCGAGCGCCACCTTGCCGCTCACCCACAGCGACGAGGCGTAGCCCACGCGGTTGCCCTCGTTCGAACGCGGGTTCTGCACCAGCCACAGGCCCTGCGACTCGGCCATGCGCACCTGCGAGGGCCCGAGGTGCACGCCGTGCGCCATGATCGAGCCCGGCGGCAGCGCCTGGCAGGTGAGCAGCCGCTCGAGCGGGCCCTCGTAGCCGCGCCGGCGCGCGTCCTCGACGTCGGCGCGGTCCTCGGCGACGTGGACGTGCATCACGGTGTCCAGTTCGTGCGCCACCTCGCCGGCCTCGCGCAGCGTCTCGTCCGAGCAGGTGAACGAGGCGTGCAGACCGACCACTCCGCGCACCAGCGGACGGTGGTTCGCGCGCAGGAAGCGGCGGCACTCGGCCAATCCTCGGCGACCCTCCTCGCGCCCGCCGTTGCGGTCGGTCGCGCCGTAGCACAGCACCGCGCGGATGCCGAACTCCTGGCAGGCGTCTGCCAGCACGTCGAGCGAGCCCTCTATGAAAGCGGGCGACTCCTGGTGATCGATGAGCGTGGTCGTGCCGTAGAGCAGGGACTCGGCTGCGTAGAGCCGGGCCGAGGCGCGCAGCGAGCGCTCGTCGAGGGCGCGGTCGAGCCGCCACCAGACGCGCTCGAGGATCTGCACGAAGTTCTCGGGCGGAGGTGCGGCGGGCGGCATGCCGTACGGCGCCAGCGCGCTGTAGATGTGCGTGTGGGCGTTGATGAAGCCCGGGACCGTCCGGCTCGGCGTGGTCATCGCAGACCCTCCCTTCGATTCGATTCGCAGCGCGGATTCGGCGAGCGCCTCGCTGCGGCGTGCGGACGCCGCAGTGTACCGCATCACGCGGGTGGAACGCCTCCCTGCAAGGCGGACCGCCGGCCCCGCTTCGTGTCCCCGGGCCGCCGCGTAGGGACCGCCCGCGCCCGGCGAGGTCGCCGGGGTCGGGCCCGCGCCGCTGCGACCATCGGACCGGGCCGCGCCGCTGGCCCTGCGGCCCGGGAATCGCGTAGACTACCCGCCGATGTCGCCCGTCGCTCGTGGCCGGGTCGCGCCTGAGGCCGACGGCGTCTCGCCCCGAACGACCTGCGCCGTGCGTGCGCCGCTCCGTGAGCGGCCCGCCCGGCCGACCCCCTCCAGGGAGAACCTGCCGTGAAGCATCTGGATCTCTTTCTGACCGACGCCCAACTGGCCTCCGAGATCGCACGTTGCGTCTACTGCGAGGAGAAGCCCTGCACCGAGGCCTGCCCGGCCGACTGCTCGCCGGCCGACTTCATCATGGCGGCGAAGGGCGGCACGAGCGCGGACATCGCGCGCTCGGCGGCCCTCATCATGACCAAGAACCCGCTGGGTGGGGTGTGCGGTGCGGTCTGCCCCGACACGCACTGCCAGGCGGCCTGTTCGCGCAAGCTCTTCGACCGCTACATCGAGATCCCCCGCGTGCAGGCGGCGATCGTGGCGCGCGCGAAGGCGCTGGGCGTGATGCCTGGGCTCGAGGTGACGCCGGCCAACGGGAAGAAGGTCGCCATCGCGGGCTCGGGCGCGGCCGGCCTCGCCGCGGCGCTCGTGCTGGCGCAGATGGGCTACGAGGTGGAGATCCTCGACCGGCAGGCGAATCCCGGCGGCGCGGTCCGCTACATCCCCGCGCACCGCATGGACCCGGGCGTGCTCGATACCGACATCGCCTGGCTGCTCGATCACCCGCGCGTCCGCCTGCACGCCAGACGCCCGGTGGACGACCCCGGTGCGCTGCTCGCGCAGGGTTACGCCGCGGTGCTCTTGGCCGGCGGGCTGCACGAGCCCCTCACCCTGGGCATCGAGGGCGAGACACGGGCCGTGTCCTGCCTCGCCTATCTGGCCGATCCCGCGCGCTGGCCTTCGACCGGCCGGGTCGCCGTGATCGGCGGCGGCGCGATCGCCTGCGACTGCGCGACCACCGCGCTCGCCCGCGGGTCGACCGGCGTGGAGATGATCACGCTGGAGCAGTGGAGCGAGTTGCCGCTCACGCCCAATGAACGGCAGGAACTGCTCGAGCACCCGGTGAACCTCGTGGGCCGCACGCGCGTCATGGCGGTGCTCGCCGAGGGCGGCAGGGTGAGCGGCTTGCGCCTGCAGCGCGTGGCCCTCGCCGCGGGCGAGAAGTTCCACCCGTCGAAGATGACCCCGGTCGCCGGCACCGAGCAGACGCTGCCGGGAATCACTCAGGTGATCGTCGCCATCGGCAACCGCGCCGGGCTCAAGAGCGACGGGCGTGCCGGCGTGTTCATGGCGGGCGACGGCGCCTGGGGGCCCTCGACCGTGGTCGAGGCCTCGGCCTCGGGCAAGAACGCCGCGCTCCAAATGGACGCCTGGATCCGCAAGCAGCCGGCGCCGAAGATCGACCAGCCGAAGAAGGGCCGCGCGCGCGTGCCCGGCTACGCCGACGTGCCGGTGTCGCTCGCGACCGACTTCTTCGGGCGCACGATCCCCTCGCCGTTCCTGCTTTCGGCCGCACCCCCCACCGACGGCTACGAGCCGATGAAGAAGGCGCTCGACGCGGGCTGGGCCGGCGGCATCATGAAGACCGCCTTTGACGGCCTGCACATCCACATCCCGGCCGACTACATGCACGTCTTCGAACCCGGGACCTACGGCAACTCCGACAACGTCTCGGACCACCCCCTCGACCGCGTCTGCCGCGAGATCGAGAAGCTCGTCAGGGAATACCCGGACCGTCTGATCGGGGCCTCGACCGGCGGCCCGGTCTCGGGACATGACGCCGAGGACCGGCTGGCCTGGCAGGCCAACAGCCGCAAGCTCGAGCGCGCCGGCGCCCAGGTCGTCGAGTTCAGCCTCTCGTGCCCGCAGGGCGGCGACGGCACCGAGGGCGCGATCGTCTCGCAGTCGGCCGGTCTCACGGCCAAGGTGATCGACTGGATCATGGAGACCGGCGACCCGCAGGTGCCCAAGCTCTTCAAGCTCACGAGTGCCGTGACCTCGATCGAGGTCATCCTGCGGGCGGCGAAGCAGGTGCTGGACAAGTACCCGGACAAGAAGGCCGGGGTGACGCTCGCGAACTCCTTCCCGACGCTGTTCTTCCGGCCCGGGAAGAAGCGGGAGTGGGACGAGGGCATCGTGGTCGGGATGAGCGGAGCGGGGGTGGCGCCCATCTCGAACCTGTCGCTGGCCTCGGTCGGACACCTGGGCATGACCGTCTCGGGCAACGGCGGGCCGATGGACTACCGCTCGGCCGCGCATTTCCTGGCGCTGGGCGCGCGCACGGTCCAGTTCTGCACGGTGGCGATGAAGTACGGCGTCGGCATCGTGGGCGAGCTGCACTCGGGGCTCTCGCACCTGATGCAGGCGCGTGGCATCGGCTCGGTCGAGGAGTTGATCGGCCGGGCGCTGCCGAACCCGGTCACCGACTTCATGGCGCTTTCGCCCATGCTGCGCATCCCCACGCTCACCAAGGAGCTGTGTGTCTCGTGCGGCAACTGCACGCGCTGCGGCTATCTGGCCGTAAGTCTGGACGCCGACCGGTTGCCGCGCTTCGACGCCTCGAAGTGCGTCGGCTGCAGCCTGTGCGCGCAGAAGTGCTTCACCGGTGCGCTGGCGATGCGCGACCGCACGCCGGAGGAGTCGGCGGCGCGTGCGGTGGGGGTGTAGCGGGCGGCGGAAGCCATCTCGGGCGCGAAGCCGCGGCGATCTGTAGCCGGGATTCTCGCGGCACGGGGCGCCGTGACTCGCGTGTCGCGGCGCCCCGTGCCGCCTCCTCTGCCTGAGCGCTACGTCCGGGCTGCGGCCGCGGGCTCGGGGTCCCTCTCGAGCCAGCGGTTGAAGAGCCACATGGCCAGCGCCGAGAGCAGCCCGATCGCCATCAGGATGATCCAGCCGAGCGCGTTGCTGTTGGGGTTCAGCTCGAGCAGGCCGTCGGGACGCGTGACCGCGTTCCTGGCCATCACCTCGTTGAAGATCAGCGCGCCGACCGGGCCGCCGGTCAGCGAGCCCACCGCCACCGGCAGGCTGGCGTAGCCCAGGAACAGCCCCTCCTGGCCCCTGGGCGCGAGCGCGCCGATGTACTCGTACATGCGCGCCGAGGTGAACAGCTCGCCGAAGGCGATGAGCGCGACGGTCAGGATCAGGAACACCGAGCCGATCGGCAGTCCGATGGCCGCGAGCGCGCGCACGCCGCCGGTGGAGAAGACCGGGAACAGGTTGATGGCCATGGACAGGCCGATGATCACGGTGCCAATCACCATCGAGCGCACGGCGCGCATCCTGCCGAACACGGCGGTGATCAGCAACTGGAAGGCGACGATGACGAACGGATTCGCGGCGGTGTACAGGTCCATCGCCGGGCTGGCCTCGACCACGCGCTTCGCGTAGAGCGGGAGCACGTTGTAGACCTGGTTGTAGAGGAACCAGAATCCGCTCATCACCCCCAGGAACAGGGCGAAGCGCGGGTTCCTGAGCACCAGCACCATGTCGAGCAGGATGCGGCCCATCGAGCGCCACGGCTTCGCGGGCGTGCCGGCGGCGACCGCGGGCTCGCGGTAGAAGAGGAGCACCACGAGGAAGGCCACGGCCGCGGCCACCGCCGCGACCGCGAAGATGTACGAAAGTCCGGCCCCGGTCCTGACCGCCGGCGCGGAGTGGCGCAGCAGCCACGCGATGGCCAGCCCGCCGGCGACGATCAGCGCGGCGAACGGCAGCGCCATGGCGACGCGGCCCGCCTGCGACCCCAGCGACTCCACCGAGCGGTAGACCAGCCAGATGATCAGCCCGGCGACCGCGGCGCAGATGGCGACCGCGGTCAGGATGGCCGGCAGGCTCGAGCCGGTGCGCACCACGAACGCCACACCGCGCCCGACCAGCGAGCCGATGTTGATGATCATGTAGAAGATGGCGAAGCCGAGCGTGACGCGCGCGCCCGCGGTCTTCTGCATGGTGCCCGAGATGCACGGCTTGATCACCGAGCCGCCCACGCCGATCAGCACGATGGCGGCCAGCAGGGTGGCGACCAGCATGGGCGAGGCCGTGAACTCCTGGTGGACGATCGGCGCGAGGGCCGCGCCGCCGAACCAGACCGGTGCGCCCATCAGCAGGTAGCCGGCGGTCAGCAACACGAATGCGACCAGCAGCGAGCGGCGGAAGCCGACCTGGTCGGCGATGGTGCCGGAGAGGATCGGCAGGAAGTAGACGATGGTCCACAGCACGCTGTTCAGGTTCGAGGGCCAGTAGGCCCCGAGCCCGAGCTGGCCCATGTAGATGACCAGGAAGCTGGCCATCGAGTAATAGGCGGCGCGCTCGAACAATTCGGTGACGTTGGCGCTCCAGAACACATCGGGGAACCTCGCGGAGGCTTCGGCCATCAGGGTCTCCTGGAGGCGTGGGTGGGATCCCGGGAACGGGTGCGCGGTGATGATGCGCCGGTGGGGTCGTGGCCGGACCGCAGCATAGCATCCGGATGCGAGCGCGGGGCAAACCGGCGACCCGCAGGGTGCCGCGCCGGCGCTGGTCAGGCGAGCAGCAGCGCCAGCAGAGCGAGCGCGGCCGCCAGCACGGCGGTCGCCGGCAGGCCGAGCATCGGGATCGCGACCAGGCCCGCGACCAGTGAGCCGACGCAGCCGCCGAGCAGGTCGGCGGCGTAGACGGGGCCGATGACCGCGCCACCGTCCGGGGCCCAGCAGAGCACGGCGCAGGCGAACGCGGCGGCGACCAGGAAGCCGCAGGCGAAGAGCAGCGCCGAGCTGCCCGCGAGCCCGCCGCCGGCGCCCGTGCGGAGCAGTGCCGCGCACGCGAGCCCGAGCGCGGCGAGCGCAGCGAGCGTGAGCGCGCCGGCGAAGCGTCTCCAACCGGTCCGGCGCACCAGGCGTTCCAGCGCCACCGCGCCCAGCGCCAGTCCGCCCATGAACGCCATGAGCAGCGCACCGAGGTCCTGGTGGAGCACCCCGGAGTGCGTCTGGTACCCGAGCAGGAGCGCCGACTCGAGCAGCATGCCCGCGCAACCCGCGGCCGCGGCGAGCAGCATGCGGCGCGACGTGGCGCGCCGCCGCGCGAGGAGGAACGCGAGTCCGAGCGCGAACGCCGTGGCCCACGCCCGGGGCGAGCGAGCCATGGTCCGGGCGTCGGCCTCAGGCAGGTCGAGGCGGGCCAGGTCGGGAAAGAAGCGCGAAAGCCAGAGCATCATCGTGGCCTGGTAGCAGATGGGCCGCGCGTCGCGGTTGGCGTGTGCGGGCGTGTCCGCCAGCCTTCGTTCGATCTCCGCGAAGCGGTCGTTGGTGTAGAGGTAGCGCACGAACGCCGGGGTGACGAGGCGCGTGCCGGGATCGCGTGCGGGAAGGCGCCCGCCCAGCACCGCGGGGTCGCGTTCGAGCGGCGCGCGCGAGGCGAGGAGGAGGTTCGTGGTCCCGGGCAGCACGACCGTCGCGGGGAAGGCCTCGCGCAGTGCCCGGTGGATGCTCGCCGTGCGCCGGGCGAGCACCGGCGTCCAGAAGTTCTCGGCGCTTCTCAGGCGCAGGGCGAGCACGCCGCCGGGCGCCAGGTGCGCGGCGCAGGCGGCGAAGAACTCGCGGGTGTAGGCGCGGTTCGTGCGCCCCGACTCGGGCTCGGGCAGGCCGATCAGGATGAGGTCGTACACCGGCGCGCGGTCGAGGAAGCGGCGCGGATCGGCGAACGCGATGCGCACGCGCGGGTCCGCGAGCGAGCGGCGTTGCGGTCCCGGCAACCGCGGGGCGACGAGCGCGAGCAACCCCGCGTCCAGCTCGACGTCGTCCACGCGCGCGGGACGGCAGCGGATGATCTCGGCGACCAGTCCCTGCGCGGCCCCGCCCAGGACCAGCACCCGCCCCATCGTGTCGCGCTGGATGGCGGCGAGCTGGACGAACTCCTCGGCCGCGCTGCCCTGGCTCTCGCAGGCGAGCGCATCGTTCTCGAACACCGCGACCTGGCCGAGCGTACCGGTCACGGTGGCGCGGCCGTAGGGCGTGTCGCGCGTGGCGAGCAGGTCCGGATGGTTCCAGCGCGTCATGCCCCGGTCGAGCGCGGGTGCTGCGACCATCAGGGCGAGAGCGAGGAAGAGGCCCGCGGCGGCGGCCTCGCGGCTCGCGCGCGAGCCGGGCCAGGCGGCGGCGAAGGCGCCGATGCCGCAGAGCAGCGCGGCGTCCCAGTTCTGCAGACCCGCGGCGGGCAGGAGCGTTGCGAGCAGTCCCCCGAGCAGGCCGCCCGCGCTCTCGAGGGCGTAGGCGGACGCGGGCGAGCGGCCGGTCGCGATGAAGCGCCGGGCCGTCCACTGGAAGAGCAGGCCGAGCAGGAGCGATACGGGGACCAGGCAAAGCGCCAGGGCGAGCAGTTGCCGTCCGAACGGCAGATAGGCGCCGGGCACGCCGCCGAAGAGGACGCGCACGCCGCGCGCGAGTACGACCGCGAGCGGCAGCAGGATCCCGAGCGCGACGAAGAGCCGCCGCACCGCATGCCCGCCGGGCGGGTGCGCGCCGCGACCCGGAGTGGCGCCGGCGGCGCTGCCGAGGAGCCAGGCGCCCAGCCCCAGCACGAGCACCAGCTCGCTGCCGAAGAACGCGACCTCGCACTCGCGCAACAGGACGACCTGCGCGAGCAGCGCGAGCGTGCCGACGGCGAAGAGCCGGAGTCTCATGCCTGCCCCGGGCGATTCACGAGCCCACCGCCTGCGGACGCGATCTGTCCGCGGTCCGGCCGGCGCGGTCGCCGCGCGCGGCCGCGCCTCACCGGAGCTGCGATTCCCGGAAATGGATGCTGCGGAAGGTCCAGAACTCGGCGCCGTCTTTCCACGCGTCCTGCGGGAGTCCCGCCTTGAGGCAGAGATTCTCCAGCAGCGCGTTCCGGTCCCAGCCCTGCTCGACCGCCACCTGCGGGAGGAACACCGCCATGCGGCCGTCCTTGCGGAGCTGGACGCCGTCGCGGCCGACCACGACCGCCTCGGGTCCGGCGACGCGCTCGATCGGGGTGAGCACCGAGATCTCGATCTCGATGTCCTTGAGCTCCGCGGCCTCGAGCGGCGGGAAGCGCGGGTCCTCGGTCGCGGCCGCGAGCGCCATGGCCCCGACGTTCTGCACCAGCGGCCGGTCGTCGGCCATGTGACCGATGCAGCCGCGCAGTTGGCCACGCAGGTAGAGGGTCACGAACGCGCCCTGCTTGCGCCGCGCGGCGGGGGAGAAGCCACGGGGCAGTGGCACCGTGCCGGTCGCGAACCAGCGTTCGAGCGTGCGGCGCGCCAGCCGCAGCAGCGCCTTCTGGTCGGCGGGCCCGAGCCCCGCGTCCGCCGCCGCCGCGGCCGGCTGGTCGAGCGCCGCGGTGTCCATCTCGCCGCGCCCCGCGCAGAACATCACCGCGCCGTAACCCACGACGCGCGCGGGATCGCCCACCGGGACGTCGCCGCTGTTCGCCCGCGACATCACAACGCCGCGCCGGGCGCCCAGCGCCCGCGCCGTCTCCATCGCCACGATGATCGCCCCCTCTCCGCAGGCACAGGTCTCGAGGCCGCGGTGGCCGGCCCGCAACTGCGCGGCCGCGACCTCCTGCAGGCCGGCTGCGTCCATCCGCGCCATGGCTGCGAGTACGGCGCGGTCCGCGGCCACACTGCCTTCATCGTCAGGATAATGCGACAGGTCGCTGCTCGCCACGATCAGGGCGTGGCGTCCGGCCAGCACGCGTGCCAGCGCCCGGACGAAGCGCGCCAGGACCAGCGGGTCCTCGGTGCCGACGATCACGGGCAGGATCCTCACGCCCGGAAGCACGACCTGCGCGAACGGCACCTGCACCTCGATCGAATGCTCGCGCTCGTGGACGCGCACGTCTGAGCCGATCATCCCGCCCGCGGCCAGCAGCGCGGCCGCGGCCGCAGTGTCCACCTCGGCCACGCCCAGCGGCGTGCGGAAACCCGTGCCCGGGTGGACGGAGACGCCCGAGAAGCCGGGCGTCGTATGGTTGGTGCCGAGGATGACGACCAGGTCGTACGCCTGGCCCGCGGCCTGGCGCCAGCCGTCGGCTGCGATCTGTCCCGAGTAGACGTAGCCGGCGTGCGGCAGGACCAGTGCGAGGGGGCGCTCGCCGCGCGACGGGACGGCGTCGGCGAGGAACGCCTTCACCGCGGCCTCGAGCTTCACTGGTTCCTGCGGGTAGAATTGCCCCGCGACCGCGGGTGGGCGCACGGCCGCCTTCGGTGTCGTGGCCGCGGGGGAGGAGCAGGTCGCGCTGTTGAAGACGACCCCCGAGGCGAGCAGGACCAGCAGCATGTTCCAGTGGCCCGGGCGCTTCACCAGCCGGTCGAACGAAGAGCACGTCATCGTCGGCTCGGTGGTGCGGGATGCAGCACGTGCGCGGGTTCATCCAGCGCGGCCAGGTCGGCGCCGGGCTCGCCCGCGGTGAACAGGACGGCACCATAGCCCACGACGCGCGCGCGATCGCCCGGCGGCGTATCGCCGCTGCTGGCGTGCGAGAGCACCATGCCGCGCGTGGCGCCGAGTGTGCGCGCGGCCGCCAGCGCCGCGAGCACCGGCGCCAGGCCGCAGGCGCAGGTGTCGAGCCCGCGCCGCCGGGCGCCCTGCTCGCGGACGATGACCTCGCAGAGGTCGTCCGGGTCCAGCCGGGCGATCGCGGTCAGCACGGCGCGATCCACGGCGACGGCGTCCTCGTAGGACGGGAAGTGCGAGAGGTCGCTGCTCGCCACGATCAGCGCACGGCGGCCGGCCAGCACGTTCGCCAGCGCCACGCCCAGACGGGCGCACAGGTGCGGATCCTCGTCGCTGACGATCACGGGCAGGATCGGCACGCCGGGCAGCACGGTCTGCACGAACGGCAATTGCACCTCGATCGAGTGCTCGCGCTCGTGCGGCACCGGGTCGGAGGAGCAGTCGTGGTCGGCGGCGAGCAGGATGGAGGCGGTCTGCCCGTCCACCTGCACGACGCCGAGTGGCGTGCGGAAGCCGCTGCCGAGGAACACCGAGATGCCGGTGAAGAAACCGGCGACGTGGTTCGTCCCGAGCAGGGCCACGAGATCGTAGCCGTGGCCCTGCGCCTGCCGCCAGGCGTCGGCGGCGATCAGTCCCGAGAAGGCGAAGCCCGCGTGCGGGACCACGAGCGCGATGGGGCGCCCGCCGCGCGGCGGGCGCGCCTGCTCGAGCAGGGCCTTCACCTCGGCCGCGAGGCGCCGCGGCTCCTGGGGATAGAACGAGCCCGCCACCGCGGGCGGACGTACCGGTTGTCTCATCGCGTCAGCTCCACACGCCCGGGATCGCGCGTGCGCAATACCCGCAGTGTCCGTCCTTCAGGTGCATCCCGGTCACGAACAGCCCATCTCTCTCGATCACCGCCCGGCCGCACCTCGGACAGTAGGTGTTGTTCCCCGGGTGCCCTGGCAGGTTGCCGACATACGCGAAATGCAGGCCCTGCTGCAGGCCGATCTGCCGCGCGCGCTCGAGCGTGGCCACGGGCGTGTCCGGGAGGTTGGGCAGCTGGTAGTCGGGATGGAAACGCGTGAAATGGACGGGCACGTCGGGTCCGACCTCGCCCACGACCCACTTCGCGAGTTCGGTCAGCATCCGGGGCGAGTCGTTGAGCGTGGGCACGACGAGGTTCACGATCTCGAGGTGCGCGCGGCTCTTCGCCACCTGCCGGATGCTGCGCAGCACGGGCTTCAGCTCCGCCCCGCACACGTCGCGGTAGAAGCCCTCGCTGAATCCCTTGAGATCCACCTTGATGGCATCGAGCACCTCGCACATCTCGGCCAGTGGCGCCTCGTTCATGTAGCCGCACGAGATCAGCACCGAGCGCCGGCCGAGCGGCCTGCCCGCCCGCGCGACGTCGGTCAGGTACTCGGTGAAGACCGTCGGCTCGTTGTAGGTGAAGGCGATGACCGGTGCCTTCCGCTCGACCGCGGCGCGCGCGAGGCTCGCCGGGGGCAGCGGTGAGCGAGCATAGTCCTCGGGACGGGCCTGCGAGATCTCCCAGTTCTGGCAGAACTTGCAGCGCAGCGGGCAGCCGCTTGTCGCCAGCGAGTATGCAGTGGCGCCCGGCAGGAAATGGAAGAACGGCTTCTTCTCGATCGGATCCACGTGAATGGCCATGGGCCGCCCGTAGACCAGGCTGCGCAGCTCGCCGTTCACGTGGAGGCGCGCGCGGCACATGCCGCGCTCGCCCTCGGCCAGCGTGCAATTCCGCGCGCAGAGCTGGCAGCGGATGAGCGTGCGCCGGTGCGTGGGCTTCGCGCCCGCGGCGTGCGAGCCCGCCGGGTGGCAGGCGGCGCAATCGGCCCCGTTCGCGGACGCGGTCGAGACCCAGTAGCGCGCCCGCGGCGCGGCGCGGAGGAGTTCGGCGAGCGGGTCGCCCGCGGCGCAGGCGGGTTCGAGCGAGAGCGGGAAGCCCCCGGGGGCCGCGAAGAACAAGGTGCTCCCCGCCAGGAGGGCCCCGCAGGCAGCACAGGTCCTCAGCAGGAAATCACGGCGGGAGGATGTGAATGGGGACATGGGCCGCGCCTCGCTCGACCGGGAGCGTAGCGCAGCAGGCGGGTCCGGTCCACGGCGGGGGCAGCGATGGAGGGCCCCGACAAGGCGGGAGCGAGCGGCAGGACCCCGTGACGATCGCGATCAGTGCGTCGATGAGCCGGGTGCGCCGGACCGGCTTGGAGAGCACGGCCGTGAGGGACCGGCTTTCGACCGGGGCCTGGCCGTGCGTCCGCCCAGAGGTCCACCTTGTGGTCCGGGGATTGTGTCCGATGAGCCGCAATCCCTTGTAGGCTAAGCACCTGTCTTGTCCCCTGCCGGCCTGCGGCCCATCTGGTTGCCACAAACGGCCCTGACGCGGAACCAGACACGATCTTCAGAGCACGACAATCGGGCCACGGCTCCTGCCGACCTGACGGGCCGGCGGCTTGACCCGGGGACGCGGTGGTTTCCCCGGCTGTGCCCGCGGCACCCGGCGGCACCCTCAAGGCGCCGCCGGGACCGCCGACACTCAATTGGGTGCCGTGCCCCGGCCTTGCCGTCGAGCGGTGTTTCGACGTGCGCAGGAGCGGCGCGCTGTCTTCGGCGTCCAGCGTCACGGTGGTGGTCACAGGTAAAGCACGCGAGGAACTCCGAATGCGCCCGGTCAAGACGTTCCACGTCAGTCCTCTGCTCCCCGAGCGCCTGGGTGTTCTCGAAGACCTCGCCTACAACCTCCGCTGGTCGTGGGACCACGAGACCATCAGCCTGTTCCGGCGACTGGACCGTGACCTGTGGGAGACGGCCCACCACAACCCCGTGCTGATGCTGGGCAGCATCTCGCAGGAACGTCTCCAGGAGCTGGCGCAGGACGAGGCGTTCCTCGCGCACCTCGACCGCGTGGCCACCGACCTGAGGGACTACGTGGGGGGCACCGGAGTCTGGCACCGCAAGACCTTCGGGGCCGCGACCACGCCCGACGTGGCGTACTTCTCGATGGAGTTCGGGATCACCGAGTGCCTGCCGATCTACTCCGGCGGCCTCGGCATGCTGGCGGGCGACCACCTGAAGTCGGCCAGCGACCTGGGTGTGC
>Ga0315275_10001891_pt1 | contig 18685 bp, 17 predicted proteins | sample YL17G03_0_MG_FD_205557 | JGI IMG/M metagenome (GOLD analysis project Ga0315275, IMG submission 205557) | Sediment microbial communities from Yellowstone Lake, YNP, Wyoming, USA - YL17G03_0 | ecosystem: Environmental > Aquatic > Freshwater > Lake > Sediment | place: USA: Wyoming | collected...
GGGATTCCTCATGCGCCTCGAGATGTTGGCCCCCGGGAAAACCATCATGGAGCCCCAGACCTACAACACGTTCTTCACCCTCCATGGCATCATCATGATCTTCCTGTTCATCATTCCCGGACTGCCGGCGGTGTTCGGGAACTTTATGATGCCGCTCATGATTGGCGCGAAAGACGTGTTTTTCCCCCGGCTCAATCTCTTATCGTGGTGGCTCTTCCTCTCCGGAGGCCTGACGGTACTCGTCTCGGTGTTCCTGCCGGGAGGGCCGGCAGACACAGGCTGGACATTCTACGTTCCGTACAGCGTACGGACGACAACCAACGTCCTGCCCGCTCTCGTGGGGGCGTTCCTGCTCGGGTTCTCGTCGATTCTCACCGGTCTGAACTTTGTTACCACCATTCACCGCATGCGGGCGCCGGGCATGTCCTGGTTCAAGATGCCGCTGTTCATCTGGGCAATCTACTCGACTGCATGGATCCAGATTCTTGCGACCCCGATCATCGGGATCACTCTGGTGCTGGTGCTGGTGGAGCGTCTCTTTGGACTCGGCATCTTTGATCCGACCCTCGGCGGCGATCCGGTGCTCTACCAGCATCTGTTCTGGATCTATTCTCATCCTGCAGTCTACATCATGATCCTTCCGGGGCTGGGTGTGGCGTCAGAGATCCTTCCGGTGTTCGCCCGGCGCACGATTTTCGGGTACAAGTTCATTGCGTTCTCGAGTCTGGCGATTGCATTTTTCGGGTCGCTCGTCTGGGCACACCACATGTTTACCGTGGGGATGAGCAATACGGGGATGTTCGTCTTCTCGTTCCTCACATTTCTCGTCTCGATTCCGAGCGCAATCAAAGTATTCAACTGGATTGCAACGCTCTACAAGGGCTCGATTGTGCTCGAAGTGCCGATGCTCTTCATCCTGTCCATGATCATTCAGTTTTCCATCGGGGGATTCACGGGGCTGATCCTGGGAGCGCTGGCGGTCAATATCCATGTGACGGACACCTATTTCGTGGTCGGGCATTTCCACTATGTCATGTTCGGTGGAACAGGGTTTGCGCTGTTCGCGGCGATGCACTACTGGTTCCCGAAGATGTTCGGCAGGATGTACGCGAAGAAACCCGCGGTGCTCTCGTGGCTCCTGGCAACCATCGGGTTCAACATGCTCTATTTCCCGTTCTTCTTCCTCGGGTATCTGGGGATGCCGCGACGCTACTACGACTACCTCCCGGAGTACCAGACGTACCACATCGTGGCTACCGTCGGTTCGTGGATCCTCGTCGCCGGGCTTGTGATCATGGTGAGCAATCTTCTGGTTGCCATACGACGGGGAACGCGGGCGCCCTCCAATCCATGGGGAGGACGGACGCTGGAGTGGACGGTGGCATCGCCGCCACCTCTGGAAAATTTCCTTGCGGATCCGGTCGTGACAACCGGCCCCTACGACTATTCCGAGTTTGAACGCGTAATCACGGAGGGGAAGTGACAACGCACGCAACAACCGCCCCGTCAGTTTCGCACGTGCATCGGGACGATGTCGGATCCCGGATGGGGATGTGGCTGTTTCTTTTCACCGAACTCATTCTGTTCGGAGGGATGTTCATCGTGTATGCCGTCTACCGGTTCCGTCACCCTGCAGAGTTCCACCTTGCCGCCGGTGAACTGGATGTCTTTGTCGGAACGGTGAACACCATCATTCTGCTGACCAGCAGTCTCACGGTGGCGATGTCCATCACGGCGATCCAGGGAGGAAGAAAACATCTGACGCTTGCGTTGGTGGGCATGACGATCATGCTGGCGGTTGCGTTCCTCGTGAACAAGTATTTTGAATGGGGGCACAAATTTGAAATCGGACTGTATCCCCAATCGCCGGAGTTGCTGGCCAGGCCGAACGGCGAGATCCTCTACTTCGGGCTGTACTATATGATGACGGGGGTTCATGCACTCCACGTGCTGATCGGCATGGTGGTTCTCGCCGTGATGGTGGTCTCGATCAGCAGGGACACGATTACAAAAGACTCGTATGTTCGGCTGGAATCGGGCGCCCTCTACTGGCACCTGGTGGACATCATCTGGATATTCCTTTTCCCGTTGTTCTATCTCCTGCATTGAGGACGCACATGGTCGGACAGCACCACGACGAGCCCGGACACGGCGGACATGTCATCTCCTACGGACGCTACATACTGATCTGGTTCGGGCTCCTCGCCCTCACCGGCACCACCGTTGCGCTGGCAGGGATCGATCTGGGCCGGTGGATCATCATCACCGCTCTCACGATTGCGTCCATCAAGTCGCTGCTGGTCCTGAACATCTTCATGCACCTGCAGTTTGAGGCGCGGGTGTTCCGCGTCTTTGTCACCGTTGCCGCACTGACGCTGACGATTTTCATCGTGTTGACGTTTTTCGATTACGCGTTCTATTGAGAAGGCATCACCATGTTCCAAGGAGCCTCCCCGTTTGCCGATTTCGTCGATTCCACGTTCCTTGTGATCGTGGGTATCTCCCTGCTGGTGCTCATCGGCCTCCTGATCACGATGGTGACGTTCATCGTCCGGTACAGCCGCGCGAAGAACCCGCACCCTTCAAACATTGAAGGAAACGTTCCGCTGGAAATCCTGTGGACCGTCATCCCCCTTGCGCTTTTCATGGGGATGTTCTATCTGGGATGGAAGGGGTACGTCACGACCATCGATGTTCCTGAGAATCCGCTCCCCATCACGGTGACCGCCCGGATGTGGTCCTGGACATTTGAGTATCCTAATGGCGTGAAGACCGATACGCTGTACGTGCCTCTTGCCGTGCCGGTGAAGCTTGCTCTCCATTCCCTGGACGTCAACCACTCGCTGTACATACCGGCGTTTCGCATCAAGAAGGACGTCATCCCGAACCGCGTCAACACGATGTGGTTCAAGACCTCGGCGGTGGCTTCGTATGACATTGCCTGCGCTGAGTATTGTGGCCTCCGGCATTCGTATATGTACACCAAGGTGGTCTCCAAGGATTCCACGGACTTCGACAACTGGTACCGGGAGGAATCGCAAAAGCAATCGAAACCATATCAATCATTGCTGTCCGTCGCTGTCCCCAAGTGAATCAGACAAACGACTATGGATTTCATCAAAGATAGCGCGCTCCCGCCATCCCTCGAGCATTTCCGCCTGCTCCTGTTCATCCTGAACCTGGTGTACGTCGTGTTGTTGCCGTACCTCGGGTTCCTTCTCGGAACGTCGATCCTTTCGCTGGTGTATAGCCGCAGGGGCGAGCGAGAGCACAACCTTCTCTATCTGCAGTTTGCAAAGGATGCCATCGACATCGGGCTCAACAACAAGACCGTCGTGACATTTCTCGGGCTCGTGCCTGCCCTGTCGCTCGTCTTCATCTATGCCCAGCTTCTTCAGTCAACCCCGGCGATCAGTGTCAGCCTTGCGGGATACGCGTTTATCGCTCTCCTTGCGTCGGCCATCCTCCTGTATTCCTACAGATACACAGCCGGGTTGGCCCGGCTTCTGTCATCATATCAAGACCTTCTTCAGAAGAGCCACGACGCCGCAGGCGGGAAGGATATAGCAGAGTTCGCGTTGAGAACGGAAGGCACACACCGGAAGTCGGGGCGCTATGGCCTGCTGCTGCTCTGTGTGGCAGTTGTGTTGACCGTGGGCGCGCTCACCGTTGCCTCCAGACCGGATGAGTGGCGAAGCATCGATACGGCGATCGCCTTGCTTGTGTCTGTCGATTTCTACGCAAAGCTTCTCCAGTTCCTTTCTCTCGCGGCTGGAGGGACAGGCATCGGGATCCTGTTCTTTCAGCTCGAATGGGAGGGAGGACGGGGAAGTCTCCATCCGGAGTATCGCGCATTCGTCCGCAAAGTCTGCACGACACTAGGGTTTGTCTCCCTTCTGCTCCAGCCGCTCCTCCTGGTAGTGAACATCATGCTCCTGCCTCCGGCCGCCCTGTCAGGAGCGCTTATGGGTATCTCCGGCGTGTCGATCCTGCTTTTCTTCCTGACCGTCAACCTGCTCTACGCGGCATTGAAGGAAGAGCGTCCTGGCTACATCTCGTATGCTTTCTATGTTCTCGGGGTCGCACTTGTCCTGGTGTTTACCGCGGACCAGATGGCGATCGGCAATGCGACAAGACTCCATTCAGCCCGTCTTGCCGTTGTGCATGAGAAGGCAACGGACGCGTTGAAGGCTGCGCTCGGAGTCGGTGCGCCGGCAGCCCGGGGGGAAGACATCTACAACGGTCGATGCTCGGCATGCCATCTCTTTGACCAGAAGAAAGTCGGGCCTGCATACAAAGACGTTATCCCGAAATACGCCGGGAAAAAACCGCAGCTGATTGCCTTCGTATTGAACCCGGTGAAGGTCAACCCTGCGTTTCCTCCCATGCCGAACCAGGGTTTGAGGCCCGCAGAGGCGGATTCGATTGCGACATTCCTCCTGAACAAGTTTACCGCCCCGCAGGCCGCCCAGGCGCCATCCGGACAGCAGGGGGAGAAACGCTGATCGCACAGGAATGAAGGACGCCAAAACAGACTCGTTGTCGATCGAAGGCACATGGGCCGGAGACCTTCTTGCCCTCACAAAGCCTGGGCTGACAACAATGGCTGTGGGGATGGCTGCAGGGGGAGCGTTTCTTGCGAGCCATACGCCAACTCCATACCACGCCGTGTTCCATACGGTTGTTGGAACATTCCTCGTCGGCGGCGGCGCAGGCGCTCTTAACCAATGGCGAGAGTGGACCTTCGACGGCGCAATGAGGCGAACCGCCGATCGCCCGATTCCTTCGGGACGCCTGCGGCCAATCGAGGGACTTGCGTTCGGTGCGGGACTGTCTATCGCGGGGCTTTGCTATCTTCTCTTCTTCACAAATGTCCTGGCCTTCACCCTGGCGGCAACGACACTGGCGACCTACCTCTTTCTCTATACACCGCTGAAGCGTATCACCCCGTTCGCTATCGTCATAGGCGGCATTCCGGGCGCGATTCCGCCCCTCATAGGGTGGGCAGTGGTGAGTAACTCTCTGAACATCGAAGCGTGGTCTCTGTTTGGAATCATGTTTTTCTGGCAGATGCCGCATTTTCTGGCACTGGCCTGGATGTATCGCAAAGACTATGAACGCGCTGGTTTCCGTACCCTCCCCGTGGTCGACCCTTCAGGACGGGTTACGGGAAGGCAGGCGCTCGTGTACGCCATAGCTCTCGTCCCAGCCAGCGTCCTGCCTACGTATGCAGGTCTTCTCGGACACACCTTCTTTGTCGGCTCAATAGCGTTGTCGGTGGGTTTCCTCTTTCTCGCCTTCCGCTTCTTCCGGACAAAAGCCAGCGTTGACGCGCGCAGGCTGTTCTTCGGATCCCTTCTCTACCTTCCCGGGATGGTACTCCTCATGATTCTGGACCGAATGTAGATTGCCGGAATCGCTTAATGATACTTCTTCAGGTAAACAGGTTAACTTCCTATAGTATAAATAATTAATGAGATCGTCTTACCTCTCATCTAGCATACTCTTTCGTCTGAGGTCAGGATCTGGCGGGCGGTCGCCAGGCACGATCGTGTGCCTGATGGATGCAGGTCCTAGGAAAGCTGTTGACTGAGTTGGCGGAAGAAGGAGAGAAGGAGCCGTTCGAAATTGTCTCTGGCTAGCGCGCCAACGGCCGTGACATCGGCATGGCTTAGCCTGGTCTTGGAAATGCCTGTGGCGTGGTTCGTAATACACGAAATTCCAGCCACGTTCATGCCGAGGGCCACGGCGGCCTGGACTTCCAGCACAGTTGACATGCCGACAGCATCCCCGCCAGCACGTTGCACCATCTGTACCTCGGCGGCAGTTTCGTATGAAGGCCCTTTCATTCCGGCATACACGCCATGATGGAGGGGAACCTTGGCGTCAGCGGCAGCCTTGTCCAGCGTGCGCATCAGACCAGGATCGAAGAGAGTGCTGCCCGCCGATAGTCCTGAAGAATGGCCATGCTGGCCACAGCTCTCTGATGTCAGGTTGATCAGGTCTGATATGGCCATCAGATCACCGGGTTGGAACCATCGGTTGACGCCACCGGCGGCGTTAGTGATGATAAGGGTTTGAATACCGAGCCGATGTGCCACGTAGATGGGATAGAGGACCTGATCAACGGAACCGCACTCGTAGAAGTGGATGCGTCCCTGGAACGCAAGAACCGGGAGGCCCTCGACCGACGCAAAAACCAGGTGTCCCTTGTGCCCATCCACTGTCGACAGAGGATACGAAGGGATCGAACGGGTACTTATGGATATCCGCTCAGGGAGGCCCTCTGCAAAATCGCCGAGCCCCGATCCCAGCACCAATCCAACTCTCCGAACTCGCGGCACACGAGCTTCGATGAAAGCTACCGACGCTGCAAGCTGATGTTCAAGCGAAGAATTCATTCGATGCCGTTGCGCACATTATTCAAGTTTTTGGATTATCAGTGGCATGCTTACTCTCTGTAAAACAAGTGAGTAAGCTCTTCCAAGAGATCTTTTTGTTCGCACTGGTTCAGCCGTACTGAAGATCGGCGGAAGTGAATGCTTTGATCTTCGGCGGCTGCGGTTTGGCAGCGTGCTCTCCGGCGGAAGGGACGATGAGCCGGGACGACGCGCCTGGTGGTTCGCAGAGGGCACCTAGGGGTTCGGGGGTTGGAAACACCGACGGCACCGCGCCTCGTAAGAATCCGTTGCGCCCACGAGAACGCGCTGATTGTCGGTGGTCTTCCGCTGTGTGCGGTCTGCCGGATTGCCACAAACAACGCAGATTGCCAGCGTTTTGGTGATGTACTCTGCAATAGCCAGAAGCTGCGGCATTGGTTCGAACGGTTTCCCTTTGAAATCCTGGTCAAGGCCGGCAATGATAACCCGCTTCCCCTTATTAGCGAGCGACTCTGCTACCTCTATCAAACCCATGTCGAAGAACTGCCCTTCGTCAACTCCGATCACCTGAGCATCTTTTGAAAGATCAAGAATATCGGAGGAGCGCTCGACAACGGTTGAAAGCAGCTTCAGTTCGCTGTGAGAAACAATGTGATCTGAGCTGTATCGATTGTCTATCCGGGGCTTGAAGATGGCCACGGGTTGTCTTGCGATCTGAGCCCTCCTGATGCGGCGAATCAACTCCTCGGTTTTTCCGCTGAACATACAGCCAACAATAACCTCGATCCAGCCGACGTTCTTTGGTGAATCATGAATGGTTGGGGCACTCATGACTTCTTGCTCTTAGGATTCTGTGGCGTAAATGGCTCCGGCAGGAGGTCCAACATTTTCATGACCTTGATGCTTCCGTTCCGTGTACTGAGAACAATGTCGATATTCCCTGCGAGATCCAGAATCACCTGCCGGCAGGCCCCGCATGGCGATGTGAATCCGCGCTCATCCGAGGCGATCGCGAGTGCCCGGAATCTCGTTGCCCCCTCTGAGACCGCCTTGAAAAGTGCTGTTCGTTCAGCGCAGATCGTCAATCCATACGAACTGTTCTCGACGTTGCAGCCTGTGTAGACCTTCCCACGGGACGTCAGGAGTGCAGATCCGACCCTGAAATGAGAATATGGTGAGTGTGAATAGTGTCTGGCTTTGCTCGCAAGCCTGGCAAGAGTCTTGTAATCCATCGCTCTCCGAAGTGGGAATGGCGCAATATATCGAAGAGTAGCCGGAGAAGCAACCGGGAGTCAGGAGGTGTGATCCAGAGGATCTCTGTATTGTGGAATGGCCACCATTTCACTATATTGAAGGTGGAACAGACAGTCAAGGCGCATGCGACGTTCGTTTCTTCGTGGATATGCGGTCCGGCATAAAAGGATGTTTGTCATCCTCGGCGTCGTTGTCGGTCTTTTCGTCATTCTCAACTACGCTGTTCTTCCTCTGTATGTTAACCATGGGAGCAGGCTGTCCGTTCCTCCTGTTGTCGGGCTTCCGCTGAACGAGGCGCAGCGCCGCCTTGATTCCATGGCTCTCCAGCCGGTGCAGGCTGATGTACGGCCAGACCCAACACACCCTGTCGGCGTGGTGATCTTCCAGAATCCGCTGCCCGGAGCGATAGTCAAAGAAGGACGCCGGGTGTATCTGACGCTCAGCGGGGGGGAGGTGCAGGTCAGCGTTCCCCTGTTAAGGGGGAGGAGCCTGCGGGATGCGAAGTTTTCTCTGGAGAGGTTCGGGTTGAGGCTGGGAGGCATTGGGTATGTCAATTCAGACATATTTCCCGAGAATACCGTAATCGATCAGGCGGTGCCCGCCGATGCGAAGGTTGCCCGGGGAACGTCTGTCGGCATCACCGTCAGCAAAGGGAAGATCCTTGAGGCCACCACGGTACCGCAGTTGGTCGGAAAGCCCCTTGCGGAGGCTGAGAAACTCCTGCTTGCGGCCGGACTGAAAATCGGCAATATCACGTATCAACCGAATTTCGAGCTTCTCCCGAATACCGTCGTCGACCAATACCCCCGTGTTGGCGATCCTGTCTCGCTCGGCCAGGGAATAGATTTGTTTGTCGTGCAGGCCGGAAAGCCGTCCGAAGAGATACACATACCACGGAATTAAACGGAGCACACAGATCATGATCACCATCGCCCCGTCGTTGCTCTCTGCCGATTTTGCCGACCTGAGAGGTCAGATCGCTCTTGCCGAGCAGGGTGGGGCAAACTGGCTCCATGTGGATGTGATGGACGGCCATTTCGTGCCGAATCTCACGATAGGCCCCCCGGTGATCCGCTCGATCCGAAAGCTGACGTCGCTGCCGTTCGACACACATCTGATGATCGAGAACCCTGATGCCTTCATTGACGCCTATCGGGCTGCCGGAGCCGACATCATCACGGTGCACCAGGAGGCCTGTGTGCATCTCCACCGTACGATTCAGCGGATCAGGCAGTCCGGCGCGCTTGCGGGCGTGAGCATCAACCCGGCAACCCCCGTCGCAATGTTGTCCGATATTATCACTGAGGTCGATCTCGTGCTCATCATGTCTGTGAATCCCGGCTTTGGCGGGCAGCTTTTCATACCGTCGGCGTCGTCGAAGATCAGAGAACTCACCCGGATGATTCGTGACAGGAAGGCCCGGGCCAGAATCGAGGTGGATGGCGGGATTGATCCTCAGACGGCCCCCGTGGTTGTTGCCGCTGGCGCAAGCATCCTGGTGGCAGGGAGCGCCATTTTTGGATCCCCCGACATTCCCCGGGCCATCAGTGCGCTGCGTCGCGCTGCGGAGTCTCCCACAACGGCCTGACCTACGGTCTCGTCGTCCTCTCATCGCTGTGCCGTACCCCATCCCGTCGCTGCGTCCCGCGCATGCCTCAAAAAAAAGCTTGACTCTTTCCGCTGCAGACCTTATCTTCTAAGCCATATTTAACCACTTACCTTACTTAATAAGGTTTTGACAGGGATTCCCCGTCATGCTTGACGACATCGACACCACCATCCTCGACATCCTCCAGCAGCGCGGGAGAACGAAGCGCAATGACCTTGCTGAGGCTGTGGGCCTTTCGCTGCCGGCCGTCAGCGACCGGCTGCGCAAGCTGGAAGAGGGACACATCATTACGGGCTATCATGCAACGGTCGACCCGAAGAAACTTGGCAAAGACATCGCCGCCTTTATTCTCGTCTCGATCGATTCCTCAAAGCACTACGGACAGTTCATCGATCACGTTGACCCCCTGCACGACATTCTCGAATGCCATGCCATCACGGGTGAAGGGACGCATCTCCTGAAGGTGAGGACGACTGATACAGCGTCCCTCGAGCGACTGCTGTCAAAAATCCAGGCCTGGAGCGGCGTGGTCAGCACGAAAACGACACTGGTGCTCTCGACGCCCAAGGAATCGACCCGGATCAAGATCGACCAGAAGAAATGATCCCCATCGACCGCGGCGAGAAGGGATATCACAAAATCATTTGATCGGCTAGCACTCTCCATCACCCATCATTCAAAAGGACGCACGTATGGCTAAAGCAACAGGGTCGGCGATCCCCGCCGTCTTCAAGATCATCAAAGATGAAAACGTGAAGATGGTAGATTTCAAGTTCATGGACTTCCCCGGGCAATGGCAGCATTTTTCCGTACCGGTGACCCAACTGAAGGAGTCCTCGTTTGAGGAAGGCTTCGGATTCGACGGATCCAGCATCCGCGGGTGGAAGGCAATCAATGAAAGTGATATGTTGATTATCCCCGATCCTTCCACGGCCTTCATTGATCAGTTCATCGACGTCAAGACGATCAGTCTGATTTGCGACGTGTATGACCCGATCACGAAAGAGAAGTACGAGCGCTGCCCGAGGAGCATCGCTCAGAAAGCAGAAGCGTTCTTGAAGTCGACAGGAATCGCCGATACCGCCTTCTTTGGCGCCGAGGCGGAGTTCTTCATTTTCGACGATGTCCGGTTCGACACGAACGAACACAGCAGCTACTATCATGTTGACTCGATCGAGGGACGCTGGAATTCGGGCCGCGACGAAATGCCCAATCTTGCCAACAAGCCACGCTACAAGGAAGGATACTTCCCGGTGCCACCGACGGATCATTTCCAGGACCTGCGGAATGAGATGACGCAAAACCTCCTGGCCGCAAATCTGCCGGTCGAGGCACAGCACCACGAAGTGGCGACCGCGGGGCAGTCGGAAATCGATCTCCGGTTTGCGCCGTTGCTGAAGAGTGCCGATGCACTGCTGCTGTTCAAATACGTCATCAAGAACACGGCCCAAAAGCGGGGGAGGACGGTGACGTTCATGCCAAAGCCCATCTATGGCGACAATGGATCCGGGATGCACGTTCACCAGAGTCTCTGGAAAAACGGGAAGCCTTTGTTCTATGGCAATGCCTATGCGAACCTGAGCGAAATGGCACTCCACTACATCGGCGGGCTGTTGAAACACGCACCGGCACTCTGTGCCATCACGAACCCGACGACGAATTCGTACAAGCGGCTTGTCCCCGGGTTCGAGGCTCCTGTGAACCTCGCCTATTCCCAGCGGAACCGGAGTGCATCCGTCCGCATTCCCATGTATTCGCCCAGTCCGAAGGCGAAGCGCGTTGAATTCCGCTGCCCCGACCCGGCGTGCAATCCCTATCTCGGGTTTGCCGCAATGATGCTTGCCGGTCTCGACGGCATCATCAACAAGATCGATCCGGGAGATCCTCTCGACAAGGACATCTACGACATGGAACCTGAGGAGCTCAAAAATGTCCCCTCCACACCCGGTTCTCTCGAGGAAGCACTTCGCTCGCTGGAGCTCGATCATGATTTTCTCCTGCGCGGTGACGTCTTCACCGAGGATGTGATCGATGCATGGATCTCCTACAAGATGGAGAAGGAGGTCAAGCCGATGGCCTTGCGTCCGCACCCGTTCGAGTTCGGCCTCTACTACGACGTCTGAGTCGACGGCGGCTTCGTGAAGCCCGTTCGCTCCCCTCCGGAGGAGCGGACGGGCTTTCACACTCCAGTCCCCTCGCTTGTTTTTGCTGATGATTTTTTCTATTTTGCATCCATGCAGTATACGCGAATCCAGTATGCCGCAGATCGCCGCGTCGCGCGCATCACACTCAATCGTCCCGAGAAACGAAATGCGCTCGATGATGTCATGGTCCAGGAGCTCACCGCTGCCGTCGCTGCCGCGGGGCGTGATCCGTCCGTGAAGGCACTGCGGCTCGACGCCAACGGGACCGCCTTCTGCGCCGGCGCCGACCTTGAGTATCTCCAGAGACTTTCGACCTTCGATCACGAGGAGAACCTCGCTGATTCCCGGCGGTTGTCCGGGCTGTTCCGCGCGCTCTACGAGCTGCGAAAACCTACGGTCGCGGTGGTGGACGGCCCGGCGCTTGCGGGAGGGTGCGGGCTCGCCGCGGTCGCCGATTTTGTGTTGTGCTCGGAGGAACGGGCGGTCTTCGGTTGCCCGGAAGTGCGCATCGGTTTCATTCCGGCCATCGTCGCGCTCTTTCTTGTGAAACGCCTCGGCGAGGGCCGAGCACGCGAATTCGTCGTCCGAGGCCATACCGTCAACGCGCGGGAAGCTCTCGCGATCGGGCTGGCAACGGCCGTTGTCCCGTCCGCGGAGCTGGAACCGACTGCCCGGCAGCTCCTTGATGAGCTCCTCACAGAAAACAGCTTGCTGGCGATGGGACTCTGCAAGGAGCTGCTTTCGAAACTGCAGGGGATGAATCCCGGCGATGCCCTCGATTACGCGGCAAACATGAATGCCGCGGCGCGCATGACATCCGACTGCAAACAGGGGGTCGGCGCATTTCTCGACAAACGAAAGGTTGAATGGTAAGTATGCCTGGCCGCACTCTTCACGACAGCATTCGGAGCATCCCGGATTTCCCCAAGCGCGGCATCATGTTCAGAGACATCACCACGCTGCTGAAGGATCCCCAGCATCTGCACGAAGCCGCCCAACTCCTGTCGGCCCACGCCGCAGGACATCGTATCACAAAAGTTGCAGGCATCGAATCCCGGGGATTCATCCTCGGCGGGGTTCTCGCGGACACGCTGCAGGCCGGGTTCGTTCCGATCCGGAAACCCGGCAAACTTCCTGCGGAAAAACTCCGCCAGGACTACGCCCTGGAATACGGCACCGATGCGCTGGAGATCCACCGCGACGCCATCGCCAACGGCGATCGCGTTCTTCTCCATGACGATCTGCTCGCGACAGGGGGGACAGCACGCGCCGCCTGTACCCTGATCGAGCGGCTGGGGGGCACCGTTGTGGGGATTTCCTTCCTCGTCGAGCTGACCTCGCTGCACGGTCGCGATGCTCTTCGCGGATACGACGTCTTTTCGCTGCTGCAGTTCGAAGGGGAGTAGACCTCCTCTCATCTCGTTCATGAGGTAAGAATTCCAAGCCACGCGCACGACTCCGACAACGATCCTTCCCAGGAATCGGCGGGAAGCTCTCAGCCGCGTGACGGAAAAGGGTACTGAATCTCGATGGCACGAGTCGTTCTCACACACAGATCACTCCTCCCGAAGGGACCATCCCTCGGCGCGCGCGCACTGATGCTCGGCCTGCTCCTTCTCTCCCCTGGATGGGCCGTTGCCGACGGAGAGGGGACGCGCAAGGTCACTGTTCAGGAAGCCGTTCGGTCGACGCTCGACAACAATCACGATCTTGCCGCTGCACGCCTGGAGGTCCGGCGAGCGGATGCGCGTGTCAGTGAAGCCGTCGGCACGGCTCTTCCACGCCTCGACCTGAGCGCGGGGTATACGCGCGCGCTGAAAAAGCCGGTGTTCTTTCTGCCGGGAGACTTCTTCGGGGAGCCCGGGACCGTCAAGCCCGTCCAGATCGGTTCCACGAACTCCTTCAGCGGCACGCTCTCCGCGAGCCAGATCCTGTTCAACAGCGCGGTGTTCGTGGGAGTCGGGGCCGCAAAGATCTATGCCAAGGGAGCACGCGAAATCTACCGGTCGAAACTGGTGGAGGTGGTGACCAGCAGCCGGAAGGCCTATTACGGAGTGCTCGTCGCGGCGGAAGCGGTGTCTCTCCTCCGTGAAACACTCAGGAATTCTGAGGAGAACCTGCGAACGATCCGGCTGCTTGTGTCGCAAGGGCTTGTGTCAGAGTACGATCAGCTCCGGGCCGAGGTCGCCGTGGCAAATATTCGCCCGGAGGTGATCAACGCGGAGAACTCGTATCAGCTCGCGGTCAACAATCTGAAGAACATCATGGCCCTCCCGTACGACGCCCCGCTGGAGGTCGTCGGGACACTTGAGTACATCCCCGTTCCGGACAGTCTGATCGCCGCCGCGCAATCCCTCGTCCTTGTTTCCAATCCCGGGTTGTCAGGGGTAAAGTACGCGGCCGAGGTGAGCGATGCGATCGTTTCAGCACAGAAGTCCGAATACCTTCCAGTTCTTTCACTCTTCGGCAACTACCAGTACCAGGCGCAAAAGAATGATATGGCCTTCACAAATCATGACTGGATAGCGAGTTCCCTTGTCGGGCTTCAGCTCTCCATGAACATTTTCAACGGCCTCCAGACAACCGCGCGGGTAGAGCAGGCGCAGCTCGATTACCATCGGGCGGAGGAACAAGTGGCACAAGTGACGCAGACGCTGCAGTCGTCCACCGAAGCCGTGATTCTGCAGCTCAACAGGGCCCGACTGAGAATCGAGGCGCAGGGGAAAACGGTCGAGCAGGCGGACCGCGGATACCGGATCGCGACCTCCCGGTATGCCAGCGGTTTGGGAACGCTGCTCGAGGTGAATGACGCGCAGCTCGCGCAAATTCGCGCAGGTGTCAATCGCATACAGGCAGTGTACGATTACACGGTCTCGACCGCCGACCTGGACCAGTTGCTGGGCCGGCTTCCGGACTATGTTCCGGCGCAGGAAAACTGACACAGACGAAAGACATGGCATGAGAGTTCGTGAGATGATACGAGGCATCGTCATGGTCAGCGCCGCTCTGCTGGTTGCGGCGTGCGGCCCATCCAAGAGCGAGAGTCCGCGGGCCACGGGGGGTGCTGTTCCCGGCGAACATGTCATCCCCGTCCAGGTCGAGGAGGTCCGCCTCTCCCCGTTCACGGAGACAATTGACCTGTCGGGTTCGGTCAAGTCCGTGGAGGACGTCATCGTCAGCACAGAAGAAGGTGGAGTGCTGCGCGAGTGGAAGTACGAACGCGGCCGGCATGTGAACAAGGGTGATGTCATCGCCGTTCTGAACGATGATATCCTGCGGCCGATGTATGAAGCGGCAACGGCGCAGTATCAGATCGCCGATATGAACTTCACGAAACAACAGAAGGTGTTTGTCGAGCAGGGTGTCAGCGAGATCCAGGTCAAAACGGCGGAGTATCAACGGGATGCGGCGAAGGCGCAGGCAAGCCTCGCCAGAGCCCGGTACGAACGAACGCGCGTGAAGGCACCTGTCAGCGGCACGCTGGATGAGCGACGCTTCAACGAGGGAGAGCTGACCCCGCCCGGCGCGCCCGTGGCCCGCATCGTGAATCTCGACCAGGTCAAGGTCCTGGTCAACGTCCCGGAGAATTTCGCGGGGGGAATTCGCCCAGGGATGCCCGTGGAACTCACCGTGACCGCCATTCCCGGCGTGAAGTTTCAAGGCCGGCTCACATTTGTGGCGGCCAGCGTCCAGCCGGAGAACCGGACAGTGGCAACCGAGGCAACGATCCGGAACGCGGGGGGGAGGCTGAAACCCGATATGATCGCGCGCGTCAGCCTCCTTCAGAATGTTCCCCGGGATGCGATCCTGGTGTCCGAAGGGCTTGTGATGCAGATCGACCAGCGGACGACTGCAGTGTACGTCGTTGAAGGAGGGAAGGCACTGCGCCGCAGTGTCGCCGTCGGCGGGCGGAAAGATAGCAAGGTCGAAATTGTGTCCGGCCTCAAGCCGGGCGATCAGCTGATTGTCTCCGGGACGCAGAATCTGTACGACGGTGTGCTGGTCGACGTGAAGCGCTAATCCGAGAGCCCGACAATGCGCATTTCCAATATCGCTGTTGACAACAGGGTCGCCGTCTATATCCTGATCGCAATCATCCTTCTGGTGGGATGGAGCTCGTACATGGGTCTGCCCCGTGAGGCAGCTCCGGATGTGACGATCCCGTACGTCATCGTTTCTGTGCCGTATATCGGGGTCTCGCCCGTCGATATCGAAGGACTGGTGACGCAGCCCCTGGAACGGGCACTGAAATCGCTGAAGGACGTCAAACAAATCACCTCGGCGTCCAAGGAAGGCCTGGCGACAATCCAGGTGGAGTTCAACGTCGGCATCGACATTGACGAGGCCCTGCGACGGGTGCGGGACAAAGTCAACTCCACCCGGAGCGAGCTTCCGAATGACATTCTCGACCCGATCGTGACGGAAATCAATATCAGCGAATTCCCGATCATGTACGTGAATGTCGGGGGCGAGGTCGGTCTCCCCCGATTGAAGACGATCGCCGAGGATCTTCAGGACAAGATCGAAGGTATTCCCGGAGTGCTGCGTGCCGACGTGCTCGGCGGGCTGGAACCCGAGGTTCAGGTCAATTGCGATGTGAATCTGTTGACGGCATTCAAAGTGTCGTTCGACGATGTGGTGGGAGCGATTCGCGCCGAGAACATCTCCATCCCCGGCGGGTCGATTGATGACACCAGGATGACCTATTCCGTCCGCGTGCCCGGGGAGTTCAAGCAGGTCCGTCCCATCGAAGACATCATTGTGAAACTCCAGGGCGGAAAACCGATCTATGTGCGTGATGTGTCCAAAGTCGTCTACTCCTTCGAGGACCGCACGACGATTGCGCGTTTGAACGGAACCGATGTGGTGACGCTGGCGGTGAGGAAACGCGCAGGAGAAAACCTTGTCAGGATCGCGGACGCCGTCAAGGAGATCACCCGCCAGGAGACAGCCAAGCTCCCGGCAGGGGTTGACCTGGTGATCTCCAATGATCAGTCCATTTTCGTCAATCGCATGGTCCGCGAACTTGAGAACAGTATCCTGACGGGCATGTTCCTGGTCGTGATGTTGCTCTTCATGTTTTTCGGGGTAAAGAACTCCTTGTTGATCTCGACCGCGATCCCGCTCTCGATGTTTATCGGGTTCGTTGCCCTTTCCGTCGCCCATATCACGCTCAATGTGGTCGTGCTCTTCTCACTGGTGCTGATCCTGGGCATCGTGGTCGATGACGCAATCGTGGTCATCGAGAATATCTACCGGCACCAGCAGGTCTATCACAAAACACCGGCGCAGGCGGCAAAGGATGCGACCGCGGAAGTGGCCGTCCCCGTGGCAACCTCCACCATCACCACGATCGCCGCATTCATCCCGCTCCTGTTCTGGCCGGGAATCGTCGGGGACTTCATGAAATACTTCCCCCTGACGCTCATCTTCACCATGACCGCATCGCTGTTCGTGGCGTACGTGATCAGTCCGGTCCAGGGTGCCCAGTGGATCGACTACAAGAAAGAGATCCGAAAGGCGAAAGAAAACCTCGAGCACCCTCACTGGTACAAGAAGTATAACCCGTTCACGATCATCTACCACAAGGTGGACGAGAAGTTCTTCCCGTGGATGGTGGAGGAATATTCGAAGAGCCTCCGGTGGACGCTTGCCCACAGGGGGCGGACGATCGGGGTTGCCCTCGCGTTCCTCGTGGTTGTCATCATTGTCTTTGGACTGTTCAGCAAGGGCGTCGTGTTCTTTCCCGACACACAGCCGAACCTCGTGAACGTCAGCGTGGAGACCTCGCCCGGAACCTCTCTCGATGCGACCGATGCGGTGGGTCGAGCGGTCGAGGAACGACTCAAGAACCTTCCCGGGACTCCTGACATGGAGTTCGTCGTCACCAACATGGGGACGTCGGACAATCCGTTCGACTTCGGCGGGCAGGGGACATCAAACAAAGGCCGCGTCGCCATCAACTTCTTCGAGAAGGCCAAGCGCCACCAGAGCAGTTTCACAACGCTGGAGGAAGTCAGGGCGGTGGTGACCGAAATCCCTGGAGGCGTGTTGAAAGTGGCGCGGCAACAGATGGGACCGCCCGTGGGCGCCGCCGTCAGCATCGAGATTGCGGGAGAGGATTATCCCCAGCTCGCTGCGCTCAGTGCAAGGATTCAGGGGTTGATCAAGGGAATCCCCGGCCTGGTTGAGCTCAAGGATAACTACAATGCCGGCCGGCCGGAAGTGCAGGTGGAGATCGATCGGGAAAAAGCCGCGCTCCTGTGGATGAGCACAGCGCAGATCGCGGGCACTGTCCGCGCTGCCGTCAGCGGGATCGAGGCATCGAAGTACCGCGTGGGGGAGAAGGAATACAAGATTCGTGTCCGGTTGCGCGAGGACCAGCGTCTCTCGCCGTCCAACCTCGAAAACCTGCATGTGACATTCATGAACAGGATGGGACGGCAGCTCTCCGTTCCGCTTGTCTCCGTCGCTACCCTGAAGCTCACCACGGCACTCAGTGACATCCAGCGCAAAGATCAGAAGCGCGTCATCGCCATTACCGGCGACGTCCAGGGGCGTGTCAGTTCGGAGGTATTGAACGAGGTGAAGGCCCGGCTGGCCACCTTCGAGATGCCGGACGGCTACACACTCCGGTTCAGCGGCCAACAGGAGGAACAGGACAAATCGGCCGCATTCCTCCGGAACGCACTCTTCATCACGTTGCTGCTGATCTTTCTCGTGCTCGTGACGGAATTCAATTCCGTCCGAGTCCCGTTCGTGATCATGCTCTCCGTCCTGCTGTCCTTCATCGGCGTGCTGATCGGACTCCTTGTGACGTTCACCCCGTTTTCTGTTGTCATGACCGGCGTCGGCGTCGTCGCCCTTGCCGGAATCGTCGTCAAAAACGCTATTGTGCTCCTCGATTTCATGAAGCATCTTCGGGGTCAGGGACTCACCCTTGATGAGGCGCTGGTTCAGGCGGGACGGACTCGCTTGCGGCCCGTCATGTTGACCGCCGCGGCGACAGTCTTCGGGATTCTGCCGCTGGCAACCGGTGTGGATTTCGACTGGCGGGCGTTCCACCTCGTGATCGGAGCGGAGAGCGCCGATTTCTGGCGCCCGCTTGGCGTTGCCATCGTCTTTGGCGTCACGGTCTCCACTTTTCTGACGCTCGTCATCGTTCCGACGTTCTATTCCCTCCTGGAACAGTGGCTGGTTTCGATCAAGAATCTGTGGATGCGGCTCGTGAAACGGTCACCGGCAACGAATGAGACGTCGTGAAACGGTGGCTCCGCATCTCCGTCTGGAGCACCGGG
>Ga0315275_10001892_pt1 | contig 18683 bp, 17 predicted proteins | sample YL17G03_0_MG_FD_205557 | JGI IMG/M metagenome (GOLD analysis project Ga0315275, IMG submission 205557) | Sediment microbial communities from Yellowstone Lake, YNP, Wyoming, USA - YL17G03_0 | ecosystem: Environmental > Aquatic > Freshwater > Lake > Sediment | place: USA: Wyoming | collected...
TCATGTGAAGGGAGCCACGTGAACGGATCGCGGTGAAGGAATCACCGTGAAAGGATCCCCGTGAAGGCGATGTCCCGGCACGGCACACCGGCACACGCTGACCGGAATGCTGACCGGAATTTTTTATTTCTCCGGTAATGAAAACAATAATGAAAAATTACCAGGATTATTCAGATGGCAGGAAACCGGTACCACAACTATGTTGCATGTTTTGTTGAAGGATTCCTGATCGGGCTCTTTTTTGAGGCATCACAGAAGATCGGCCGGCCTGCCGATCCCGTCTCTGTTTTAAAAACTGCAACCATTGCCTTTTGCAATGCGATGCAGCCCTTCACAGACAGTGCAGAGTGCAGTTCAGATGTCAATTTTTTTTACACGCTGGTGATCATTGTCCTGATTATTTCCCTCATAGTCACAATATGGAAAACCAAAAACAAAGCCCTGGGCCTTGTAGTATTTTTTGCCGGGATTGTTGTCCCGGTCTTCCTTGTTACGGTTATTGGAATATGAACGGGGCCGACAGTACACCGGGAAAGGAAAAGAAGCCCCGGGACGTCACGGATGTCCTGACACGGAAACTAGGCTGGGCCGAAAATCCCTGACCCCATTATATGCGGCGACAGAGATTCCGTCGCCAAGGCCACGGTACATTCCCATACAGGATCGTGGGACAGTGGGGGATATGGGGATAAAGGCTTGTTTGGTGGGGGTCTCACTGCACACTCGATCTTTTATAACATCTCACTTTTTGATTAAACCAAGGATATTCTATGCATCTGCTCCTTGGTACCAACATTTTCATTTTATTCATCAATTTCGCGACGTTTATCGGGCATACTTTCGGACGAAGATTGCAATGAAAGCTGCCCACATAAAAGTACCGATTATTGCTTCAATACTAGCAATCCCCTGAAATATGCCAGGTTTTGGGTTGATTCCCCCATAACCGGGTGTCATCGCAGTTACGATACTGAAATAGACTGAACTAAAAAGGGAGGGTGAAGCGGAGACACCCTCAAAAATCCAATATATAAATGCAAAAAACAATACAAAATTAATCCACACTATGAAGAAATACAGTGGGAAGACGCCATAAAAAAATACATATTGCAGAGGTAATTCGATAGTTTTTCTGAATAGGTTTTTCCTTTTTCTTTTCCCTTCCATTTCGAAATAGTAATAATTGTCGGCTTCATGTTTGTCGCTTCTTTTTTCGCAGTTGTTCCTCGCATGGCGACAGACAATTTCCTGAACGGCTGGTTTCCTAAAATATGCATCTTCAACGGAAAGAATCGTATCAAATATCACGGTATAAAAAATTACTTCGCCGTAAAAACGTGCCCTATCAAAAAACACAGGGCCTTTGAAATGAGATTCTTCGAATTCGGTATTTTTTTGAAAGGTGGAATTCTCAAATGAAGTCTGCCCGAAAAATTTTGATCCTTTGAACGACACCGTATCTTCAAAAATTGCTTCCCCGAATCCAGCGTATTTTGTAAAAATTACTGTATTAAAGCCGGTATATCCGAAAAAGTGGGCCTTGGTAAAGTTCACATGATCCTTGAATTTTGCACCGTCGAAGAAGCTATCGCCATTAAAAACAGCAGATTTGAACAGAATTTCTCCTGAAACAGTTACATTCCGGAAATTAGCATTTAAAAATTGAACGTTCGAAAAATCAGCCGAAAAGATCTTTGCACCCTCAAAATCGAAATCATTATTCTGAATTTTTTCTACAATTTTTTGGTCTTTAAATTCTTTTACAATCGGATAGTCTAGCTTATGGATATCAGAGATATCACTATGTAAAATACAGCGTGATGAAAAAGCAATGGGTGGTTCCAGGCATTTGTTCCCGCTTTGATATATGTAATCACACATTCAGGTGAATATTCCCAAATCCAGAATATTAATTAAACTGATTCATATCTCTTTACCAATTTCATATTTGTATTTATGACGTAAAACTGCTGTTTTTATTCGCTTACTGTTGTGGATGAGAAGGTTGAATAAAAACTTCATCATAGTTCATGTTAGGAGATGATACAATTTGTGGGACGTCTTTATCTCTTATGCAAGTGAAGATAAGGAGTCTGTTGCCCGTCCTCTTGCTGAAGCTTTGATAAAAAATCGACTGGCCGTCTGGTATGATGATCTTTCTTTAGAGGTAGGAGAAAGTACCAGAGAGTCTATTGATGAAGGAATAAAAGGTTCGAAATATGGTGTAATAATTTTCAGTAGATCATATTTTCAGAATTACTGGACAAAAAAAGAACTTAATGCATTAATTGCACGGGAAATTATTGGTAAGAATAAAATTTTGCCAGTTTGGCATGATCTCTCTTATGAAGATATGGTCGAGCTTGCTCCAACCTTAGCTGACCCCCATGCAGTAAAAACCAGTGAGGGTATCGAACAAGTCGTCAATCGAATCATTAAAGTTGTTAAGCCGGCTTCTGTTGACCGGAATATCGGTACGCGGTTCCAGCCATTTGTGGAGATTTTTGCAAGCACGAATTCCATTTTAATCGGAAAATCTGTTACTTTTTCTGGTAAATCCGTTAATGGTGGAGCAGTTGTACATTTATTTGCATATGGTCCCGGGGAGTACTCAAATGGGCTTAAAATCGCATCACCTGAGATAACTTCTTCAAATACATGGAAATATGAATGGTTTGTCGGTGATCAAATCGAACCTGGCGAATATTTTATCAGGGCATTTGATTCGCAACAACGTGTTTCTGATGACGTTCCGATTAACATTGAGCTGGGTGCAATTACCATAACTGCTGCAGGGGATGGTGTCTGCTATATTGGAGAAATTCTTTCATTGAGCGGAACGTCAACGGTCCCCGGTAAGGAGATCTATCTTTCCATTAAAAAGAAGGGATTTTTTTCAAAACAGAAACGCATTGACCAGCTAGATACGGAATCCCGGAACAATGATAAAAATACATTCGCGAGAGTCAGCGTCACAGATGAGAATACATGGTCCTACAAATGGGATACCGCATCCGTCGCTGCTTCCCTTCAAAAAGGATACCATCTTATCTATGCGTCAGAAGGTCCCTTTGTGGAACCTGATTTTGGGAATAAAGCATATAGCAAAATCGGTATCATCATCGAACAACCCTTTGTCAGCGGTACAGTTGCAAGTTCGATTTTGCGCAAAGGGGATACGGTAATTATTCGTGGGATAGCCGAAGGGGTAAGCCATCAGGAAGTCCAAATATGGATTTTTGGAAAACAATTCTATCACATCAATAAAATTAGAACACGTCGTGATGCATTATTCTCGTACGAACTATCGGAAGAGCTTATGAAAAAACTTCCACCGGATAATTATTTCGTCTTGATTCAACACCCGATGATGAATAATAAATTGGACGTATACTACGATGAATTAACACATTGCGTTTTAACAGATTTCCCAAAGAAAGGAACCCGACTCTTCTCTCTTCAGGGCCCAGAAAGCCTTTCCGGCGTTGATGCTGCGATAGCAGTTGCTCATGCTATCAACAATCCACAAATCGATGATACATATACCAAATTATCTTTCCGTATTGAATAGATACCCCAAATTTTCACTAACCATTCCCCATTCCAACCCTACAAAAAAACGAAACCACCTCGAAGAACTCTGACAAGTTCTTTTCGTGCCAGGTTCACTAACCCAAAGAACCGGACCGCCGATTATCTGACCAAGGGAGCAGGGGGGACCCCCCACCCACGTCCCATGATGTGGTGTAAAGTGACATCGTGTCTAATTTAAGGTTATAATATTTTGAATGGTTTTAAAAAAAATAACGTTTTACTCATCATCATCGGGTTCTAAATATTTCCCATGTACATATAAGTCATAATCTTCCCATTTGATTCTAGATTTTATCTCATTTTTATCTAAATTATATGGACCCCGCTTACCTCGTTTATTTGCAATTTCTAGCGTTTCATCATTTGACAGCACAATAACAAAATCAGATATTCTCCCATGAATTTTAACATTTTGAAGTTTATCCTTACTCAATAAATTGAATACCACGGAAATTTCTTCAATATTGTTATTCAATAACAGTGTTCTAAGTTCGTCAAAAGGAATTCCCTTAGCGTCATAGTCGGGGGTTTCACCAAAGCGTTCTTTTTTTATCTTTAAATAAAAAAGAAGTTCACATCGAAAAATCTTTTTAAATCCGGCAGGTAAAGAATTGGAATACTCATCATCATTGGGAAATACGACTAATGAACCGGGGTTCAATATATTCTTATCTTTCGTCTTAAAATTGAAAATTGAATTTCCGCTTCCTTCAATTTCTATAATATATTTTTTGGTTCTCATTTCGGATATTACTGGAATTTTTAAATGGCCTTTTGACCACCATCTTTTTGACCACTGTAATGGTTTTACAACATGGAAAGTAGATGAAACCGCAATATCATATGCTTCACCATTACCAGAATTGTATAAAGTCAAAATTAATTTGTTTCCATCAAAAGAACACTCTTTAATTTGAATATCTGATTGTTGTTGGGAGAGAAAAAGGTCGGTTTGTTTTTTTAGAAATTTGAGGTGTTTGTCTGAGTTCCTTATATTTTCGAATGCATAGTAAGCTAGTGCTAATGTTCCTATAGCCACTGCAAAGTTTGAAATTATGTTAAGATCCATCCAATTGGAATGCCTTCTCTCTTCTCATCATTCTTTCGGATCTGACCCTCTGTAGGTGGCGGTACATTTTGCATTAAAAAGACATGATGTCATTTTACACTACACTGAGGGATGCTTGTGGGGGGTGCAGAGGGAGGTTATGTGGTAAAGGCGAGTGCGATTTTCATACCAGAGTTGTATTGCTATCTGAATGCTTTGCTAATTGCCGTCCATGAGTTTCAATAACAGTATGAGAGAATTCGTTTGATCTTCTTTTCCAGAAATAAAAAAACCAGTAACCTTCATCTTGCATAATCCCGAAGCATATAATAATCGATATTTTGTTGAGGGAATGCTCTTGGATCGCAACGAATTCCGGACACGGCTGGAGATGATTGATGTCCTGCTGAAGGAACAGGGTTGGGTTGTAGCCGATCGATCCCGCGTTCAATCTGAAGTCGATACCAAACAGTCTGATTTTGTTGCGAAAAATTACAAGACCGTTTCCGAGACCCTGAAAAACGATATGGAGAGTAAGTATGTCGATTACCTGCTGCTCGACAGCTTTGGTTCACCGCTTGCCATAGTGGAAGCGAAGCGGACATCAAAGGATCCTCATCTCGGGCAGAAGCAGGCCGAGATGTATGCTGACGATATCAAACGCCAGACAGGAAAAGACGTGTTCATCTTTCTCTCCAACGGGTACCGGATCATTTTCTGGGACCGGGAGCGGTACAGCCCGCGGGATGTGAAAGGATTCTATGCGCAGGGGGATCTGGAGCGGCTCCGGTTCCAGAAGACGCAGGATGCCTCATCCCCAGTCGAAGTCGATACTGCCATTGTCGACCGGGCAAAAGGGATCGAGTGTGTCAAGCGGGTCGTGGAACATCTCCAGCGGGGGCGCCGGAAGGGGCTCATTGTCATGGCCACGGGTACAGGCAAGACCCGGGTGGCAATGGCGATCATCAAGATCCTGATGGAGAAGGGATCCGTTCAGAAAGTTCTCTTCCTTGCGGATCGCCGGGCATTACGGAACCAGGCGATGAATAAAGGGTTCAAGACGTTTTTCCCTGAAGAGGGAAGGGACACGATCTTCGCCGGGAAGTATGACAAGAGCAAGCGGCTGTATGTCTCCACAATCCAGACGTTCCAGGAAATCTATCTTGACAAGGACAAGGACGGGCAGTTCCGGCTCTCCCCGGGTGAGTTCGACTTGATCATCTCCGATGAGGCACACCGCTCGATCTATAACAAGTGGAAGGATGTGTTCACGTACTTCGATGCGATCCAGATTGGTCTGACGGCCACTCCTTCGGAGATTCTTGACCGGGACACGCTTCGGTTCTTCGAGTGTCATGACGGGTCACCCACAGCATTATATTCCTACGATGATGCAGTGAGGGATGGGGTACTGGTCGATTTCCGCAAGAGCATCCTTGGCGCCCAGACGCATTTCCAAATCGCCGGGGTACGGCGGCAAGACCTGTCGGAGGGCGAGCGGGCAAAACTGCTGGAGCAAGGGATCGATCCAGACAATATCGATTTCGAGGGCACGGAGCTGGAGAAGAAGGTGGCGGTGAAGGGAACATCGGAAGCGATCGTCCGCGAGTTCATGGAGAATGCCCTGATGGACCAGACCGGGACGCTGCCGGCGAAGTCGATCCTCTTTGCGATCTCGAAGAAGCACGCGTACCGGTTGCAGGAGGCGTTCGATACGCTCTATCCCGAGTATAAAGGCACGCTTGCCCGGACGATCGTGTCGGAGGATTCGCGTGCGGACGAGCTGATCAAAGCCTTTGAGAAGGAATCGATGCCCCGGGTTGCGATCTCAGTGGACATGCTGGACACGGGGATCGATGTCCCAGAAGTCTGCAACCTCGTTTTTGCCAAACCGGTCTTCTCGAAGATCAAATTCTGGCAGATGCTCGGCAGGGGTACAAGGGCAAACAGCGCCTGCGAACATTTCGCGTGGCTGCCGGAGGGGAAGAAGGAGTATTTCCAAGTCTTTGATTTCTGGAATAACTTCGAGTACTGGCAGATGAACCCGGACGGGGTGAAGAACGAATCGCCGGATGCCATCACGAACCGGATATTCCTCTCCCGGATCAAGCAGCTTGCGTTCCTCCGGGAGAAGGGCGATGAAGTGCGTGCGGAGCAGGTGAAGGAGCAGATCCTCGCCGACATCCGCTCGCTGCCTCCGGATTCCGTAAGCGTCCGCGATAACAAAAAGGAGATCGAGAAAGCCCTCTCTCCGCATCTCTGGGACAACGTGGCAGTTGACCCGCTCCAATTCCTGACCCAGAAGATCATGCCCCTGATGCGGTACCAGCAGAATGTGAACCTCAACACCGCGATCTTCTCCCTGCGCTGCGAGCAGCTCAAGCACGCGATCCTCCGTTCCGATGCCGGCGAGATTGAGCGGCAACAGAAAATGATAGCATTGATGGTGGAGTGCCTGCCGCCGACAATCAACAAAGTACAGGATCACGAAGGGTTCATCCACGAGGTGCTCTCGAAATCGTTCTGGACATCGGTCTCCTACGAGTCGGCAGAGCGGATGCTTGCCGAGCTTGCGCCGCTGATGCATTACATGAGCAAGGAGCCACAGAAGACCATCGTCATTGACATGGGGGACAACATCGAGATGCGGGAACTCATCCAGATGCTCGGCGAGAAAGAGCACACCTACATCACGAAGTACCGGGAGCATGTTGAGGAACGGATCCGGAAGATCGCAGCAGACAGCCCCGTGATCCAGAAAATCGCCCGCGACGAAGTGCTCTCAGAAGCCGATCTCCAGCAGCTCGAAGCCACCATCTTCGGCCCCGATCTCGCGAAGAACACTGCGGAGCTCGGCAAGGCCGTGACGAGCACAGAGAGCATCCTCGTCTCGTTCATCAAGCGCGTGCTAGGTATGTACGGGGAGCCTAACCCGGCGGATCGGATCCGGGATGCATTCCAGACATTCATAATCGACAATAACAAGCACTATTCGGCAGATCAGCTCAACTTTATCCGCATGGTCGAGTCGGTCTTTTCCCAAAAGAAGCACATCACCTACGCCGACTTCTGGGAAGCGCCGTTCATCACGCTCGGGAATGCGCCGGAGCCGATGTTCTCTACCGATGAACTGAATTCGTTTGTCGGGATATGTACGCGGGTTGAGCGGGAACTGTCCGCGGCTGGGGTGGCTTAGGTGAAGGAGAGGGAGCTGCCGACCGGGTGGAAGTGGAAAAAAATAGAAGATGTGACATTTTTTCAAGAAGGTCCCGGTTTATTAAAGAGCCAATTTAGAGACTCGGGAATTCCATTTTTAAATATTCGAACTTTGGTAAATGAAAGAATAGATAAAAGCAAATGTCAATTTCTGGACCCCACGGAAGTCGAGAATAATTATGGGCATTTTTTACTAAATGCTGGAGATATTATCGTATCAAGTTCGGGATCATTAGGAAAGACTGCGGTAGTTCAACCTGACGACCTACCGATAATGCTGAATACTAGTGTAATCCGATTTAGGACTAAAGATAAATCTGTTTTAACAGATCAATTTCTTCATATTTTTTTAAAATCCCGATATTTCTCTAAACAATTTCTCCATCTTAAAACAGGAACTGCGCAACTGAATTTTGGACCAACACATTTAAAGCAAATGTATCTCCCTCTCCCCCCGCTATCAGTCCAGCGCCAAATTGTTGCCGTTCTCGAACAGGCGAAGGTGGTTAAGCGGCAGCGGCAGGAGGCGGACGCCTTGACGGGAGCATTATTGCAGAGCGTGTTCCGAGAGATGTTCGGGGATTTAGTGAGGAATGTGCGGGAGTGGGATATCGTTAAGTTAGAAAGTATCTGCACAAAAATTACTGATGGAACACATGTTACACCCACATACATCGAAAAGGGCGTTCCTTTTCTGTCCGTAAAAAATTTAACAAAAGGCTATTTGGATTTTGATGATGTGAAATACATATCAGAATCAGAACACCGATACATTACTAAACGTTCCAAGCCAGAGAGAGGCGATATTCTCTTGACAAAAGTTGGAGTCAATTATGGAATTGCAGAAATTGTCGATGTTGAAACTGAATTCAGTATATTCGTGAGTTTAGCCTTATTAAAACCAAAATTTGAAATTGTTGATCCATATTATCTGAAACATTGCATTAATTCAGATTTTGTATATCGCCAAGCCCAAAACAGAATTAGTGGTATAGGGGTTCCTGATCTCCATCTAATTGAAATAAAACAATTCGAAATTCCTCTTCCCCCGCTCGCCATCCAGCAGCAGTTCGCCCAGATAGTCGCAAGTGTCGAAGCCCTCCGCGAAAAGCAAAGGGCGTCGGGAGTTGAGATCGAGGGGTTGTTTGAGGGGCTGATGCAGAGGGCGTTTGCCGGGGAATTGGTGGCGTGATTAATTCTCGGAAAAAGAGGGTTATCTCACTAAGACGGGTACCTTTTTTCGTTCCTGTTTTGAAGGGCCAGACTCATGATTTGACGGTTTGTAGGAGGATTTGTCATGAATTGGCGTATAGCTTGCAGGCTCAAAATACGACCGCATAAATAATGAGAATGGGTCAGGTTTGTCTGGATGAGACTTTGATGGATCTTTAGATCTATGTTCTCGTTCAATAACGAATATTGTCCCATCAGAAAAAATACTCGCTTGAACTCTCTCAAAATCATACTCATTTTTTAAAAATTGAATGTTCTGTTCAAGATTCACAATTTTATTTAGTAACTTTTGTTCAATACCTTGGAAAATCCTAATTGCTCCTTTTTCGAACGAGATTTTTGTAGATTTTCCAACAAAAATCATATCTCGTAACTGAAACGATTCCAATTTCTCTGATTCTTTTTTAAAGGAAATTTGCATTCTCTTCTTGAGTGATTCTACCTCTGCTGAGCCATTCTCAACTTTTTTTTGGTTTGTATACCTTAGACGAAATTGTTCCTTGAGTATTTTTCGATAAATCAGATGCGTCCTCTCAAAGTGTGAATACTTCAGAACAAGTGCAAAATGTAATCGTTGAACCATATCTTCTTGTAAGTCAAGAAGATGATCCATTGGAGGATCACTAATAAACATCGTTGGTGGAGGAGTTAGTTTTTCCACAGGAATATAAATCACAAAGGCAAATTTTACTAACGACTCTTCTCTTATTGATTTTACTTGACTCCGTGCTTTTTCCATAAATTTTTTTATACTAAGGGACCTCGTGGTTCCTTTTGATTCATAGAAATATTTTGATGCACCATGAATTGCGATAAAATCTGGTGATTCTTTATCGAGTGTGATATCTGTTGGAACGTGAGAGATGTTTTGCCAAGGGATGCCAAATGATTTAACCATAAATATGGATGATAAGCTCACCCCGAGATCTTCCATTGATTTTCTTTTAGGATCCTTTTTCTTAATGTGTTCTCTATATTGCCCAAGATCAGCAATATTTTCAAAAATAAACTTGGCTTGTGATAAATACAGGGATAGATCGAAATCTAATGGATTACCTAATTTGGAAAATAAGCAAAGCGCATGGCCAAATTCAACCGGATCAAATTCAAATTCATAAAATTTATCAAATGAATGTTTAATCGATGGATTACTTTTCAGAATCAAATTAAAAAGAGCGTCGTTTATAGTATCTCTATCGAAATTGACTAAAATTTTTTGTGACATTATTTTCCCTTAAGAGGGCATGAAATATATTCTTACTTACTCCATCATTTTTCAGTTCACTGTCCACCCCCCAGCAGATCACTTGTTTTATGGTAATTGTCGAAACCTTCCTGCTAGAAATAGAGAGTGTCGGGGGAGGAAAGCGGGGAGTTTGTCTGAGGGGCTGATGAAAGCGGCATTTCGCGGGGAGTTGATAAGTTAAATGTTAATAGAGAATCGAGTGAGTAATTACTATGCAAAGGATATCTCGTGTTTGCAATAAATGTTCTAAAAACGGAGAACTGAGAAATTTTCGAAAAATCAAGGATGGCCAAAATATCGATGGCAGTAAAGATTGTCTATATGAATGTGAAAAATGTGGAAATCAAATCTTTCAAGAATTTTGATTGATGACGTATTTAGCAGCAGTTCGCCCAAATCGTCGCAAGTGTCGATGCCTCCGCGAGAAGCAAAGGGCGTCGGGATTTGAGAATGAGGGATTGTTTGAGGTAATGAAGAGAGCGTTTAGTGGGGAATTGTTCGAGACTGAGGCGTAATAGATGAAAACGCATACATTGCCAGAAGGGTGGGCGTGGGTCGATCTAAGAAAATTTGTCTTTTTTCAAGAAGGTCCAGGCATCAGAAAATGGCAATTTAAAAAAACAGGGATAAAATTACTCAATGTTGGAAATCTCGTTAATGGTGCCTTAAAACTCGATAAAACAGAAAGGCACGTTGATGAAGATGAAGTTGCACAAAAGTACAGTCATTTTCTATTGGATCCGGATGATATTGTAATGGCAAGTTCCGGTGTGACTTGGGGGAAAACATCTGTCATTTCAAAGGAACATCTTCCTCTGATGTTGAACACCAGTACAATAAGACTTCGGAGCCTTGATGAGAAAAGATTAGATAAATCATATTTACTGATTTTTTTAAATTCGAGACTTTTCAAAAACCAAATTAACAAATTAATAACTGGTTCAGCACAACCCAATTTTGGATCTTCCCATTTGAAACAAGTGAAATTGCTTCTCCCCCCGCTTTCCGTCCAGCGCGAGATCGTTGCCATGCTCGAACAGGCGGATGCGGTGAAACGGCAGCGGCAGGAGGCGGACGCACTGACGGGAGCGTTATTGCGGAGCGTGTTTTATGAGATGTTTGGGAATCCGGTGAGGAATGAGAGAGGATGGGAAGTTATGTTATTGGAAAAATTATCCACTCATATCATTGATTGCCCTCATTCTACTCCTGAATATGAAAAGGATGTTACACCTTACTCATGTATTCGAACGACTGAATTGAGAGATGGTTATATCGACTGGACTCAAATGAAATATCTGAATGAAAACGATTATATCGAGCGAATTCGCCGATTGACTCCGGATGAGGGAGATATTGTGTTTGGGAGGGAAGGGTCATTCGGAGTCGCAGTCAGAGTCCCAAAAAATGTGAAAATTTGTTTGGGTCAGCGGGTAATGCTATTCAGACCCAATCGAAAAAAATGCAACAGTGAATTTCTTTGGGCACTCTTAAATTCAGATGCAATTCTACATCAAGCCAACCAAAAAACCAGCGGTTCGACAGTCGATCACATCAATGTAACAGACATTAAAAAATTCAAAGGTATTTGCCCTCCTCTTCCTCTCCAGCAGCAGTTCGCCAATGTCGTGCATGAGGTTGACCGGATCCGGGAACAGCAGGCTGAATCGAAAATGGAGATTGATATTTTGTTCGACGGATTGATGGCGGGGGTGTTTAGTGGGGAGGTGGTAACTGGGAACTCATAAGATTAACAAAGAGTTTGAATTGTTTTAACAAAATCAGTTATTTCGTCGTAATTGTTGCATTTGCCGGATTTCTTTCTCGTAATTTCATTTCATTAAGTATATCGATTAAATCCCCGCGTCTGAATGTTGCAGAGAGTTGTTGATATGAAAGTTCATCATTATCGCGATAAAAATTTTTCAACGCATCACCAACATCGTCCATTCCCTGTTTGAAATAGTAGTCACCATTACTGACAAGAAGATTTTTTGCAATCTCAAAATTTTGATGAGTTAACTTTGAGATGTCAATTTCCATATCCTTCAGTAAATATTTTCCCATCTGCATTGCGATAAAACAAGATGCATATCGTATAAAAAGCGGATAATCACTTGATGAGCGTCTTCTGTAATTCTCTGGTATTCGATAAATTAGTGTAGCAATAATGACCTGTGCGCCGTTTAAATCATTCGAGAAGATTTCATTGTATAATTTTCCAAAATGCTCCCGAGAGAAAAATTTCGCTTGGTGAGGTTTTTTTCTCCAAACAGATAAAATTGCTTCAGCTGCAACGCCCGAAGTGATCTCTTCTGATTTCGCAGAAGATTCCATTCGTTTCCTTCGATACGTAAACCCAAGTTGTCCAATACCTGTCTCCAATCTGCGCTGAACTTCGTCATTCGCCATCAAATCGCGAAGATCAACAGGATTTTGACGATTTGTTGCAAGAGTGATGTTTTTAACAAGATCGGTATTGTTGCTGGGAAGTTCATAAAGACGAATTAAAACAAGTGCATCTTGAGAATTATTCTCGGGGGGATGCTCTTTAAGAGTATAATAAATTGTCAGGCAGGTTTGCCCTCCATTGATAATCTGTAAATTCTCTACCCGGACTTGAAAATCACCTGATTGTATGACACTATGAGTAAATTTTTCGCAGGTAACCGTGATTCCATTATTGTAAAAATAAAAATTTTTTTTATCAGGTCCGAGTAAAGTATCGCGTATCGCTTTATTCACGCGATTACCTCGTAATCCAAGATATTTGCGAACGTTTCTTTCTAATAATCGTTCACCATTGCGTTCGATTAATGCTGCGATTTCGGATACTGTAATTTTTGCTATGAGTACACGACCGATGTCTAATTCTTCTATGATAGCTTTACCAGTGAGCTTAAGTGTGTCATTAACTCTCTCTGGAGTTTGAATCATTGTGACGAGTTTATCATGATTGACATATTCCCATATAACTTGATCACCAAAATCCGCCCTTTTTAATGCCTCTTCTGTAGTTGAATTCCATTTTAATCCGTTATTGCATGCAAAAATGCGAACTTGCGGTATAGATCCGTCACGAATGAGAGACCTAACTTCTTCTACTGGAATTCTTAATCGATCATTAACTGGGGGAATGGGGATATATACGTCGAATAAATATCGTACGGCCCGGATTATTTTTTCAATACTGTTTTCAGGAAAAGTGGAGGATCCATCAAAATCTCTCTTATATTTTCCCTGAAAAATACTGATGGTTAATTCATCATCTGGTTCTTTAGACCAATATATTGCATCCACACCAAAATCTTGACCCCCATCTGTAAGGCATTCAAATGCGCTATCATCAGATAAATCCAGTATTGTTTTAACACAAAGATGAACAAATGCTAGGGATCTAAGTCGAGCCTCATCATTGATGTTTAGTTCCTCTCTTGCTCGATCTCTAATCAATTCGCAAATGGGGGATAGAATTTGATCGATTAATAGCGCATTGCTGTTCATCTGATCACTTCATATGAAATGGCCGATTATCAACTATTTTGAGACATTGCGTCTAAGACGGCATAAAGTACTGTATTCCTTTCGATAAGATTATCGATTATAACTTCACAAATATGACATCAATGAAGAAAATCGGAATCTCTTAATCATCCTTTCACAAAATCACTATTTGGATAATTGTTATGCGTCTTGCCCCAGAACTGAAATCCAAGATCGACCTTCTCTGGGATAAATTCTGGAGTGGTGGGCTCTCCAATCCACTCCAGTCCATTGAACAGATGTCTTATCTCATCTTTATGAACCGGCTTGAGGAGATGGACAACTTTGAGCAGAAGAAAGCTCAGGCAAACAAACAATCCTACAAATCTATTTTCGAAGAGCAGGAGGATTGCCGGTGGTCTCATTGGAAACATTATTCGGCAGACAAGATGCTCGTGCATGTGCGGGATGTGGTCTTCCCGTTCATCAAGAATATCCACGACGGGGAAAAGACGCTCTTCGCCCAACACATGAAAGATGCCGTCTTCCTCATTCCCAAACCGTCGCTCCTACAGGAAGCCGTCACCATCATCGATGACCTCAAGATATCTGCACAGAACCGGGATACTCAGGGCGACCTTTACGAATATCTCCTCTCACAGCTCTCGACCGCAGGGAAGAACGGCCAGTTCCGTACGCCCCGTCACATTATCCGGATGATGGTCGAGCTCGTGGATCCTGATATCAACGACCGCATCTGCGATCCTGCTTGTGGTACAGCCGGGTTCCTGGTCAATTCCTATGAGCATATTCTCAAAAAATACACGAGCAAAGATAAGATCGAAGAAGATCCTGAAGGGGGTTATCATAACCTTCTCGGCGACAAAATCACCGACCCGAAACACTGGGACAAGCTCTGGAAGGATACTTTCTATGGGTACGATTTCGATAACACGATGGTCCGGATCTCGCTCATGAATATGGTGCTCCACGGGATCAAGGAACCTCATGTTGCGCTCCGGGACACGCTGTCGAAAGGGTTCAGAGAAAACGACCGGTATACCATTGTCCTCGCAAACCCGCCATTCAAAGGAAGCATCGACAAGAGCGATATCAATGATGCCCTTACCCTCCAGACAACGAAGACCGAATTGCTCTTTGTCGAGCGGATGATCCACCTCCTCCAGATCGGCGGAAAGTGTGGGGTCATCGTGCCGGATGGTGTGCTGTTCGGCAGTTCCAATGCCCACAAGAAACTCCGGCAGAACCTGCTGGAAGAGTGCCAGATTGAAGGTATAATATCCATGCCATCCGGCATCTTCAAACCGTACGCCGGTGTTTCAACAGCTGTGGTTATTTTCACGAAAGGAGGATGGACTGAAAACGTCTGGTTCTATGACATGACTGCGGACGGATATTCACTCGATGACAAGCGGACATTCATCGAGGGTAAAGGAGATATCCCCGATATCATTCAACATTTCCGCAACCGGAAGAAAGAGAATCCAATAAACCGGAAAGGCAAGTGTTTCTTCGTATTAGTCAAGGAGATCAAGGAAAACGGATACGATCTGTCTATCTCGCGCTATAAAGAGATCGAGTACGAGGAAGTACAGTACGAGAAGCCGGAAGTAATTATTCAGAAGATTGAGACGCTTGAGAACGAGATACAGAAAGGGTTGAATGATCTAAAAGGATTGCTAAAAAAAAGTACGTAGATTAATTTACAAATGCCGCACCCTCCCACCACCCCCGCAAAAATCTCCCCGTAAAACCGGAATTCCGGAAAAAATTGCCGCGCTCTGTTTTGCTGATCACAGTCCCATCCAATCCGGCCATAATCCGGGCGCAATACGAACTCCGATTCCCCTGTCAGGGACCGAATAACTACCAGATTTTTCGCACTGACCGCCATCCTTTTATAATGAAATCTCATTCTCAATTTAATCACAATGACTCTGAATCTCCGCATAAGGATGGAAAGGAGGCTCCGAAAGCTCGGGATTGCAAAATCAGCCGCAAGCCTGTACTCCGGGTTCTTTTTCTCCTTAATGATGTCCGTGTGCGGATTGTTCGGCCTGCTTGACGGCTCGCCTGAGGTATTGTACGGATTGGGTAACGGTTCCGGGAAATTGATTGCGGACCCCCGGGCTGTTTCTGTTCTGTCCGCCTCTTTTGGTTTACGTCGGCATTGACTGCCGGTCCGGCGCTTGGATTCCTCAGCTGGTGAACGGTTCCAGCCTCCCGTCCGCTCAGCTTTGGAATGATCGAACCGCTGCGTGAGCTGCGGCTCCACCCGGGCCGGCGCTATGAGACTTCGGGACGGAGCCAACGCTCCCGATCGCGGACAGAAAGGTGAACAAAAACAACAGAAGGTGATTGACATGGAAAACAAAGAAATTGACAATCAGGATGTGGCCGAGCCGGACCAGATTGCGTCCGGTGCGGCCGGGACCGGACAGCAGAACGAAGAACTGAAGTGGATGAAGCGGCTGGAGAGGAAGGCTTCAGCGCAGGCAGAAGGAACAGCCGGCCGGCAGGAGAACAAGGCCGTCGCCCCTTCTGCTGATCCAAAAGCCCCGCGGCTTGTCGAACGGGTGACCGCCCTTCGCGGGCAGGCGATCGATCGTGGAACAAGACCAAGCCGGTTGAACCGGAGCCGGACCGGGCGGGAGCTGCTGGAGCACGACTCCGATGTCCCGTACATGGCCGCGGAGAAGGCGCAGCGGGACCTGGTCTGCTCGCTGATCGAACGGCAGGATCGGGTAACAGAAAAACTGCTCCTGATGATCAACGACCTGCAGTACCGGACCGATGACCTCGAACTTACGGTGGAGGCAGTGCTCAGGAGGAAGACCGGGATCCCCTCATCACCGGATCGGGTGAGGGGCGGCGGGCCTGCCACCAGCAACACGGGGCGTGAACTGCCATGACACGGGGACGGCCGCCGCAGAAGGCGCTTGACGAAGCACTGCCGATCGCACAGGCACGGGGCGATCTCGTTTCGTTCGTGGATGAACCGGCGTTCGATTGCGACTTCATGTTCCTTGCTCCCGACCGGTTCTGCATCGTCCGGATCAAACGGACCCGGCACCTCTGGTGCACACCGGAAGGTCTGGAGGCGCAATGCGCAGACGCGATCGCAAAGTTCCGGCACATTCATGCGCCGGCGTTTGTCTCCCGCGAGATCTGGTTCTGGTCCCAGTACGGCGTCTTCCGGTTCTTCCGCATCGAAGATGCCGGGCTTGTCGAGCTTGACATTGACGGGAAAGTCCTCACCACTCCCCGGTCAGAGCGGGTTCTTGGAAAACAGCCGGCCTCAGCCGGAAGCGGGTGATCGCCAGGCATACCCGGATAAGGCATACCCGGATAAGGCATACCCGGATAAGGCATACCCGGATAAGGCATACCCGGATAAGGCATACCCGGATAAGGCATACCTGGATAAGGCATACCCGGGTACCCCCCTCCGATCACCCATGGGGGATGCCCAGTCCCACCAGGTATATCCTCCGTCGGAGACCCCGACGGATGACCCCTCCCGGATGGCCTTACCAAGTCTTATTCCGGCAAAACCAAGTCTTATTCAGCAAAAAAAGGGGTATTTTTGTGCATTCTGCCGACGGTAAGCAAAATGTCCTAATACGTCCTTTCCAGCGGCACATCTTGTGCAGGGGTTACCTGGAGTATGCCGGAAACGCAAGAAACCCCTGTTTTGACCATGAGGGTATGACGTATGTCATACCCGAATGGAGAAGATGCCGGCGGCATCTTCGACTTTCAGATCAAGAGGTAGTATCAAACGGTATCGCCGGGAATTGCAGGCATCAGGTTGTCTGACAATCCCCATGAACAGGCAGGATCAGCTCGAGAGTCTTAGCATTCTCCGGCTTCCCTGCGTAGAGCGGCCACCGACGGTGAAGGTTCCGGTGGCAGGACCGGCCCGGCCCTCCCGGATGGCCTTACCAAGTCTTATTCCGGCAAAACCAAGTCTTATTCGACAAAAAAAGGGGTATTTTTGTGCATTCTGCCGACGGAGAGCAAAATGTCCTAATACGTCCTTTCCAGCGGCACATCTTGTGCCGGGTTACCTGGAGTATGCCGGAAACGCAAGAACCCCCTGTTTTGACCATGCCATTTTTTTGAGCCCGGGTCGGAACCGGCCCTGTACACCCCCCGGGAGTTCATATTTTTACATCATTGGTTCATTGATGAACCATCTGATTCAGAATCTGACCAGTGAGGCCATTCCCCTCCTTTAAAAAAGATGAACTCCATGTCATGGCACTCGCCTGTTTCCTCAACGCCAGCCATATCACGATCGGCCGGGGAATAATAAGGATCTGTAAATTTTTGGAAAATTTTCAGGTAGTAGTACATTCGCACGACCGGCATTCAGTCCAGGTGCAGGAGATCTTTTACCAGAGCAGCAATGGCCTGCCACTGCTCCCCGCTGATTGTTCCAATCCTGTGCAAGAAGCGCTCGCGGTCGAGTGCGACAATCTGGAAGACCAGCGCGATGCTCCCGGCATCGAGGCCGTTGTGCGGGTCCGGGGATATCGCAAGGGTGTGTGAAAACCTGGCCGTGGCCAGTGTCGTGGTGCAGGGGATCACAACCGTCATCCCGTTTGCACTGCCGGCAACGATCGCGGGCCGGACACCCTGTTGCTCGTGGCCTTTTGCATCCGAAAGGTCAACGAGCCAGATCTCGCCGTTCTTCATTCAGCGGTGCTCCAGTGATTTCAGGGAAGCCCGCTGCCAGATGCCGGTCTCTTTTTTCAGTTCGAGAAGATCCTTTTCTGTTGGTCTGAAGAAGAACTCTTTTGCTTTCGATATCCCGAGCGCGACCTGTGCCTCTGAATA
>Ga0315275_10001893_pt1 | contig 18682 bp, 19 predicted proteins | sample YL17G03_0_MG_FD_205557 | JGI IMG/M metagenome (GOLD analysis project Ga0315275, IMG submission 205557) | Sediment microbial communities from Yellowstone Lake, YNP, Wyoming, USA - YL17G03_0 | ecosystem: Environmental > Aquatic > Freshwater > Lake > Sediment | place: USA: Wyoming | collected...
ACCTAAGGCGGGAATATCCCGGACTGCCGATACGATGCCGGTTGATACGGTTGATTCAAGGCCGAGAGGATTACCTATAACAAAAATGTCCTCACCTTCAGAAGGCACATTCACGTTGAGGTTTAAGAATGTTATATTGGCATCCGGCAGGTTCACGACAAGTTTGACAATATCGGCTTCGGTGTCTTTGGCAACGATGCCCTGCACCGGATATTCTTTGCCTGCCGAGGTCTTAATAGTGGCTGAATAAGCGCCTTCGATAACGTGATGGTTCGTGATAAGGCTGCCTTTATTATCTATGAAGAATCCGCTTCCCCGGCCGATTGGCTTGCTATCCTTATCGAAGGTTTCTATAAGAACAACGCCTGGCTTTACCTTTTTAACTAAATCTACGAGTTTCTCGTCAGCATTTGCGATAGTAGAACCAGCAATTATTGCACAAGCCAATACGAGAATTAGTTTTCTCATTTTCTTTGCCTTTCAGAAACCTCGATTTTTATCAGGTAATAAGTATATTCTGCAGCATATGGATTATCAAGAAAAAACAACGTTAGAAACCCACCGTGGAACCCCGACAGAGCGGGACAGGCTATGGCGGGAGAATAGAAAATCCCCCGATGAGATAGCCGCCGAAGCGGAGATGGGATAAAGTGAGAAAGGTGAGAAAGGACGAACCCCGGAAGAGGGAATGGGAAATCGCCCCCGCAGTTTCGCCACGGGCGAAACTAAGAGCGGGGGTTCAAAAGTAGAAAGTTGGCCCCGCACCTATTCATTATACCGTAGTAATGTAGGAAAGAACCCCGCACTTATTTATTCCAATAAAATAATAGTGAATGAATAAAAATATTTGATAAGTGCGGGACAAGTATTAAATAGGTGCGGGGCTAACCGAAGTTTAATGCGGCCCCGATGAGATAGCCGCATAGGAAAATACCCCAGTTAGATAGCTAAAGTGTCTTCAAGCAGCTAATTGACGCATCTCACGGGGCAAGTAGGTGCGGGACTAAGCGAAATTTAGAACTGCAAAGTCTCCAGATACATTCTTGCGGCTGTATCATAAGCTTTTGCGGCGTCAATCTCGTTTTCAAAATAGCCGATGTGTTTCTTTTTTCCATCGACAGAAAGAACAGCACGATATTTGCCGCGGCGCTTATCGAAAAAAACGCCCTTATACTTAGATGTTGGACTGTTGAAACCACGATTGTTGTTCAATCTGTTCTGGGCGATTGTCGCAGGCCTTAAATTGTATTTGCAATTGTTAAGGCCATTACGGTCTCTGTGGTCAATGATGTCACCCCTCTTTGCCTTCATAATAACCCTGTGCATACGGATGCGGCAGGGAAAACCATTAATAAACTCAGGACGTATAGCATAAAAAGTGCTGCCGTTGTCGTACGCATACCATTTGAAACGGATGAGTTTGCAATAATCGTCAAAGTCAACAATCGCAAATTGATTCTGCGTGAGTTTGATACGCATAAAGGGATGGTCATATTTTTTCCGCCGATAAAACAACAGCGGAGCAAATAATATACGCAAAACAAAGTCAGGAACGGGAATGTGGAAAGGGATTTTAGACATAATGATACCGTCTTTCGTTTCTCGGTTCCTCCTTCACTAAAGTTACGGAGGACAGGTGCGTTTCTCTAATTTTTTTAATCACAGATTACACGGATTTATTGATTGTTTTTTGTGCTTTAATTAAGGATATAAACCTGCGAGAATTCTTAATTTTAAATTGGAGGCAACCTGAAAGCTAAGGTGATTTTTAGTTTATTCCCTGATTTTACAGAGGGTTACATAAAATATTAACTTTTTACCTAATAAAATGGGTATTTTACCATATCATCTAACAAGAGTCAAGGAAAAAATGAGAAAAATAGCCACAAAGGCACCAAGACACAAAATAGATTTCAGGTTTCGAGCTTGAGAAAAAAGACGTTTTACGCCACATTCTGATATGTACTATCAATCGCTGCTTTTGTGGAAAAGAGCACCTTCGACATCTTTTGAACCGTCCCGCTCAGCTACCGGCCTGTAAAAGACAGTTTCAAATCCGCCAAGCCCCGCCTGAGGCGGGCAAGCTTTGAGCATATCCTGATAATTACCGCCTGAGGCGATAATCCAGGCGCCGCTGTCGTATCTGCTGCGAAGTTCGGCGAGGTCGTGTATTTGGGGAATAGTCCTGCCGACATATTGGATTGTGCGAGCTGAGGCATTGTTGTAAGCGACAAGCTCATCAGCAGCAGGAACTAATTTTCCTATTTCGGCTGAAAAAATCCTTGAGGGATTATTGTAATCGAGAGGATTGATAAAATAAATGAAAGCCGTCAGCAGGACGGCACAGTAGCCTGCGAAAAGAAATATTGTCGCTGAGATTTTTTTCTTCCGGGCAAATAAAAGCGCGACAAGTCCCAGTGCAATAACCAGCATCATCGTTATATGAACGGCCGGCCAGGTGAGCGACGGCATTTTTGTAAATACCCAATACAAAAGTCCTGCCGAGGCGGCAACGATTGCAATGAGGTGGCCGATAAATAATATTTTTACTTCTTTAGGCTTAAAAACCTTAAGTTCGAAAATCATATCGTAGAGGCAGATTCCAGCCAGGATACTAAAAGCAGGAAATGCCGGCAGAATATAATGCTGCCTTTTTCCGCCGGAGACGGACATAACCGCAATCTGAACGATAAACCAGAGCCACAGATACCACATCAGGGGTCTTTTTTTCCCCCAGATGGAACGAAAAGGCGCGGCAATCGCGTAAGGCACAAATGCTGAGAACGGCGCGGCAAATAAAAAGGTGACCATCAGATAATACCAGAACGGTTTATGACCTGTGGAATACTCGCCCATAAAGCGGTCGATGAATTCCCTTTTCCAGATTTCCCAGCCCTGCGGGGCTTTTGCAGCAACTATTACCGGCCAGGGCAGGACGATGAGCAGAAACAAAATCACGCCGATTACCGGCAGAGTGTCTTTTATTTTTTTCCATTGCCTAAAGACGAGGAAATAAAAGAAGAGCGGCGGCAGAACCATAAGGAGCGGCGCAGGGCCTTTGGCGAGCATAGCAAGAGCGAAGCTGAGCCAGAAAACAAGCATATAAGAAACCTGGCGGCGCCGGTTTTGAGCGTTTATTGCGGAGTAGAAACTCAGCATACAAATCGTAACCAGCGAACAAAGCACCATTTCCGGCTTGGCATCATGCGAATATCTGACATACGCCAGAGACGAGACCCAGACGGCGGTCGATAATACGCCGATACCGATACCCAGCCACTGAGTCGCAAAATACAGAATGGCAGCGGCCGACAGAACCGCAAAAAAGGCGCTCGGCAGACGAGTTGAAAACTCATCAACTTTGCCGGTAAATTTCGCGATGGAGGCGACGAGCCAGTAACAGAGCGGGGTTTTCTGCAGACGGATTTCGCCATTGAAAGTCGGGACAATCCAGTCGCCCGACTGAAGCATTTCCCTTGAAGTTACCGAAACGAAACATTCATGATTATTCAGGGCGCCATCTGAAAGCGTCCAGAATGCAGTAATCGCCGCATAAACCATAACGGCAATTACCATTAAAATCTTATTATTTTGCTGCGTCATATTATTTTCCTAAATCTCTTTTGGCGGCCAGGACTGCGGCAAACGCAACGGCTGCTGTTTCAATTCTCAATATTGTATCCGTAAACCTGACAGATTGCGCGTTTATTTTTTTAAGCAAATCTTCTTCGGTTTCCGTCAACCCGCCTTCGGGGCCGACAAAGGCAAGACAATCGGCTGAGCCTAAATCGAAACTTATAACCGATTCAGCGTTTTGGGACAAAGAGCCAAATAAAATTTTTGCCCGCGGATACTCTGCCTGTAATTTTTCGAGGGCTTTTTCAAAAATCATCGATTTATCTATCAGGGGCAGGAAAATCCTGCCGCACTGCTTTGCCGATTCAACAGCGATTGATTCAAGTCTGCGTGCAGCCATTTGGCTTTCGGCCTGCTTTACAGTTCGCTCAAAAATAACCGGCGTAATCCTGTCGATTCCGAGTTCGGTACATTTTGCCACAATCATTTCAAATCTCTGACCTTTGGCCATGCTCGATGCAATAACGATTTTTTGCCTGCCTGCGGCATCAAATACTTTTCTATCCTGCACTTTCAGATGTGCCTGGTTTTTTGTGATTTTTTCTATAATTGCATTTACAACTGTACCTTTGCCGTCGAATAACTGGACGCTATCGCCAGTTTTAAGTCTTAATACTCTGGTAAGGTGCCGGAATTGAACATCCGAAATAACAACGATACTATCCTGATTGATTATGCCGCAGAAAAATCTTGCCGTTCTCATAGTTTAAACCACAGCGCTGCCGGTACTGCCGTTTAAGTACTGCGCAATCAAGCGGTAGTCTTCCGCGCCGTGACAGGCGGGCTCATATTCGAAGATTGTTTTACCGTAGCTGGGGGCTTCCGCAAGCTTGATGTTCCTGCGGACAAAGACCGGGATAATCTGCGCCCTGCTCCAGGGACAATCAGACTCACGAGCGCCTGCGAGAAACTTGTTGATATCGCTTTTAATCTCTTCCGACAGCGAGGTTCTGCTGTCAAACATACACATAAGGATGCCGCTTACCTTAAGCTGCGGGTTAATCCTCCTGCCGACAAGCGTTACCGTCTGCAGCAGTTTTCCCAGACCCTGCAGAGCAAAAAAGTGAGGCTGGAGAGGAATAATCACTTCTTCTGCCGCCGCAAGAGCGTTGAGCGTCAAAAGGCCAAGTGACGGCGGGCAATCTATCAGCAAATAATCGAAGTTTTGTTTTGTTTTCGCGATTGCTTCACGAAAAATTGTTTCTCTGCCGACGACGCTGACCAGCTCGCTTTCGGCGCCGACGAGATGAATATTTGCGCCGAGCAGAAACAGATTCGGCCTTGCTTCGATGAGCGCCTCGTCAAACTGCGCCGAGCCCGTCATTACTTTATATGTTCCGGCTTCGACTCTGTCGGGTTCGACACCAAGATGTATGGTAAGATGAGCCTGAGGGTCTAAATCGGCGACAACGACTTTTGCGCCGTTCTGCGCCAGAGCCGCAGCGATATTGACAACTGAGGTTGTCTTGCCGACGCCCCCTTTCTGGTTGAGCATTGCTATTTTACGCATCCGGAGTCTTTTTGTGCCTTTAGAGTTCTGTAGATTGCATCGAGCACGCCATTGACGAATCCCGGCGACGATTCGCCGCTGAACTTTTTGGCCAGCTCGATGGCCTCGTTTATAATTACCTTTTCAGGTATGTCCGTACAGTATTTCAACTGGTACGTTCCCAGCCGCAGGATGCTCCTGTCAACCTGGCTCAATCTTGAAAGCTCCCACTTGGCAGCGGCTGCGGAAATCAGGCTGTCACATTCCGCCATTGCCTGCCACAGTCCCTGTATCCATTTGACGGCAAGTTTTCGCACTGTCTGGTCGTCGGTGTTTTCCGCAAAAAACCTGTCGAACATTTCAAGTGCGTCTTCGCCCTGCACGTCAAGCTGGCAGGCCGCCTGCATCACAAGTTCTCTTGCCCTGCTTCTTTTATCCATTGAGTTAATTTGTAAAAAAGCTGCCGGTCAAAATTATATTTGACTCATTACATCGACCATTTCCATTGCGCTGACGGCTGCGGCGGCGCCTGCGTTGCCGGCCTTTGTGCCGGCCCTTTCGATTGCCTGCTCTATTGTCTCGCAGGTCAGGACGCCAAAGATTGTCGGCACACCGGTATCGTAGTTAATCTGGCTGACTCCCCTGCTTACCTGTTGGCAGACGTATTCATAATGGCTTGTCCCGCCGCGAATGACAGCGCCTATACAGATTACGGCGTCGAATTTCCCGCCGGCGGCGAGTTTTTTCGCCGCGAGTACTATCTCAATCGAGCCAGTGACCCATACAACGGTTATCTGCTCATCAGCCGCTCCGTGCCGCTGCAAAGCGTCAATCGCGCCGTCGAGAAGTTTCGAAGTTATAAAGTCGTTGAATCTGCTTACGACTATCGCAAACTTCGCCTTGCCTGCACTTAACTTTCCTTTTATCTGCTTAATCATAACCTTTTACTCCTTATGTTCTGCTGACCCGCTACGACGCGCATCGCGGCGAGTTATTCGCTCAACATTATAAGACCAAAAGCGACTCATTTCCAGAAAAACGGCTCACGTTTGAGTTTTGTCAGTTATACCATAAAAACGCTGCTTTTGTAACTATCTTTATTTTAAGGGGTTAAAAACGATATTTCCACATAATTTTCGCCCTCTTTTGATTTTTTTGCTTATGCGATTTTCATGCCAAACAGGCCCTTGTTTTATACCGAATTTTAGAATCGGGAGGCTGTTTTATTTAACGGAAAAGCTATGAATTTCGACAGTGAATTTGAGCCGTTTGAACAGGACGAGCAGTTCAATCCATGGGACAGTGCCGAACAGAAGGCAGTCAAAGCCTTTGAGCTTTACGAGACCGGCCTGATGAACGAAGCGCTTGTCGCGATGAACGAGGCGCTGGATATAAACCCCGCCAACGACAGATGGCATTTCAACAAGGCCCTTACTCTTGACGCGATGGAGAGATTCGACGAGGCAATTGAAGAATTCAAGCTGGCCCTTGACATGAGCCCCAACGACGTTGAGATTCTTAACTGTCTTGCTGTCGATTATACACGCACCGCTCATTACGACCTTTCACTGAGCGTATTCGAGCAGATAGAAAAACTGGAACCCGACTTCGAGCCGTGCTACTGCAACCGGATAATTACCTATACCGAGATGGGCGAGCACGAAAAAGCTGAACAGATGTTTTACCTGGCACAACAGATAAACGAAAGTTGCCCGTTATGTTTTTACAATATCGGCAATTCATTTTTCATTCGCGCTAGTTTCAGAAAAGCGGTCTGGTGCTGGGAGAAGACCGCACTGCTTGAGCCGAATCATCCTCAGATAAACTATCGCATCGCCCAGGCATATTGGAACATCGGCAACAAAAATCTTGCCCGGCGTCATTTCATCGAGGAGCTGAAGAACAATCCCGGCGACAAGGACGTTATTTTTGATTTTGGCATTTTTCTTCTTCACGACGGCGATACCACATCTGCCGCCGAGAAGTTCAACCGGATACTCGAAACATCGCCGGATTACGCTGCCGCGGTATTTTATTTAGGCGAAATAGAATTGAACCGCAACAATACCGAGACGGCTGAAAAATACTATCACAGGGCTATACAATTAGACTGTCGTCTGGCGGGCCCGAGGTTCAGGCTCGGCCGGCTGGCTTTGCAGCAGGGCCGAAATGATGAGGCGTTCAGCCTGCTCGCCTCTGAGCTTGAGCTTGATATTCAGCAGGGCGAAGTTTTACTGTCAATCGGCCAGATGATGACCCAGCTTGGCCGGCTTGATTATGCCATACACTGTTTTTTAAAGGTTTCGGAGCTTGAGCCGCCAAAAGGCGTCAATTACCTGTACCTGGCAAATGCGATTGCTCTCCGCGGCGAGGGCGACGAAGCCGAACAGTTTCTGGATTACGCTCTTGAGCTTGAGCCGAAAAATCCTGAACTTGCCGTTGAGGCTGCCAAAACTTACCTTTCGATGAAAAAAATACACAAAGCCCTTCTGGTCCTGACAACTGCCCGGCAGGAAAATAAAGGGTGCAGTTTCGGTCTGCTTGAATACGCAATAAGGTTTAAGGTATTTCTCGATTCAACAAGAAATAGACTGGGGTACTCGTTGAAAATCAAAAAGTAATTGTTATTTTTCTTTTTTCATTTTTACATTTGATTTTCTTTTCCCGAAGCACGCAAAGGAGACAACGACCAGTCCTGTTCCCGCTGCAAACAGTATAATCCGGTTTCGGGCGGCGGTGCACCTTTGCAGCCATTGCGGCACTTCGGGACTGTCTGAGCCATCCTGCGTCTGCTGCCGGAGTATGTCTTTTGCCCTGGCGAGGGTATCGGCTGTTATTCTGGCGACAGGCTGGTTGGCATCCTGAGGCTGCTGACCGAGTGTAACAGAAGCGATGCGTTTGAGGATATTTGCATCGCTGGTGATTTGAGCTGAAAGTATCTGGTGGTCTTTTATAATCTCTTCGATTTTCCGGTTATTCTGCTCTGTCTGTCTTATCGCGGCTTTTAACTGATAAAGGCTTTTCCATTCAGGTCCGAGCACCGCCAGTGCGACGGCACAAGTCCCTGCCGCGAAAAAAACCAGAAAGGAAACCAGCCTAAAAATATTTTCCAGCTTTTGCATCTATCGGCTTTGATAAAATATATTTCAGATAATAAAAAAGGTTGCCTTGTGGATGAGCAAGTGACTTTTGCCCTTAAAGCAACCTTTTAAATTTTCCATTCGTGTAATTATTTTAACGCCTTCAAAAATTCTGTCAACAGTAATTTATTATTATGTCGGCCGATTTTTTATCTTTTTTTTGACCATTCTTTACTATATTATTTAAGCACAAAAAGCAAGACAGTCAATAACCCGTTGAGTTGTATATTTTAGAACAGAACCGATGAATAAGATTCATCCCAACAGATTTTATCTTGAAGATTACAGGAAAAAGCGTCACAGGTATGCTCGGGACAGCTTTCTGGGCAGTTTAAAACGCGTTCACACCTGGTCGCCACTGATACATTTTATCCTGAAAATGACGGGTCTCTCGCAGCGCGGCCTTGCCAATGTGCTGGATTTGAGGCTTAATGAAGTAACACTCCCGCTCGACGGGCTGCCGGGCGGTTTCGATAGCTGCCGTATCCTTTTTATCGCGGATTTGCACATCGAGGGTCTGGACGGCCTGACTGACAAGGCAATTGAGCTGATTAAGAACCTTCAGTACGATTATTGCTTCCTCGGCGGCGATTACAGCCTTTATGACAGGTACGATTTCGCCAAAACAAAACAACGGATGCAAAGGATTATCGAGCATATCAAAACCGACAGGATTTACGGCATCCTCGGCAATCACGATTACTATGAAATTGCGGTTTTTCTGCAGAGCCTTGGCGTAACGATGCTTATAAATGAAAATGCCGCGATTGAGCGCAATGGAGCGGCGATTTACCTTGCAGGAGTAGATGACTGTTACATTTTTGACTGTGCCGACATAGGCCAGGCAAGTCGAGGCATACCTGCCGGTTCGTTTAAAATTCTTTTCTCTCACTGTCCACAGCTTTACAGGCAGGGACAGAAATACGGCTTTAATCTTTTTATTGCAGGCCATACCCACGGCGGCCAGATTTGCCTGCCCGGCTCAATTCCTCTGATTAAAAGTGCAAAGATACCGCGAAAACTTATAAAAGGTCCCTGGCAGTACAAAAATATGACCGGCTATACGACCAGCGGCGCAGGCGCCAGCGGAAATGTGATAGCAAGATTCAACTGCCCGCCGGAAATTGCCCTCCTGACGCTCAAAACCAAAAAATCAGAGCCGGTAAACTATTAGCAAAAGAAGGTTTTCACAAGGCCGGCTACCTGCTATAATACCAGATTATATTTTTTGAAAGGTAAGACCTTGGTAGATATGACTCTTCTTGAAACGCACGGCCTGGTAAAGAAATATTCCGGCAGAACAGTAGTAAATCAGGTTTCAATTACGGTAGAGCAGCGGACAATAGTGGGGCTTCTGGGCAGAAACGGCGCCGGAAAGACCACAACATTCAGAATGGTAATGGGTATGATTACTCCCAATACAGGCAGCGTAGTCTTTGAGGGAATGGACATTACAAACCTGCCGATGTACAAACGGGCCAGGCTGGGTGTGGGCTATCTTTCGCAGGAGCCGAGCGTTTTTCAGCGGTTGAGCGTCCGCGACAATCTGCTGGCCATTCTTGAAACAATGTCGATTACGCCACAGGAGCGGCATAAAAGGGCTGATGAGCTGATACAGCGATTTGCTCTCGACGAAATAACCGACAGCCAGGCGAGATTCTTATCCGGAGGGGAACGGCGAAAGCTTGAAATCGCACGCGCTATGATTACAAATCCTTCGCTTATCTTGCTGGACGAGCCTTTCAGCGGCGTTGACCCGATTACGGTCGAGGAGCTTCAGAACGAAGTCCGCAGGCTTGTCTCTTCCGGCGTCAGTATTCTCATAACGGACCACAATGTCGAAAGGACGCTAGAAGTTTCCGATAAGGCTTACATTATCGACCACGGCAAGGTCATCGCTCATGGCTCTCCCGCCGAGATAGTCAAAAACGAACTCGTTAAGAAAAGCTATCTCGGCCATACCTTCAAAGGCGATGAATTCGACGACAAAAACAACGGGAGCTGATAATGCTTGACGTTGATAAATGCTGCATAACCCGCTTTCCTTCGCCCTTGCTCGGGCAGAAAGCAAAACCCATTGAGAAAATTGACGATTCCATTCGTGCTCTTGCCGAGAAAATGATGGACATTATGGTTCAGCAGAAAGGGGTCGGTCTTGCAGGGCCGCAGGTGGGAGTGGCTTTGAGAATCTTTGTCGCCTCGCCCGATGGCACAAAAAAGAACGCAAAGGTCTATATAAACCCTGTAATTACTCCTTCAGGCAAACTCGAAGCTGCTGAGGAAGGCTGTTTATCTTTGCCGGGGATTTACGGCAAAATCCGCAGATATTCAAAATGCTCGATTAAAGCTGCCGGCTTTGACGGCAACCAATTCTGCGAAGAAGCTGAAGGATTACTCGCAAGGATTTTCCAGCACGAGTGCGACCATCTTGACGGCACACTTGTTGCCGACAAACTCTCGACTGTCGCGAAGATTGCCGCCAGAAAAAAACTCAAACAGCTTCGCGAAAATTACACTCAACAGAAACAATAGGTCAATTAAAGCAATGAAAATCGTCCATTGCGGTTGCGGTCGGTTCGGAATTGAGTCTCTCAATGCCCTAAAGGCATCGAATCACGAGCTTTTGCACATTATAACTCACCCTGAAAAACAGGCGGGCAGGGGAAGAAGATTACGCGCTAATGATGTTGAACAATGGGCACATTCAAATAATATACCCGTTACTACCCTTGAGGATATAAACAGCCCTGAAGGTATACAGCTTATCAAAAAACTTGTTCCCGATTTGCTTATCGTCATCGCGTTCGGTCAGAAGATTTCTCCTGAAATTATAAATATACCTCCCAAAGGTGCGATAAACGTTCACGGCTCGCTGCTTCCCAAATATCGCGGCGCTGCACCGATTAACCGGGCGATTATCAACGGTGAAACAGAGACAGGGATAAGCATTATCACACTTGCCGAGAAAATGGATTGCGGCCAGATACTGGCGCAAGCCAAACTGAAAATTGCCGACGACGACAGAGCCGATACAGTTCACGATGCACTTGCACAACTTGCTGCACCGCTGCTCGTTGAGACAATTGATAAAATCGCAGCAGGGGCCGCAACATATACAAAGCAGGACAATTCAAAGGCAACCCTGGCGACGAAGCTCAAAAAAAGCGACGGCATTATTGACTTTGCATTATCTGCACAGCAGATTCACAACAGGGTGCGAGGTCTTTGGCCCTGGCCGGGGGCGGCTGCCTGTTTTGTCTCTTCACGAACAGGCAGACAATATCAGGTTACAATCGCAAAAACACAGGTCGCAAATCCTGCCGGCAAAAACGACATGCCGGGCGTAATTGATGAAAACGTTAACGTCCTGTGCGGAACCGGTCGTCTGGAAATTCTGGAGCTTAAACCTCACGGCGGCAGGATGATGGATTTCTACTCATTTCTTAACGGCAGAGGCACAGGGCCAGGCGATTTTTTTGCGCCTTATGAGGAAAGCAGGCAATGAGTCCATCTCAATTAAGCCTGCGGCAGGCGGCGTGGGAGGTTTTAAATCATTTCAACGCGGCAGAACGCAATTGTGCTGAGCTTATTGAAAAATTCGGTGCTAAAACTCAAAATCGCTCAGGTCTTGTCGATATCACACTGGGCATAATAAGAAATTACGCATTTGTCGACAGCCTTATTACACAAGTTTCCATTCAACCTAAAAACAATATTCCAACGGAAACTTTCAACTGCCTCAGAATTGCCGTCTATGAACTTGTTTTTTCCAATCGGGCACATTACGCCGTTGTCAACGAAACTGTCAATCTGGCAAGGAAAATCGGCTCAAAAAAATCGGCAGGTTTTGTAAATGCGGTCCTGCGAAAAACCTGTGCGCATATAAAGAACAAGAACGCGAATTTAAAAATTGCAGAGCCGCAAAAAACCCTGCCGTTAAATTCCCGCATCGGCTGCGAATTTGATATCGACATCCTGCCCGACCCCGACCGCAACAAGGCTGAATATCTGAGCAGCGCCTTTTCACTGCCCTTATGGCTCATCGAACAATGGCTTGCACAGTTCGGCCCTGAAAAAACCACCAATATTTGTTTCGCTTCTAACCGCAGACCTTCCATCTATGCCAGGGCAAACAAACTTAAATTAACCGGCCAGGAGCTTTTTGAAATTCTCAAAGCTCAAGACATAAATTGCGACTTTGTCGACTTCGGCGAGCTCAGCCGAGCCGAAAAATATAAAATGGTTAGATTAAACAAGCCCGGCAACATTTCAGAGCTGAATGTCTTTAAAGAAGGTCTCTTTACAATTCAGGACATAACCTCATCTTCTGTTGTGCCTTTGTTAAACCCGTTGCCCGGCTGGAAGATATTTGATATTTGTGCAGCGCCCGGCACAAAGACAACGCAAATCGCAGAACTCATTCACAACAAAGGCCTTATAATCGCGACCGACAAAGATAATGCCAGATTGGCCAAACTTGAGGAGAATATCCAAAGGCTCGGCATAACATCCGTCAGGATAATAGATTATGAAACTTTCCTTAAAGATTTATCCGCCAAGGCGGATTCATCTTATCAATCCAGCGGCGATGCTGTTTTGCTTGACGTTCCCTGCTCGAACAGCGGCGTTCTTGCCCGGCGGCCTGAAGTCAGGCTCAGAATAACTCTTAAAAAAATTAATGAGCTTGCGCAGACTCAAAAGCAGCTCTTAAACCTTGCCGCATCTTTAGTTAAATCCGGCGGCAGGATATGTTACAGCACCTGCAGCATCTTACAGCAGGAAAATAACGATGTCGTAAACGCTTTTATAAAACAGCACTCCCAATTTTCACTCGAAAAAGAAAATTTAGTTTTACCTTCCGCTGGAACTTACGATTTTGACGGCGGTTACACCGCAATTATTGTAAAAAAATAATTTAAAATTTTTGATTTTTATTTTTATTTTCTTAACAATCCACATCTTTTCCACAAAAATATTTTTCGGATGTGCAAAACCTATTCAAAATAAAAAAATTTTCTGCTTGTGGAAAATAATTTTTCCAAAAGATGATTGACTTAGTTTTTGTTTGTTAATATATTTCACTTGGTTTTTGTTTTTCGGAAAAGTTAAGGACACTGCGGAAGAAGAAAGAAGCCTCATGACGGCGCAAACAATAATCACGGATGAAATCAGCGCAATCAACCAGACGCTTGCCGACAGAATCGGCCAGCAGAAGTTTCGCATCTGGTTTAAGAATTCCACGAGGCTTACTGTTTCCGATGATTATCTGAAGGTAGGCGTGCCGAATCCGTTCGTTGGCAACTGGATAGAGAATCATTTTCTTGCGGATATAACCGCGGCAGTTACGGCGGTTACCGGCTCTGCGAAAAAAATAACATTTAATATCGAACCAGAGCTTAGCGGCAATCAGCGGTCAAATCTGCTTGACTGCCAGGCTCAGCTTGTTCAACAGGCTCAGAACAAAAGTGTTCGCAGCAGGTTCACCGCTGAGCAACAGCAGTCGCGGCCGGTAAAAATGACGCTCGATACGTTCGTTGTAGGTCCGTCGAATCAACTGGCCTACAATGCCGCAATGGGTATGATATCTGACGAGGTAAGTCCGTTTAACCCGCTATTTATACATGGAGGGTATGGTCTTGGCAAAACGCATCTGCTGCAAGGGATTTGCCGGATGATGTGCGATGTCAGACCCGAAGCCCGTTGGCTTTACGTCTCAGCGGAGGACTTTACCAATCAGTTTGTGCTGGCCTTGAAGACCAAAAAGCTGGAGGCTTTTCGGAGGCGATACCGGCAAACGGATTTGCTGGCTATTGATGATATACACTTCCTGGCCAGCAAGCCTTCAATGCAGGAGGAGTTCCTGCATACTTTTAATACGATAAATCTTGCAGGCAAAAAGGTAGTTCTCGCTTCCGATGCGCATCCGAAGATGATAGGCCAGCTTTGCGAAAGCCTGATAAGCCGGTTCGTTTCCGGGATGGTTGTCAAGATAGAGCCGCCGGACTTCAAGACCCGCTGCAGGATTTGCTGCCGATGGGCACAGTCTATCAACCACCAGATTGACGAAAAGGTCGTAATGTACATCGCCGAGAACATTCGTTCGAATGTCCGCGAGCTGGAAGGCGCGATTTTAAAGCTCGTCGCATACGCCTCGCTGTGCAATGAAAAAATCTCCCTTGCGATGGCCAAACAGGTCCTCGCAGAGCATATCTCAAGAACCGACCCGATAGTTCATATATCGGACATAGAATCGGCAGTTACTACATTTTTCGGCATAACTCCTGCAGATGTCCACTCTTCCAAAAAGGACAGAACTGTCAGTTTAGCCCGTTCATTCAGTATGTATCTTGCCAGAAAATACATCCAGATGTCTTTTCCTGAGATTGGCAGACTGATGGGCAACAAAAATCACGCAACAGTGATTCTCGCCTGCCGCAGGATTGACGGTATGCTAAAGAGCAACTCAAATGCCAATTGGCTCAGCCCCAACGGCAACAAGGTTGTCGCAAGCCGCGAAATTCTCGCCCAGCTCGAACAAACCATCGCATAAATCCCCCTATGACAGACTATTCTGTCTTCTGAATTCTTATCCGCACTATTTCGCTTCTTGAGCCGAGCCTCATCCTCGGCCCCCACGTACCCGTTCCTGTCGTTACATACAGGAAACTTGTGTTTTCTTTGTAAAGCCCCAACATATATTTATGGCTTAAACCGACAATGTAATTAAATGGAAATATCTGCCCGCCGTGAAGATGGCCGGCCAGTTCAAGATTGATTTTCATCTCGGCAAGCACTTTCGGACTTATCGGCCGGTGAGACAAAAGAACGCAGAACTTGGATTTATCCCTGTTTAATCGTTCAACTATCCAGCCCACATCACTCAGGTCGGTACTTTCATCAATGCCTATGATTTGGATTCCGTTATAATCAGCTAATTGATTGCGAAGTACCTTGACATTCATTTCGCCAAGCGTCTCGATTACCTTTTCAGACCCAGTGTGTCCCTCATGATTGCCGGTAACGAAAAAAACGCTTGCTTTAAGGTCTTCCAGCCTCGCCAGCGCCTTTCCCGTCTTTTCATTGTAACCATCGACTAAGTCTCCCGTAATAACTACAATATTTGGCCCAAGTGCATTTGTCTTTTCAATTATTCTTTGAAGAAATTTCTCGCTTGTCGAGCCTAAATGAATATCGGAAAGCTGAATGATGTTTAAATTTACATTGCCCGGTATCACAATTTCCTTAACGCGAACCAATTGCGCGTTTATCATCGCAATTATGGCTGCCAGTCCAACTATTGTTAAAATGGCGACACCTGCCGTGAAAGGATTGATTTTAATAAATAGTTTTACAATTTCATAGACGACTAAAGTTGAAAACAGCAGCCACATAATCCCCAGCCAGTTGGTTGCTGTTATATATATGATTCTGGTAATGACATTATCGAAATGCCTGTGAAGAATTGAAGAACCGACTAAGGACATAGAGCAGATAAAGACTGCTATCCAGAAGATAATGCCTTTTTTAATTTTAAATAAATCGCACAACCGCCAAAGGACGTAAAAATTGAGTGCAAAGGATATAAGCAGGATGATGCTCAAAAAAGTTGCAAACGAATATAATCTTCTCATACGACCTTTCGTGGAAATACTATTTTGCAGGTCATTATAACTGAAAAGTTTTGAAGGCCAAAGACAAAGAATTGATTTGCGATTAATTGCAACACAAGCTATTTTTCGTTCATGCCGAACTCGCATCTTGCCATTTTAAAAAAGTATTATCTCGATAAAATTCTCTACGGCAGCAAACAGATAGAGTTGCGTCTTACCAAGTCCGCCGTTCCTCCATTTGGTCATGTTTCTGTTGGCGATACATTATTTTTTAAAGAGTCTAGCGGTCCTGTTTATGCTGTTGCGCAAGTTGCTGCCGTAAAACAACTTAGAAACCTAACCTCTGCAAAAATATCTGATTTGAAAACCAAATACAACCATTTAATCCTCGGCAATGATGAATTTTGGAAGCTTAAGTCCGACTGTAAATTTGCGGTTCTTTTATGGCTGAATAATGTCAGAACTATAAATCCGATAAGAATTTACAAAAAGGACTGGCGAGCCTGGGTGGTCTTGAAAAAGCCGAATGATTTTGGTCTTTTGGATAGATTAGCTTCTTCTGGCGATATTATTAAGCAGTCCTGCTGATACAATATTTACCAAAAGGCTTGACCCGCCATAACTTACAAACGGCAGAGTAATTCCGGTTATCGGCATAATTCCGATAGTCATACCAACATTTACTATTACCTGAATAGCGAAAATCGCTGCGATTCCTGCCGCGATGTAGCCGCCGAAGACATCGAAACTTGCGGCCGCTATCTCAATAGAACAGGTTATCAGCAAAGCATACAGCCCAATTACTAATACCGCCCCTGCAAAGCCCCATTGATGACAGATAAGCGAGAAAATAAAATCGTTGTGCCTTTCCGGCAGAAACTTGTATTTTATAAACGGCCCTTCGCGAAAACCATGGCCTGAAAAACCGCCTGAAGCTATCGCAAGTTTCGAACGCACAAGCTGATAGCCTTCACCGATTTCCCAGTTTCCTATCCGCTCGGTGCCGACGCCAAGAGCTCTTGCAAGCCAAGGATGCTTTTCGGCCTCCTGTCTGAACCAGCTTTCGCTGCCATCGATTCTGTTCTGCAACAATACCGAACTTACCCGCATCCGCTGGTAATCGTGCATCTGCATCCAAAGAACGGGAAACGCAAGAAAGGCAAGCACAATTATCGCAAGTAAATGCTTTGTCTTTGCGCCCGCTATAAACAGCATCGTTAACAACACCGGCATCATCAGCAGAACCGTTCCCAAATCCGGCTCAAGCAAAATCAACAGCATCGGCAGAAAAGTCAGAATAAACGGCGGCAGAAGCGTTGAAAAGTTACGATAGTTGCTCCTGTAACGCAAATGCCAGGCAAGGGCTATCACGTAAATCAGCTTGAAAAATTCCGAAGGCTGAAACTGCGCAAGCGAACCAAACACAATCCACCGGCGAGAGCCTTTCTTTAACGGCACAAAAGGCAAATCCACAATCCTGTCCAATAACAAAATCGCCAATAAGATAATTATCGCTGCGTAAAGCCAGCCGCTGGCGGGGCCGAGCTTTCTGTAACTAAAAGAATTCATAATGATAAAGCCGATGAAACCTGCCGCGGCAAAAATTAGCTGCTTCTGCCATAAATCGGCAGTTGTGCTCAACTGCTCGCTGTCGGATACAGCAGGGTTGCCGGAGGCGTAAATCATCATTATGCCGATAATGACAAGACCTGCCGCGGAGGCCAATAATAGCAGCCTTGTTACAATCAGCCTGCCTTTTAAAAACTCAAAAATATCGAACATAAAGGAAATGATAACAAAAACGAGAAAAAAAGAAACCGCGGATTACACCAATTTTAAAAAGGAATCAAAGAAGTAAGGAAATAAGGAAATAAAGTAAAACAAGTTTTGTGTGTTCGGGAATATCAGAGACGAAAGTTTGTAAATCAGCGTCGGATTTTGTTTGACAGTATATAAGCAACAATCTATACTTAAAATATGCTTTCTTCACAAGTTAGACAGATTGTAAAATCCTGTGCTGAGCAGTACGGCGTTAAAAGAGTGTGGCTGTTTGGTTCGGCAATAAAGGATGAAAAACACGCAAAAGACTTTGATTTTGCGGTCGAAGGACTGTCTCCAGAGAAGTTTTTTGATTTCTACGGCAGACTGTTTTTTGAACTGCCAAAGCCTGTTGACCTTGTTGACCTTTCGCAGAATCTTCCAATTGCTTCCCTAATACGCCGGAATGGAATTTGTATATATGAGCGCGGAAGCTGATTATATAAAAGCTGAGCGGGAAAATATTCTGCACACCGCAGCGATGATAGAATCGTTGTTGTCAAAAAATAATTTGTCGAAATATGAGGTTATCGCCCTGGGCAAATTGCTGCAGGATGTATATAGCGGCATCGAGCGAATATTGCGCAGCAGACTGGAGAACAAAGGCGTAAAAGTTAAAAAGACCGAAAGCTGGCACAAAGATTTACTGGTTGCTGCAAAAAAAGATTCGGTTATATCCGGGGAACATTTTGAGGCATTTAAGAAACTTCTTCTATTCCGACATATGCAGATCCACGGTTATGGTTATATGCTTGATAAGCAAAGGCTTTTAGAGCTTGCCGTGCCCGTACCGTCTGTTTGCAGAGAATTTTTGGGGGGAATAATTGAGCAGGAAGACTAAAACTTTTGACTGCGTTGAAATGAAACAACGGGGAGCAGAAGCGGAAAAGAAACAAAAAGTAATTTCTTCTTTGTGTTTCTTCTTTTCGGAGCCTGCCCTTTAAAAACTCAAAAATGTCAAACATAATGAGAATGATAACAAAAGAATT
>Ga0315275_10001896_pt1 | contig 18664 bp, 34 predicted proteins | sample YL17G03_0_MG_FD_205557 | JGI IMG/M metagenome (GOLD analysis project Ga0315275, IMG submission 205557) | Sediment microbial communities from Yellowstone Lake, YNP, Wyoming, USA - YL17G03_0 | ecosystem: Environmental > Aquatic > Freshwater > Lake > Sediment | place: USA: Wyoming | collected...
GACAGCCATTCCTACCATACGATCAGTAACTAACATTCCATCAACGTAATATTGTTGATTAGGATCGCGGAAGTTATCAAACATGATATAGCCTTTACCAGTAGGTTCTTCGGCATGGTAAGGTACTTGTAATGTAGGCTGGAAAGGTAAAGCGTCTAGCCCCGTAATAAAACTTGATTGGCTTGGGTCGTTGTTGGTAATCCTATTATACCGGAGATTGCCTTGAGGATCCTTGAATAGCACGGTAGTTGCACCCGCGCCATAGATCTTAATATCTCCCGCTTTCTTCCATTCGAGGGTGTATGGATCCTGTATTTGCCAACCAGGTTGCCAAGTTATTTTGTAGTTAACACCGGCCTGGTATGCTGCTTCTTTCTCTGTAGTAGTAGTTTTTTGTGCAAGAGTAAAAGGATCTTGGACAGCAGCAATTTTCTTATCTTGTGCTGCTAGTTGAGCTTGTTTGGATGAAGGGAGATCTTTAATGTTGTTGATTGTGATATTACCACCACTAGTAACAGTGGTCAAAAAGCTGCTTAGATCGTAACCAGCTCGTTTCCATTCGAGTTTGTATTCACCTGGTGGGAGTTGCAACACGCTGCCATCATAATTCTTCAATAGTACACCATTTACACTAAGTTGATCAGTCTTAGCATCGTACCCTGTCAGAGTTTGTTCACCGATATTTTTGGATGGAGTGCCCTTCGTGAATCTGTTTTGGGTGGCTGTATCATATTGATTTGTGATAGCAGTCCGGGTATCATCCAGGATACCTGCTTTTTCGTATGCTGCCCAATTGGTATCTACGAAATCAGCGTATCGATCGCCAAGTCCTTGTAACTGATAAGCGTACTTATCAGCACCAGCAAGATCACCACGTGCTAATGCATCATTGTAATCTTTGGTTACATCATCATATTCCTTTTTATATTCTCCGATGCTCACAGCAGCATCTTTGATGCCAGCAGCTTCTAGTTTCCGGATAGTATTAGAAGCAAAGACATTAGAATTGCTAAGATTGGGTATTTCAGTTCCAGCAAACACGCCCATCATAGCACCTCCAAGGACACCAGCTAACCCTTTAAGTGCAAATCCGCCAACACCACCTAAAGTAATCGAACCAGCAGTAAGATAGAGTTGGTTTGTAGGATCACTCATCCAAGTGCCTATAGTCTGACCAGGACTAAGAAGCTGAAGAGCAAGATTAGTACCATTAATTAAACCACCGGATGTAACCCAATCAGACATCTTTTGTTTGCTTTGAGCATCTAATCTCTGGATATACTCAGCTACAAGAGACTGAGCTATACCTTCGCTTGCACCTGCTTTGTACGCAGCAGCCACGAGAGTGCTTACTCTAAGTTCGTCATCGGCTGTAAGTAGTCCAACAGATGGTCCCTGGCTACGTAAGAGATCTCGTTGGTCGAAGAAGTTATTAATATCTCCAATATTAGCAGACCCGGCTAATAGAGACAAACCAATCTCAGGATAATAATTAATCAGATCTTCGGTCCGTTCCTTGCTCAGTCCCCATTCGGGATGTTTATATAAATCTTCTTTGAGCATATCTCCGATGGTTTTCTCTTCTCTAAGTCCAGCGATACCAAGTTGATTAGTTAGAGCAGATTGAATTACAATCTTTTGAGAATATTTGGGATCAGCTACTTTAGTAAGGAATACCTGGTTTTCAGCTTTAAGGGTGGGTTTTACAGCGTAGACGGCTTCGATAGCTTTCTGTATTTGAGTTACATCACCGGATTTAACTACTGCTTCAGGCAACTTAAGACTTGCTACCACCAAAGCCATTCCTGTAGTAGTGTACTTAAGTTCAGGTGTACGTGCTTGTAATGCTATCTCCATTGCAAGACTATCAGGTTCAAGCTGATAAGCAGGTACTTCCCAAGGTGCACTTATTTCGACGGCTTGTGCTGGTGTTATTACAGGTGTAACAGGGAATACTTCAGCTACTTTATATGTAGGCTTGGCTACTTCGGTTACAGTAACAGGCTTAAGCCCAGGAGTACGTGCGGTCAGTGTTTCAGTCATAGAAATTTCTTGAGCACCGACAGTAACAGCTTTAGAAGGATATGGTATTTCTGTGGTACTGATTGTAGGGACTTTTATAGCTGCTATAAGCTCTTGCTTTTTGGACTCAGGCAAGTTAATACTTACCAAGTCTGCGATAGTCGGTGTACGAGAAACAAGGATATCAGTTATTTTACGTACTACTTGAGCTATTCCTATATTCATATTCGCTTCGTTGGAACGAATGGCTTCTGCTTGAGCGGAGATAGCTGCTTGTACTTGCTGATTAGCTTTTTGAGCTGCCATGTTAGCTTCGTAAACGTAAGCCTGAACAAGCGAAACAGTCGCAATACTATCTATGCTAGCAGCCGCAGAACGAGCTTTGTCCGCTGCCTGTTGAACTGAATTTGCTGCTTGACGAGCAGCATCTGCCGCAGAACTAGCAGCAGCTTTAGCAGACGCAGATGCCATCGGTAACGTGTTAGCTGCTTGAGCAGCAACATTAGCTTTTTGAATAGCAGTTTGCATAGATGCAACAGCAGTATCTATGCTAGGCATCATGGATTTGACGCTTGATGCCGCATTGGCCAGGACGAGCGCTGCCTGTGGAGTAGCTGCGTTTGCCATGTCCGCAATATCTCCACGCGCGATGGCTGCTCCATGTAGATTAAATACAATAGCATTAGGATCGACATTAGCAAGAGCGTCAAGACTGAAATCGCTTGTAGGATAAGTTACTTTAGGTACAACAACTACAGGCATCATGGACGGGACCGCAGCCGCTTTAGGTACTGTTGCAACAGGAACGACAGAAACAGCAGAAACACCACTTATACCAGGATAATAAGAAGGCGCTTGACCGATAGGAGCACTAGGAACAGAAACCTGGGTAAATGTGATGCGTTGAGTAGCTACGGGAGTAGAAACGACACGCGGTTGAGTTAAACCAGCGGCCTTAACCGCAGTAGCTAAAGATCCAAGGCGAGAAGTAGCCATGACTTAAACCTCTCCGTACTTGTTTTTGAGCTGCTTAAGTCTACGTTCGTATTCCTTGTCATCCTGCTCAGGTGCTTTTGTACCCTTTTTCCAATCTGAGTAATATGCTATTTGCTTCATTTTATCCTCTTTGACCTATAAAGCCCTTTACAGTCCCAAAGCTCGACTTTATTATACTGGACACTAGGTGATAGCTCAGATAGGGAGGTCTTGTCTCTACGGGTACGTAGTAGGCTTCCACAAGCATGGTAGACATACCTTACGTCCCTCTCTGAGATTTGTGCTCCCCAGTGAAGTGCTCCTTGACACAATCCATGAGGAATTTCTCCATTTCACAGTTCTTCGCTATTATGCGCTTGGTATAAATATAGTTCTGTACGAGCATCAAAATACCAAACAGGGCAGCTATGCCTTGTGCTTCTGCGAGCTTCAACATGAACTCAAATGTGTCCATACTAACCTCGAAGCAATTGCTCCATAGATCTCTTCGTTTACCATCTTGTTTCATCTCCTTTCAAGAATTATGATCCTTTCCGACCCCATAATACTATAAAATATATACTGGGGTCTGGTGAAGCCGTATTTTTAATAGCTAAACTTAATGACGTCTCATAATCCAACTGTCGCCAAAGTTGTATTATAGTATAACTGGAGCCACGCTGATAACCGCTTATCGGTCCCCAAAAAGGACACTGGTCATACACAAAAGTTTGCAGCCATAGGGTGCTATTTAAAACCGTAATATCATCAATTGTTAATATACCAAGATCATCCTTTAATAGCTCAGTAGTAGTCTGCTTTATCATAATCAGTACTTGCTCCACTCTTCCCGGTCCGGCAGGAGCAGCCACAGTTAGCGTTGCATTTCGGATTAAATCAGCAGCACCATAAACATGAAATACCTTATTATATCCTTCCACCCTTCTATAGAAATCCTGACCCATAGCAATTCACACATCCTTAAGCTTACGATACATAGCCATGAATATAAACAAACCTTTAGTAACAGACGAAAAATTAGTAGCAGACATTACATAAGCTCCAGGATAAGACATAGATAAAGCACCTTGTACACTCGGAATAGCTACATAAGTATCTTTAACCCATTTAGCACAATTCCATATGTAATTTGTGGTAGCCTGATCAAGCAAAATACCACCAAGACACCTAAAAATGGTTGTACGCGCCCACGTAGGACCATAACCGTAATTAGTCCAATGATAATTTACTAACGTGTACTGATAACCATCATTAGGAATATCATATTTATAAATATAAGTTGCACCCGCAGCTAAAGAAGCAACTACTCCTCTACTTAAAAAATCACTATAAGGATTAACTGTTATAGGTTCTCTGCTTACAGCTTCGGTATGATCAGGATAATCTTCTGACATGTAATCCTCTGTCTAATTACGATCCTGGTAGATATTTATAATAATTAACATAAACACTCCAAATAGTGGATACGGACCTGTAGTTAAACATTCTAAAAGCAAGTGCAACAGGATATCGAATAGCGAAAGATCCAAAAGCAGACATATCTAATTGTACATCTCCTTCGTTTCTTTTATAACTAACTATGAAAAAAGAAGGAGCAAGCTGGTCATACGCCATACTAATATAGCCATCAAAAGCGAATAAATGATTAGCAATGAAATAAACAGATTCTACTAAGTAATAATAACCATCGTCTGGTATGTTCCAGATATCAGAGCTTAAGTTATTCGCAGCAGCTACTTGATTCTCAGCACTATGAACACCATAGATCTGATATCCTGTTTTCTGGACAGGAGATCTATCCACATCTTGCATATAATCAGGATAATCTTGAACCATCGGGGACAACCTCAATAGTTTTTATGGTCATATCAAGAGGAGCACTATATTTTATCTTACCTAGTAACTCATGTATATCCTTTTCTTCTATATCTACTTCTAAACGATTAGTAAAGTTACCTTTAGGATACTCTATCATCATACTAGGCTTCTCTATGCTTATATGTATATGATCAGTAAGCTCTTTACCAGTTAGATCATTTACTATGATAATCTTCTTCATGTACTATACCTCTTAGTAATATCCATGTGCTTTCATGGCATTTTCTTCAACAGTATTCATAAGGAAACTAAAGGTTACAATATGAGGATATGTAGTTCCTGGCGACCAACCTTTAAGCGTGAGTGTCTTAGCTGAATCATAGATAACAAAATCGTTAACAATCTTAGTATCTCCATCTTCAGCATAATCCTCACCTGCGTTCTTCGGATATACAAGCGTAGCACCGTCGTATATCTGGACATGAACAGCACGAGCACAGCCATAAGGAAAGAGTATCTGGATTTGGTTAAGGATGCCTACAGATAAAACTATGGTTGTAGAGACAGGTGATGTGAGTAAAGTATTAGCAGGCACAGTAAGCTTCTTAGTGTAGCCCATTGGTCAACACCTTGCCTATATCAGCCAAGCAACCACAACAAACAGACAGATTAACTCTAGGCTGATCAATACTATCGCCAATGCTGAAATAATGAATAATGGACTCTACAGTCAAACCAAAGATATCCTTGGTCAACTTATGACATAGATCGCATTCGTACGCTACAGCTTGTACCATTAGAACCACCCTTTGATTAAACTAACTAATGTATCAATCACATTATTTAATGTTTGCACGGTGCTACCTAGATCAGGTTCATCTACTCCTTGGACATCAAGCATAACACGAACATTATGAGGATAAGCACATCCACGATTCCAAGCTAGCAAGCAGAAATCGTTACCATATATCCAAGTAGGCATGTAGCACTCAATTTCTACTGAATAATTATCCTCATGATACGTGCCATCCAAGTTAGTAGGTAATAACTGTTCAGCAGTATCCCAGAAGGTACAGTACACTTGTCTAACAGCACCAGGAGGAAAGATCAAGCTGACATGCTTAATGATACCTGTACTAATTTTTATTGGTACTTCCAAGGGATTAGACGAGGTATGAACAGGAAGTACATTAGCATCATAGCTGTAATGCATGTAAGTATATCCTGCATGATCACGTTAGCACTTCTACGTATTCACCAAATGCAACAAACTCTAATACGTCCGTGGCTGCTGCCGTAGAACTGAACGTAGCCTTAATGCGTTCACCAGGCAGAAGCAAGAACGGCATAGGTGCTGTCGTAGTCTCATTAGCGGTCAAAGTCTCGGTGTTCAAGTAAACAGGTATAGACTTGCCAGCTCTATCACGATGCAAACTTACACCCACAGCAGCAACAGCACCAGAGCTTTTAGCAGTACAGCTCAGAACCTTGATAGCACGCGAATGATCATTAACATGAGAATAAATAGATACGACACCAGCCGAACCGGCTGACTGTCGCACCTCAGCATACCAATACCGAGACATTTCAATCTCCGAGATATCGATTATTCAAGCTGTCCTCAACTCTTCTACGATCAAGCTTTCCGTTGCGCTACCAGTCGCACCTTCCTTGACTACTGCTTCGATGAGACTGTAGAGGTTGGGCTGAGTAATCTCGGCCATATTCATCTTGTCAGCCATAGGCAGGTAAACATACCTATCAGGATAGCTCTGGACAAGCACATCATAGGGCTGGTTGATGGCATTTGCAGCAGCAGTAATAGTTGTTGCAGCATCCAGATCTACACCAAGCGCAGGACCAGCAGCCATAGTGAGCAACCCACCAGCAATAGATAACTGAGGTGCTCTGATAATGTTCTGCCAGGTCGTAGTAGGCGTGTTATACATAGGCTTGACAAAGACGCCCTGAATCCAGTTGGTCAGCAGATCGAGAGTCTTACCAGTCGTCCACAGAGTCAGGAAACGCAGGTTGTTGTCAAAGATATGCTGTGCCTGTATCCTCACAAGATCGTACCAATTGCCTCTAATGGGAATCTTATCACCATTGTTCAGCTCAAGATTCAAGCTCGCGACAGTCGAGTTCTGGCTATAAGCTGACAGGTGATTATACACACCCATACCCAAAAGCGGATTCTGCATAGGCAGCTGCATTCTCTTAGTTTCAGATGCAGTTGTCGCATGCGTGTAATACTGTCTGAGCCCGATGCAAGCCTGGAAAGGTACGGTCCTATCCGGTGGCGTGATGTGCATCATCGCATTAATCACAGTCGTAGCAGTCTTGAAACCCGTAGGATCTCCATCGCTGTTGTCACCAACCGGGTTAAGAGCATAGTCTATGAGCAACTGCGTATTTGAGGCCTTGGCGAGGTTAAGACCAAACTGGGTATCACCCATGAACCGCCCGAACCTGATGGGAAATACAACGAATGCTTCCTCAGAGTTACGCCCGTTGAACTCATGGAACGGAGGCTTGCCATCCTGGACCCAATAGTGCTGAAACAGCTCATTACCGGACATGCTGAAGATTCTCTCATCACCGTTCCGTACTATCTCGATCTTGTTAATGCAATCGAGGATGTTACCTGCCGGGTTACCATTCGCATGTGTCAAGTTCGCAATTAGGAACTTCAGATCTATACCGGACAAACATCCTGCTTTAGGCAGATCCTTGATGTAGACGGTATCATCTGAGGTGCTGGGCTCATCCTGAGCGAGTGGCTGTATGTTAAACGGTAACATTCAGACCACCTCAACTCTTGCCAACAGCACGCTTGGACGCTGCAACAACGGCCTTGACCCTGTTATCAATGTTTGTATTCGAGTCAGCAACACGCGGAGCAAGTGTAAGAGCTTCAAGCTCCTTGCGAACAGGCTCATAGCCCGATGCTTGCTTAGATGCGCCCGCAGTCATACCTGGACCAATACGTTGAACACCCTTGCTAAGTGCGTTCTGCTTCCATTCGGCGTCAGAGACCTTCTGAAGCCCACTCTCGCGTCTAGCAAGAACAGACTGATCCTGCATTCTCTGTACATACAGACCCTGACCTTCAATAGCTCTGGTCTTCCAATCTGTAGTGCCGTCGACACCATTCTTATAGCGTTCCGCTACTATCGGGATAGCGCTAGTATAACGCTGTTGTATCTGTGCCTGACTTGGCATTTTAACCATAATTCGATTCTCCTTACCGAAAACGTTAAAACAGAACATATATTTAAATCTATTCAATTATGGTTATTAATGAACTTTCCTAAGGAACATTTATAGGAATGTTCTTAGAATGTTCTATGGGACATTACCCAGGAAGTTAAGAAATGACAGAACTAAATCCGACTGTTGACCCAACGTTAGTAACTGCAACAACCGACGCTGTTATGAGCGCTCTTATCAAAGCAGGCATAGTAAAAATACCAACGACTACGCGAAAGAGAGTAAATTGGGAAAGATTGCTAATGTATGAATACGCTAACCAATTTTATGCAGATAAACCAAAATGGTTCAGAGAAGAAGTTGGTCCAATACCAGGAGGACACAACGATCCAATTTATTCACGTACAAGACGTTGGGCTGATTGTATAGTCAGAATGGATGATCATATGCTATTGATCGAAGGTAAAATGAGAGCAAAAGTGGAAGTAGTAAGCCAAATGCTCACTTACAAATCACTTTTGCCCCAGACACCTATGTTAATCAAATATAAAGATTTACCAATCAAGCTTTTATTAGTTTGTGCTATGATAGATGACGAAACACGCAAGTTCGTTGAAAGCGCAGGAATCAAAGTAGTGATATTCAAGCCATCAAACTTCGAGGACTGGTATAAATGGAAAATAGAACAAAAAACAGCAGAGGAATAACTTAACCTCTGCCTAATCTTATGAACTTCTTAACCTGTGGAGGCCATCTGCCTTGAAGCTCAAGAACATAGATAGGATCCGGGTAGTCAGGATACTTAGCTACATAATCCTTGAAGCTATACCTGTTACCTTCTCCATCAACAAACTTGATATAGCCTTTATCTATCGCTATCTGGATCCTAGCTTCATTGCCAGGATAGAACATGGCAATAAACAACCCAGGTGCTATGAAACCAACCGGAACCGCAGCCACATCATCAGGAAATTGACAGATACCATCCTCATCAAGCCAACCTTGAGCAATTACCTTATCCTCGTTAGTAGTCATACCAAATCCTTCAGGTACTTCATTACGAACTCAACAAGGCCCCCTAACGATGCTTCACTCACATCCTGCTCTTGGTAAAAGAGCCTGGTACTCTGTCCATCATCAGCCACAAATCCAAAACTCAGGTACAATTTCATTCTTTATCATCTCCTAAAACAGAGTCATCTAATTCAGCTTTCAATGCAAGCATTATACGTTGTCATGCGCGCATCCTATCCACGCCTGTATATGTGCGATCCGCACGTCTTTTAAAACGATCGCGCCAAACTAACTTAGCATGGTCAATAGCAGTTGTCAATTCAACACCAATTACCATTTTTTATCTCCTTCTAGGTTTTACTTTGCTTGCCTGTTTAGGGCCACTGTCCAATGTTTTAACTAGCTGTTCCATTACGTCCTCTTCGATTAAGTACTTTCCTCCTTGCTTGTCAATCGCAGGACAATAAGTTATTTGATCACCTTCCAAACTCGGATATCCACGACTAAAGCTATACCACACAATTCTCCAAGGTACAAAGAACACAGTCGTTCGCTTATTCTTCCCTCGCCGAGCTTCGACAACGAGGAATGCATTGCGACCCGCACGTTCGAGCCAGGTATTCTCGCGTTCAACTTGACACACCTCACCCTTCCAACTGAAATGCTTCTTAAAATACAAACCGCTAACACTATTAGTGTCTATGCTTTTGCATTCCATGGCCAAATAAAGCTCGTTCCTCCTGCTATCAACCAACACATCAAATAATTGTGGCTGATAACGCATCTGATAATGGCGATAAGCTATTGCCTTTACTTTGCAGCGCTCGAAATAATCATTGAACGCATGGACCATATCACGCTCAAAGGTTTGACCTGGCATTACTCAACCTACGTAACTACACACTCAAAGTATTCGCCAATACGAGAACGATAATTAGCTTCAACATCATCATAAGCAGCCCTTATGGTCGTCCACACCAAACCAGTAGAACGAGTGCGAAGCAACAAAACCAAAGCCCAATCAAATTTAGGCAAAATAAAGAACGTGCCATCACGTTTCTTGGTATTCCAATCTATAAAATGCTTAGACAACGTATCAGCGCGAACCCTGAACACCTCCAAAAGCTCAGATTCACTATACCCAGGCGGCATCTTGCAATAATTATAACTGAACCTGATTATCATTGAAACCCCATCTCCAAATAAGACTTGAAATGTTCTGCATGAACCTTGTAACGAAACATGGCTAAGAGATCACGACTATTAGCAGAGTTTTCCCTATAAACCCTATAATGATCAGACAATGAAGGAATCATAGTTTCAACTACCTTGAACCTGGTACCAGGCACACGATGATTACAATTATTCTTAGATTTCATTTAGACCCCAACGCGTGGCACACCAAAGGCCTGTCATCACCTAATCTGCACCGGCCGGAAATAGAATCGAATAAAGGACACTCAAACGGCCCAGGGATATAAAAAGCAACGACAGGCAGATCAGCGACCTCAAACCACATTTCAAGCAAATCAAACACATCAATACCCAAGTGACCGGCAGCACGCCTAACGTCTTCCCTGGACCAAAGCACCCTGCGATAAGAAATCATTCATACACCAACCTGAAAACACCAGCCAAGCTTAATTAAGCCTTTAGCCAGATGATCAGGATCGACCTCAAGCAAATCACCGTTCAATACCTCAACCCGCCCTTTTTTCTTTAGGAAACGAGTCCAACAAGTCTTAGCTCTTAACTTCATATCTCCTCGAGGAGTATTTCATACAACCCACTCAAATTCAGGAACTTTATCACCCAAACCCTAGCAACCTCCATAAAGTAACCAATACCAGACAACACAAAGTAGCACAACACACAGACAGAGCAGAGCAAAGCAGCACGGTACATAGAGAGCAAACATGTATGTCCACCAGTGTAACCCATCGGTCAGGTTTAGACTTCAGCAGGGAGGAAAAGCGGTGTTGTCGAAACAACACCGCTTCAGGGTTTTACCCTGAAAGGTAGGAGGGCTACAGAAACCTCCCTGCCTTTTCACGCCAGCTTCAGTCGTTATCAACGACCAATCACTTACTACAACTCCTAACTATTTATAATGCACCTAAACTCTAATCAGCACCCCAAAGTTAGTAACTCAACGTTCTCTTTGTAAATGCTAGCGCTTTTCTTTACGAAAGCTCGTACTTTTCTTTGCTCATCTTCTTTCCTTCTTTTGATCTTGCCCATTTCTATTTTTACGAAAGCTCGCGCTTTCTTTTACGAGTAAACTTTTGTGGCCAGCACTACGCACTTGCTGCTCTGTCTCGGCACTCCGCGCTATCAGTCCTAATGCGCTGCTGCGCATTCGGGGTGAAGCGCAACTAAGCTGCGCGAACGAACTAACATCTGAACAGCTCGAGCTGCGGCTCTCGAACCTGCCCGGCGAGTGGCCGGGCCGAGTCAGCTGGGAAGTGCAGCTTTGCGTTCTACCGCAGCCGGTCCGTGCCGCCGCCGCCGTCGAGCCGTTAGCTGCAGCAAGCGAAGGGCAGTCTGCGGGCCCCGGAGCTCGTAGCTTGGAGCGATTATTATAATTGGTAGGGAATCCGAGCCTTCAGGGCGCGCGGGGATCGCAAACTGATACTTCTACCTGGCCCTGGGAAGTGCTGTCCTTCCTGGCTCTGGCGCTCACTCGCCGCGCGGGCTGCTCGCCGGTGAACGTGCCGGGCTGCGCCGCCAATCCGCTCGTTGCGACTCGCTGCGGCAGCTCACCCGGCTCAACTCCGGTCCGGGGTAGCGCTGCTTCGGAGCAGCGCACGCCCAGGGGCCCACCGTGCTAACTCGTCCTGCGGGACTCGTTGCACGGTCCCCCCAGGGCTGAAACAAGGTTAAGAAAGGCCTGATCAACAAGCTAGATCAAGCAACCAAAGAAGAGCTTCAGCCACGGGTCGGCCTGCGGGCCTCCCGGCAAACGCGGCGCTGCGGTGCCGCTGAAAAGTGAAGCTATGCTTCACGTAGTAAGACGGTAGCCATGAAATACATGACAAACCTAGAAGTAACCGATTTACAATCACAACGTAAGATAAGAACCAACTAACAAGAAAAGAGGAAAGAGGAGACAAGAAACAATCAACCAACCAAAAGAAGAAGAAGAAGGAACGAAAAAAGATCACTAGTAATAAATTAGTAATCTACTAGCAATTTATTATTAGTCATTGAGTAATAAATCACTAACCATTGGATAACAAATCGCTAGTCATCGAAAAATCGAACGCTCGCGCGAGCGTTCCTACACTACACTAAGCTAGTGACTAAACTCTCTATGGGTTTCCTGGTGGACAGCTTATCTGCGGATAAGCTGTTATTATTAATTACTAAAGCTTTGCTTTAGTGATAGATAGATAGATAGCAGCACTAATAGATAGTGTAGTGTCTACAGCATACTACAACATAAGTATGATTAGCATAGTACTGAAGCGCTGGGGTGCCCACACCCCTAGACCCCCTGAAGACTATTAATACCCTATGCACTCACGAACGCATAGGGTATGAACTGCCTGGTTGCATACGAACGCTGCAAACTGCGTTTACTACCTGAGCTGCCAAGTCCAGGCAGCTCAGTAATGGATACTATTATTGGCTTAAGGGACAGCTCCGAAGTCGCTTCCCCTTCCAAACCAAACCCCCACGGACGAATGAACAAAGGACACCCGATGATAGGTAAGAATCATTATTCAGTAGTATGATAATAGGGGTTAGGCCCGGGGAGGTATGAAAATAAGGGAGTAGCATCGCGCCGAACTGGTGGATCTACTGAAGCACAGCTTCAGGTCTTCGCGATTAGCCCAGGCCCGTATAGTATCTATACATGCTCAGCTTATATACTTTACCATTTTCCACCGGATATGGTGGCGACATACCAATAAGTATAAGTAGTATTGTCGCCATGGGATATACTAGGTTAAGCCGCAGGAGCGGCAGGGGTTGAACTGATATGATACGCGAATTTGTATTACCGGCTCGAATATATTTCGAGGTTGATGCAGACACAATTGTTGAGATCCTTGATACCGATAAGGTACATGTGATTCTGAATACCACGAAAAAGACAGCTCAGTACATAACGGTCACGACGGGGTGTACACTAGGGAACGGTGTATGGTTTGATGATGATTACGACGGTGCGCTGGACCAAGTTCTTTCTTTCTTCGGGAAAATATGGGAGGGCGCGTGACCTCTTATATTTTTCTGGAGGGCGTCGCCCTCCAGGCCACCCAGTCGGCAGGCTCGACCTGCCACGCACTACCCGCCCACCCGCCCCGATTAAGAGAGGAGTGAAGACAACATGAAGCTTGTACTGGATCACGGTAAATGGTATGTAACTTCTGATAGCAATACGGTAGTCAAGTATCATGTATTCTGGTCAGAGATCATAGGCAGGTGGACATGTGAATGCTTGGATTGGAGATATAGGAAAGTATGTTCAGGAGTGGACTGTAAACATATAGATTTCATGATGGATGTATTGGAGAATGTGATAGCAGGACAAGCGAAGGAGGCTAAGAAGCATGTGTAATGTTAAGTTGGTGCAACTACATGATGAGCTAATTGCTCAGTTATCGATAATGCCAGATTATAACCAGGAGGCAAGAAAGCACAGGGTATTGGTATTAAGAATAATTCATAGAATAGAAGTATTGATGGAAGATGAATTGTGAGGTGATGAGTATGAAATTAGATAAGAGAGAACAGAGAGCAGAAACACGGTGCACTATCAAGGCAGCTATTGAAATTAAATCAATAGCTAATCAATTATTTCGGGCATATGAAACAGCATCAAGAGATTTAGGCATACACCGACCTAGCATGAAGGTAGCGGTAGACTACCTATTAGTTTGCGCAGCGATGAATGGAGAAGCAACGATAGGAAAACTAACACCGAAGAACAATTTATATCTGCAAATATGTAAAGAGGTATGAAACAATGTCGTGGCAAGAAAAAGCTAAGAAATTAGCAGAAGGCAAGTGGATAAGATTCTCGGCAGAACAACCATTAATCGAAATAACATTCTGCGGAGAACCAAACGAAGTAACCAAAACGGTACAGCAGGGCGACAGGAAAGGAGAGACCTATATTCAAATGTCCTTTCCGGTTCGAGTAGATGAAGCAGACAGGATACTTGAGCCTAACAAGTCTCTCCTACGACAAATAGTAGCTGAAGATGAAATCGCGTCTATAATAGGTAGGACAGTCTTAATCAAATGTCTAGACCTGAAAAGTATGCGGGAATGGTCTATCAGACCGATGGGAAAGCAAGCTGACGTTACCAGGACATGGGCAGGAGAGGACAAAGATAAAGACAAAGCTAAGTTCATGGAAGGAGTAGAACAACAGAAGAAGAAGAGAACCAGAAAGCCCAAAACGATGCCGGAGGAAGTACCAAATGTCGAAAATGACCAAAGCGAGAATCAAGCTGATGGAGAACAGGAGAGCTAAATGGACGCACGCGGGTGAATCATTCATGATATCTTGTCTGGATTGCAATCTTGAATGCGAGCAGCTCAGGAAAGAGGTAACAACAAAATTTAATATGGGAAATTGTCCTCGACGGACAGGGGAATTGGAACATGGCAAAAGACAAAAGCAATAACTTTCCCGGACCAGCCCCGGACGATCATGTAATAATCAAGTTCGTATCGAGCCCTGGTCCAGAAGGAGCGGTAATAGGCATATTCGATGATGCGTACGTAATCCAACAGGAAGACGGAGGGTATGTAGTTTGCGTAAAAGCAGCGATAGAAAGCATCTGGATACGATCGATAGAAGTAACAGAAGAGAAGAAAGAAGGTGTTGAGTAATGGAAATAGACGAGGACTTCACGAATGGACAAAAAAGAGTATCAGAAACATTGGGTATAGCAGATGATCGAATGTTAGCACTATATAAAATAGTGCGTCATATACGGGTTGATGCGAAATGTCCATTGGATGTAATGGTGGCGATACTGAAAATAAGTAATGTCCCAGCAGAATTAGTGTATATGGCATATATCATGCGCGGTGTTGGAGTTGAGTAATATGGACGTAACCATGAGTATAGTAACCGGTGGTGGACGCAAACAGAACATGATGCGTCATGCAAAGACTCTCAAGGAGATAACTACATTCGAGGAAGCTATAGAAGAATTTAGGAAGGAGTTCCGCTCTTTCTTTCCTCCGCAAGCAACATTTGAGGATGTAGAAGAGAAGAGAAGCAAGAAGAACGTGAAAGCATGATCAAAGGAGTAATAGCTTTACTCTTCGTCTTTTTATTGATGGGGACCGGAATAGCAAAGCTTGAATATAACATGTTTGGTGTATCTGATAGTTCGATAAATTTAGAAATATATGATGCATATGATAATGGTTGTGGCCATACCGTGGCATTTATTTTTATTGAACTTGATGACACAGGAAATATACATGTAGAAGGTATTAAAATTAATGAATCCTACAACGTAAGCATTATTTTGTTAGGTGGAGTGACAAACACATGACACTACCCAAAAGTTGGCATGCGATAACCAAAGAGGAAGACAAATCTCTTACAGACACCGATGTAAAAGCATAGCGATTATCGAAAAATAAGAAAGGTTGGGCAGGAAAGTACAAAGATTGGCCTAGAGATTTATGGGGTTGGAAATATATCGATATCATTGAGTTCCTCGCTAAACGACGCGAAAGTACGGACGTTCCAAGTGAGTACTACGACACTCTACCGTATCTTTCCGCAAACATACCTCTTACTGATCTCGATATTACCTTTACCAATTTCAAGGCTAAGATGAATATAGCGGACAGTTTTGGGACCCTGAAGCAGCGCAAAACACGACGTGTCCAGACACACGCCATCGTTAAGCAGATTAAACCCAGGAAGTGAGTATATGGCAGATATTTTACCGGACGCGGGACTAATCAAATTGAATGATTTGGCGGATTGGTATGAAATAACACCGTATATATTGATCAAAGCTTTACTGAAGCGGAATATACCAATCCTTAAAACAGGAAAGATGTATAGACAATGGTCAGTTAGGTTAGAGGATCTGAAGTAAAGCAGCTATTAAGATCAAATAAGGAGGAATAGGGATGTTGGAGTTGATAGAAAGTGAGACGGTGGCGTCACTAATAGAAATACTAACCGAGTTTAGAGAAGAGATAGGGACAGAATATCTAGTCAATGATCTTCTAGTAGAGTTGGCAACACTGAGAGATGTACATGAGCCAGAAAAAGGGAGCTGAAGGATATACAGGTAGGAAACCGCCTGTAAAGGAGAACAAATATGCAAAGGCTATTAGGGACGGTGCGACCGCGGCCCTCTTCTATGAGGCTATTGAGAAAAAGAGGCTAGATAACGCAGGACGAGCTCATAAAAATGATATGGCCTAGTTTGCCACCTAAAGGCTAGGTTGTTTTAGTTGTGGTGGCTTTAGTAGCTGCCACCTTGATTCCTACTTGACTATAATCTACTTCTCTAAGTACCTCTTTAACCCTATTTGCTTCGGTAGGATCAGGTAAGTTGCCTAGGCAACGCCAACATGTATTATTGTGGCTAGTGCAAGACACATCGTTTATAGCATTGCATGCAGGGCATTTAACCAGACATATACCTGCTTCTGCTTCTCTGGTTATGTGGACAGCAGTAGGTTTAGTTTCGACTCCTACAAGAGGTTCTGCGTCAGTTACGAATCGGAACAGTAGATAGATAGAACCTTCAGATTCGACACATGTCCTATTCCTGATAATTAGCCTGGTCAGGTCTCCATTCCTGATACCCTCAAAGCATTCTTCTATAGTAAAGGGCTTCTTTTCGTTAAAGAAGTAGGTGAGCCATTGTTCCTCAGTGCCTGTGCCTTGAGAGCTAGCTATACTCTTGGTAGTACCCTTCTTTAGGATATCCATAACATCTATTTGATCTATACCATTCCACCCTGGTACAGGTACTTGATAGAGCATGAACCTGGTGAGTAGTGCTCTCTCGTCGAAGCCGTTGTTATACTGAACTAAAGCATCGGGTTTCTCTTCATTAAGGTAAGCTGCTATCTCGTTGACAAGTTTCTCTTCATCCCATCCCTCGAATGTAATTATCTCAGATATAGGCTTAGATAGATCCCAGAAAGAGCATACTAAGAGCCTATAATCCCAAGGATCAGTGCCCGTAGTCTCTGTGTCATAGCATATAATCTTAGTATCTAAGCTAGGCTGTACCTTAACTTTAGTTATCGTAGGAGAGACATAACTTACTGTAGGAGTGGGAATAACAGTTTGTGCTATGCTTAATTCTACTGGGCTTACGCCAGATACACTAGATATCCTATTCCCATAAACATCATATTCTATATTAGTTTTTTCTTCTTCTAACTCTAAATTAAGAGTGTTATTAATATTTGCTACCTCAGTCATGTTGGTATCACTAATCCTGCTACCTCAGTCATGTTGGTATCACTAATCTTGCTAATCTAGCTAGGCTTAATGCTGTGTCACCAAATGCTATAGTATCACCTACATAGACATAGCTATTTGTAATAGTATAACCTGTCTTAGTTATAGTAAGCTTGTATATACCTCTCTCTAAGTCTAGATAAGCAGGTGTCCATTGCCCTGTAAAGCCATCATTAATTAGTATCTTGGCGCTATCCGGCTTAGTATTGATATAGACACGTTTAGTAGTTTCAGTAGGAGTTGTTGGAGTAGTAGGTGGTACTACAACTGTGTCTTCAAATATGGGACTTATTGTCAAAATATCACCAGTTGCTAGATAGACATTCTTAAGCCAATCTACTTTACCAGGTTTAGTTATCTTTATGCCGTAATAACCAAAGTCATAAGCATAAGAAGTACCTGGTATAACTTCCAGGAGTTGGTCATTGACATATACTTGAGCACCTATTACGGTAGACTCGAACTTGACATAAGCTTTGTTTGGGGTAGGCGGTGGTGTTGGAGGAGTGGGTGGTGTTGGAGGAGTTGTAGCAGGAGATAGCACGAAAACAGCATTTACTGTAAGGCTTTGCCTCTCAGAACAATATACGACTTTACTCCAATCATCGTAACCTGTTTTAGTAGCTTTGATTGCGTGGTACCCTATTGAAATGGAATAAGCCTGGCCTATGATAGGCTGGATTTCTATGTCATCAAGCCAAATACGAGTACCCGCGAGACTATTACCGAATACTATGGTAGTTGGTACTTCAGCTACACCTTCTTGCGTACCACCTACACTACCACCTACACTACCACCTCCACCATAATCTTTTTCTACAGGTTCAGGATACATGACGTGGCTAAAGGTAATCCAGTTACTCTCGGCATCATTAACGGTAAACTTGACTTCGGTAGGTTTCATACCTTCTTGTGTAACTATTAGGCTATGATCACCCGGTTTGACAGCCATTCCTACCATACGATCAGTAACTAACATTCCATCAACGTAATATTGTTGATTGGGATCGCGGAAGTTATCAAACATGATATAGCCTTTACCAGTAGGTTCTTCGGCATGGTAAGGTACTTGTAATGTAGGCTGGAAAGGTAAAGCGTCTAGCCCCGTAATAAAACTTGATTGGCTTGGGT
>Ga0315275_10001898_pt1 | contig 18661 bp, 16 predicted proteins | sample YL17G03_0_MG_FD_205557 | JGI IMG/M metagenome (GOLD analysis project Ga0315275, IMG submission 205557) | Sediment microbial communities from Yellowstone Lake, YNP, Wyoming, USA - YL17G03_0 | ecosystem: Environmental > Aquatic > Freshwater > Lake > Sediment | place: USA: Wyoming | collected...
AGGTTGTCAATCGTCCTTCCATGGGCTGTGCCGATGAGTTGCACGCCTCTCTCAGCGATGGTGCGTGCTGCGGCAGCCTCCAATTCGCGGCCGATCTCGTCGATCACGATCACTTCCGGATTGTGGTTTTCCACTGCTTCGATCATCACCTCGTGCTGCAGCATGGGTTCACGCACCTGCATCCGGCGGGCTTTGCCAACCGCCGGGTGCGGCACATCGCCGTCGCCGCCAATCTCATTGGAGGTATCCACCACGATCACGCGCTTCGATTCTGCCAGGATGCGCGCGCCCTCCCGCAGCAGGGTGGTCTTGCCCACGCCCGGGCGTCCGAGGATGAGCAGGCTCTTGCCCGACTCGACGATATCCTGAATGATATCCACCGTGCCGTACACAGCCCGCCCCACCCGGCAGGTGAGCCCGACGATGTGCCCGCGCCGGTTGCGCAGGCAGGAGATGCGGTGCAGGGTGCGCTCGAGACCGGCACGATTGTCTGCGTCGAACTCGCCGATGCGCTCCACCACGTGGTCCAGCTCGGCGCGACTGATCTCCTTGTTGATCAAAACCACCTCGCCCTGGACATAGCGCGCCGTGGGAACCCGCCCCAGATCGAGGATGATCTCGAGCAGGTTATCGTAATCATTGGCTTTATGGACGGCCTCGACAATATTACCAGGCAAGATGCCGAGCAAGGCGTCCAGGTCATCGGTGATCTTTAATTGTGTCATCTATATAATCTTCTCTATCGAATCCGGGTAATTCCCGAAAGGGATGCCAGCAATGAATTTCTCATGCGCTCACTCGTCATTTTCCACGCGACTTACCGGGGCAGCGGGTTTCGCCTTTGCCATCGCTTTTTCCAGTACCTGGACGGCTTGTGTCTCTTTGACAGCCTTTGCCAGGCGTCTCACCATCACCGCCTGACGCGGTCCGGCCTCCGCCCCCAGGTCTTCCAGCAAGGTTTCCAGCCAAGCCTGGTAGGAGCGCACACAGACATAGACCGGGCGGTTGCCCCCGCTCGAAAGCCCCGCCAGCCGTTCGGGGCCGCACCCGGACTCGGGGGGCACAAGCGGCTGGATCCAAACACCAGCAGGTCCGCTTTCGATGGCGGCATAAGCCTGCAAATTCCCTGCCACGCGGCAAACCATGCCGGAGGCCTGCTTCGGCAGGGCATCCACGGGTTGGATCAAGGCTGGGATGATCTGCCCGTGCAGGACCTGGACGGCAGGCCAGTCACCATCTTCCACCTCGCGCCAGGAGCCGTCATCCTGGATATTCTCCATCCTGGGTAGTTTCCATACGCGCTGCCACGCATACATGGCAAAACCCGCCTGGCGTAATGACCGGAAGACAGGGGAATTTTCATCCACTTCAGCCAGCAGGTGAAAGGCACCCCATTCGCCAGCCTGGGAGGTCAGGTGATCGAGCAGTGGCAGGGATAACCCGTTGGCCTTCCCCAGCGGGGCGAGGAAGGTCAAGCGGGCGGAGGTTTCATCGCCTTTCATGATCACCTGGCCCATCAGCGAATCACCTGATTCCGAGGCCACGGCTGTGTAAACGGTGCGGCGTGGATTTAAATACGAGAGCATCGCCATCGCCCCGAGTGGATTGCCGCGCGTCAGGATGCGGGCGCTGTAAAGGGGCAATATATCACGGCGGTAGCGGGAGAGCAGGGGTAGATCCAGGAGATCGAGCGAGTGGACGGTCATTTCGCGGTGGAAAGAAAATACTGGTGAAAGCGGGTATCCGGTGTAAGTTCCGGGTGGAACGAGGTGGCTACTAATCGTCCCTGCCGGGCGGCCACAATTCGTCCATCCGCCAGGGTGGCCATCGCGCGCGCCTCACCCTGCACCGACTCGATGATCGGGGCACGGATGAAGATGGCGTGATAGGGTTTGCCTTCATCCAGTTCAGGAATGGCAAGGTCAGCTTCGAATGATTCCACCTGCCGGCCAAAGGCATTCCGCTCCACGGTGATATCCATGATGCCGAGCAGTGGCTGGTCCCGGCGGGAGTCTTTTGACAGGAAGATGGCTCCGGCGCAAGTGCCCCAGACGGCGCGTGTTTTTCCAAAGGCGCGCAGCGGTTCGAGCAGGTTGAAATCGACACAGAGTTTTCCGATGGTGGTCGATTCGCCGCCAGGTAGGATGAGTCCATCCAGCCCGTCGAGGTGGGCAGGCAGGCGCACTTCGGCCGTCTCAACGCCAAGGTTTTTTAACACGGCGATGTGTTCGGCAAAATCGCCCTGGATGGCAAGGACACCAATCTTCATAATTTCATTCGAGACTCACGCAAACAGCAAGCCTGCATTCATTGATATTTATTCGATGGTACAACCAGCTTACCAGCCCCGCCCGGCGATCTTCTCACCCTCCGGCATCTGGGAAACATTTCTTCCCACCATCGGCTCACCGAGGTTCTTGCTGATCTCTGCCAGGATGGTAGCATCTGTGTAATGGGTGACGGCCTTGACAATTGCAGCCGCGCGCTTGGCCGGGTCGCCGGATTTGAAGATCCCCGATCCAACGAAGACTCCGTCTACACCCAGCTGCATCATCAGGGCGGCATCGGCGGGCGTGGCCACGCCTCCCGCCGCAAAATTAACAACCGGCATGCGCCCGAGTTCCTTCGTCTCTTTGACCAGTTCAAACGGTGCGCCGAGAGTCTTGGAGAAGGCCATCAGTTCCTCTTCAGCCATGGTCGTCAACCGGCGAATCTCGCCCAGCACGGCGCGGGCATGCCGGACAGCCTCCACCACATCACCGGTGCCGGCTTCGCCCTTGGTGCGGATCATCGCCGCGCCCTCGCCAATCCTGCGCAGGGCTTCTCCCAGGTTGCGGCACCCGCACACGAACGGGACCTTGAAGTTGTGCTTGAGAATGTGGTGCTCTTCGTCTGCCGGGGTGAGCACTTCCGACTCATCAATGTAATCCACGCCGATGGCTTCGAGGATCTGCGCTTCAACGAAATGACCGATGCGGCACTTGGCCATGACCGGGATGGTGACCGCGTCCATGATCTTGAGGATCAGGTCCGGGTCTGACATGCGCGCCACACCGCCCTGGGCGCGGATATCCGCAGGAACGCGTTCCAGTGCCATCACCGCGCAAGCGCCCGCATCTTCCGCGATCCTGGCGTGTTCGGGCGTAACCACATCCATGATCACCCCGCCTTTGAGCATTTGGGCCAGGCCTTTCTTCACAGTAAACGTACCCGTCTGTTGTTCCATAAGAAAACTCCTTTAACTTTTTCAGCGCCTCGATTCTACCACTGCTTACGGCTCAAGAAAAACCGCTGCGTTCCCGGAACACCTCGATCTTCCACAGTCGTATGAAAATATTTTGAGATGGGATATCAAAGAATCTGGATCCCGCACCCAATTAACCCCATTTTGATCGCAGATGCTGTAGAAGCCTGAGGGAAAAATACCCCCTCTTTTTTGCCGGTCAAGGGAGGTTATTTTTTCCCTGAAGGCCTTGACAAAACGAAAAAACGGTATACAATTAGTACAATGATACAATAATACAATGAGACAATGATACAATTATGACCATGAATCTAGAAATTGATTTCCGTTCCGGAATCCCAATCTACCTCCAGGTGGTGGGACGCATCAAGGAACGCATCGCTGGAGGACAGCTCTTACCCGGTGACCAGCTCCCCACCGTTCGCTCGCTGGCCCTGGAATTACGGATTAATTTCAACACCGTCGCCCGCGCTTACCGTATTCTGGATGAGACCGGTGTCATCTCCACCCAGCAGGGTCGCGGCACCTATGTGATGAGCATTCCTCCTCCCGAAGTCACTTTAAAGATACGCCAGCGAGCGCTGAAAGCACTCGCCCAGCGCTACCTTGTAGAAGCAGAAAGGCTTGGCTCCTCGCCGGAAGAGATGGGCCAGGCCCTGAAGGATCAGATCGCCTACTGGCAGCAGAACGGACACCTGCTGGACCCAGAACCTGATAATGAGTAAAGGAGTAACCATGAGTCCCTCAACTGTAATGAAAGACCTAAGCCTGAAGCCGCAAACCCGACAGAACGATCAGCATATACCCGCACCGGCAGGATTTATGTTTGCCATCTGCCTGCTGGCTGGCGTCCTCGGCACGATCCTGATGACCCAAAACGGCATTTTGAGCGAAACCTGGGCAGGAGTCTGGACCATCGGCTGGGTGCTGCTGGGCACATTTTTCCTGCTCGCGATCAAGGTTGCTGCGCAGTGGGAAAAAGGGATCATCCTGCGCCTCGGCAGGTTCCACAAATTGGCCGGGCCGGGTCCCTTCTGGGTGGTACCGATCCTTGATAGCGTGGCGAATTGGATCGACCATCGTGTCATGGTCACGCCTTTCTCAGCTGAGAAAACATTGACCAAGGATACCGTCCCGGTGGATGTGGATGCGGTTCTGTTCTGGGTTGTCTGGGATGCCGAGAAAGCCGCCCTCGAAGTTGCCGATTACCGCGCCGCCATAGCCTGGGCTGCACAGACCGCCTTGCGCGAGATCATCGGGCAAAGCGTTCTGGCTGACATACTCGTAGGCCGGGCAAAGATGGATGCCGACCTGCAGAAGATCATCGATGAGCGCACCACGCCCTGGGGAATCACCGTGCAGTCGGTGGAAATTCGCGACGTGATCATCCCGCCCGACCTGGAAGATACCATGTCGCGCCAGGCGCAGGCAGAACGCGAACGCCAGGCGCGCGTGATCCTGGGAGAATCCGAGAAGCAGATCGCCGCTTCCTTCGCTGAGGCATCCAAAGCTTACATCCATAACCCCACTGCCCTGCACCTGCGCGCCATGAACATGCTCTTCGAAGGACTCAAAGAGAAGGGCGCCCTGGTCATCGTCCCGAGCAGCGCCGTGGATACGATGAACCTGGGTGGTCTAAGCGGGATGGTCTCGCTGGCTCAGCAGAACCTGCCAAAAGAAGAGAAATAACATCATCACCTGAATAGGACTGGCGGCGCTCTGTGCCGAGCATCCCTGAAGAAAACGCCGCCAGCCTTTTAATCCTTGCAGCGCCCACTTTTGAGCGGGTCTCGAACTCTTTGTTTCACGTGGAACAAATTTAACACTGCAGGGAATAGATATCTGAATTATTGATAATGGAAGGAGAAGAAGTGCCATGACTACGAGGGAGATTATAAATCTACTCCTGCTGGTCTCGCCGATCATTCTCGTCCAACTGGGGATGGTCATCTATGCACTGATCGATCTACAGAAACGGGAAAAAACACACGGACCGCGTTGGGCCTGGGCGCTCGGGTTGATCGTGACCGCTTTAGGTGTCCCGACCGGGATCATCGTCGCCGGGGTGTATCTCGCCTGGGGACGACACGCCGAGGTATGAGATGATCCGCATCGAAAATCTGGTCAAGACTTATGGTCCGGTACACGCCCTCGATGGTTTAAGCCTGAGCGTGGAAGCGGGCGCCGTGTACGGTTTCCTCGGCCCGAACGGGGCTGGAAAAACAACCAGCATGCGCATCCTATCCGGCCTGGCTCGCCCGGATAGTGGACGTGCCTGGATCCTGGATAAAGAAATCGGGATACCTGGAACGGATATCCGTTCGTTGATCGGCGTCCTGCCCGAAGAACCGACCTTCTATTCGTGGATGACCGCCCGCGAGTACCTGCGCGACTTCATCGCCCCGCTATACAAGATCCACGGGCAGAAAGCTGCCGGGCGGGCGGATGAATTGCTCGAGATCGTCACTTTAAAAGATGCCGCCAACCGCCGCATCGGAGGTTTCTCGCGCGGTATGCGCCAGCGGCTTGGCCTGGCACAGGCATTGGTCCACCAGCCACCGGTCCTTTTACTCGACGAACCGGTCAGTGCGCTGGACCCCGCCGGGCGCAAGGAAGTGCTCGACCTGATCGAGACCTTGCGCGGGCAGACCACCATCCTGCTTTCCACCCATATCCTGGCAGACGTGGAACGGGTGTGCGACATGGTCGGGATCATAGCGAAGGGACGCCTGATCGTCCAGGACCGCCGCGAAGACCTGCTTGCCCGGTATGTAACCCCTCTGTTTGAAATTGAGTCGGATAACGGTTTCGGACACTGGCTTGAGTGGGTGGGGAAACAGCCCTTTGTGACCAATGTGACCGTCAGTAATCACACGGCCCGCGTGCTGGTGACGGATGTTGAAAAGGCTCAAAAGCCGCTATTGGAATCCCTGGCAAGCGAGAGCCTGCGGGTTCGGCGCTTTGAGAAGGTGCACCCATCCCTGGAAGACGTTTTTTTGAGGTTGACCGGAAAAGAGGCCCAACCATGATTCGGACATTATTAAGAAAAGAATTCCGCGAGCAGTGGCGCACCTGGAAGATGATCGTTTTCCTGGCTGTATTCCTGATCACCGGGATCATTTCCCCGCTGCTGGCGAAGTACACCCCGGTGTTGCTGCGAAGCATACCCAACCTGCCCGAAGGCCTGGCGGGGATCATTCCGAATCCCACCGTGGCTGATTCCGTTGCCCAGTATCTAAAGAACATTTCCCAGTTTGGCATCCTGCTGGTGATTCTGCTCACCATGGGTGTGGTGGCCCAGGAGAAGGAACGCGGCACGGCAGCCATGCTCCTGACCAAGCCCGTCAGTCGCAGCGCGCTGATATTGGTCAAATGGCTGGCAGGCATGACCACGGTCCTGGCCGGGTTAGCGGTTGCCGGCCTTGCCTGTCTCGCGTACACGCTGGTGCTTTTTGAACCACTGCCTTTCGGATCCTTCTGGGGCATGAACCTGCTGATTTTTATCTATCTGGGAGTCTACCTGTCAGTGACCCTGCTGGCGAGCACCCTGGCGCGGTCACAGGTCATGGCTGCGGCCGGAGGCTTCGGCGGATTGATCCTGCTGCTCATCCTGGGTTCGATACCGCGCCTGGGCGATTACATGCCGGGTCATCTGGTGGCCTGGGGCAATTCCCTGACATTGAATGGGAACCTGAGCGCCTGGCCTGCACTGGGGGTGGCTGTTGGGATCATTGCGGTGACGCTCATTATTGCCTGCCTGTCCTTTGAGCGGGAAGAGATCTGATTAATGTTTCACGTGGAACATACGTGGAGAATTGGAGAATAAATGACTGAACCTTCCGTGCAATGGGAATACCGGGTTCTGACTGTTGGGAATGCTTTCAGCGGCGCAAAGGACGGGCAGATCGAAGGGATATTGAACGAATGGGGCGTGGAAGGCTGGGAAGCGGTCAATGTGTATGCCCCCTCCAACAGCCCCAAGGTCACGCTTGTCGCGAAACGACAGGTGAGTTCCTCGGTGCGCCGCGCCCGGTCGATGCCGACCATCTATTAGTCCCCCATGAACCAGGGAGTCAGTAATATTTCCTGGTTCGTTTGTTTAATTACAATAGAACATACGTTCTATATAATTGGGTATTGTGTCCACATCATTTCTGGACTAAACTATTGGGGCAGGTGGAGATGCCCGACCCCCGACCCAAACCCGACTTACGTTACATGGCTGAGCAACTGGCTCGTTTGATCGAAGTCAGTCTCACCCTGAACTCAACCCTCAACTTGAATGAGCTGCTGCGGTTCATCATCCGCACCGCGGCTGAAATCATTGACTGTGAATCAGTCTCGATCCTCCTGTACGACGAGAAACGCGAACGCCTGGTATTCGCAGCTGCCACAGGCACCGACCCGAAGCGGCTGGCGGAAATGCCCGTGCCTCTCGATAGCAGCCTGGCTGGCACGATCTTTCGCGAGAATAAGATCATCAGCCTTTCAGATGTGAAGAACGATTCAAGCCATTACAGCATGGTCTCCCGGCACGTGGATTTTGAAGTCCACAATATCCTGGGCGTACCCATGCGTATCAAGGACAAGCCCACCGGCGTGCTGGAAGCATTGAACAAGCGGGATGGGGACTTTGACGAAAGCGATGCCGACCTCCTCTCCGTGATCGCCTCCCAGGCGGCAGTGGCGATCAACAATGCCCGGCTCGTCAAAGCCCTGCAGGATGCCTATAATGAATTGCGGGCCAACGACCAGTTGAAGTCCAATTTCCTGGCACTGGCTTCCCACGAACTGCGCACCCCTCTGGGCGTCATCATCGGTTATGCCTCCTTCCTGCAGGAGGAATCGCCTAGCGAATTATCGGATCACGCCAAGCAGGTTCTCAACGCGGCCATGCAGATGCGCGTGCTGGTGGACGCCATGACCAACCTGAACATGCTGCGTTCACGAGAGATGATCCTGCACCGCCAGATGGTGCCAGTGCAGCAGATCCTGCGCGCCGCTTACGGGGAGGTAAAACAGCTGGCCGAGGCGAAGGGTCAAAATGTGGTGCTGGACTTGCCGGAAAATCCCATCCCGGTCAAATGCGACCAGGACAAGCTCATCTCGGCTTTCACCAACCTGATGGATAATGCCGTGCGGTTCACACCGGAAGGCGGCAAGATCACGATCGGGGCGAAGTCACGACCTGGGGAAGTGCTGGCGTGGGTGCAGGATTCAGGTAAAGGTCTTGCCGAGGGCGAATTGAAGAAGATCTTCCAGGAGTTCTTCCAGATCGAACCGCACACCACCCGCAAGCACGGCGGCATGGGTATCGGGCTCTCCATTGCCAAGGGATTGATCGAGGCGCACGGCGGCAAGATCTGGGCGGAAAGCCCCGGTCTTGGAAAAGGGGCCACCATGATGGTACTGCTGCCATTTATCAGTACCACGGCTCTGCAATCGATGAAACGCTAAACACTGGCAATACTAATAGCGCGTCAGAATCATCAATATTTGGTCACGGAAACAGTAGAGCGGCACAGCGAAAGTGCCGCTCTTTATTTTTTCGTATACCCGGTCCCTTAAGGAAGGCTCATTCCTCCCGCAGGAAGGCAACCGCCTTCCCGGCTTCATCGTTCATCACCAGCCACAACCCGTGACCCGGACGGAAGTCTTCCACCTTCAACAGACGCAGGCTGCGGAGTAAAGGTTCGTCAACGGGGATGAAATCTGCGAGGCGGTTCGGTGTCCGGTCGAAAAAGTCCCGGTTGAAGATCGAATCGCGGTCATCCATGTTGACATTCAACGGATAGATATGGGCTTCCATCAGATCCTGGAAGAAATGGGTGCCGAAGGACGGCTCCAGGTCGGGGCCGATTCCCTTGCCGGTAAGTTCCACCAGGGCAAGCGTATGGTAAATATCCCCGTAGGCGATGCTGATGCCGAGATCTGGCGTTGAGGTCCCCCAGCGGCCGGGACCCACGCAGATGAATCGCTCGTTTTTCATGGCCGCATTGAGGCTACCAATGGCGCGTTCCAACCGGTTACGCTCGGTTGCGGATGCCAGTGAGAAGTAACCCTCCGGCGGCACATACAATACCCAGTGAATTCCGCTCACCTTGCCGCGCGGCACCATGCGGCGGGTGGAAAAGACCACATCCTGCGGGTCGAGCAGGGCGGGCAGGTCCACTTCGCCGCCATCGCCCAGGCTGCTCTGCGGTCGGCACTGCAGAAGGGTGATGCGCACTTCCGATTGGGCGGCTCCCGGGTTAACGATCTCGGCGGTGAATTCAGTATCCACAGGCGACTGATAATGTTTTTCCAACGCGGCAAGGATGGTTTTCATGCGCGCGGCAAAGGGGGTCCGGCGCAACAAGCCATCAAATGTGACCACCAGGTCTTTCGGGTCCACCAGGCTGGAGTGGATGTTTTCAACGAAGCCGCTATCGTCCAGCTGCGCGATGGCGCGCAGGGCGGGGTATTGCGGGCTGAGCACCTCGCCCACCGGTAAAGTGACCAGGGCGTTCTCCTGCAGGTCGAGCAGATCCACCTCATGCTGCGAGTGCTGGCGGATGGATTCTGACGAGCCGGATGGGAGCAGCAGCGGATGACTGAGCGCCACAAGGCGGGGCTGATCATCGAAGGCTTCCACCGCCCGCGTCCCCAGCCCCCAGACCAGGCGCAGGAAACCGTCCTCCTTGCGGATCTGCGGCGACCAGCGGTACAGGTTGCGGCTGAACGCCACCCCCGCGGCCTGCGGCAGGAAATAATGCCCGAACTGCTGCCCTTCGACGAATTGAATGAGCACCGCGATGCGCTCGTCGTAATCCACCAGGCCTTTCTCGTGGCGGTAGAGCAGTGCGTTCGGGTTCATGCACGAGGCGTACACGCGTGCGATGGCTTCCATCAGGGCTTTGAGATTCTGCGCCGGGAGGCCCTGGTTGGGGCAGAAATAGCTGTCATATTTCCCGGCGAATGAAGTGCCAAAGTTATCCTCCAGCAGGCTGGACGAGCGCACAATGAGAGGCCGCTTCCCTGCTTCCTTCAGGATGACTCGCAGCCGTTGCAGGATATCCTCGGGGAAGGTACCCCTGACAAAATCCCGCACGATGCGGGGGTAATCGCTGCGCATCCTGGTTTCGGATTTGTATTTCTGGTCAGACCAATGGATCAGTCCATTGGCTGCCATGAAAGCGTAGAACATATCGGAAGCCAGGAAATAGGAGGTGGGAATGCGCAGCATTTCCTGCACCTCGACCGGAGCCACATCGCGCAGGATGCGGTATGCCAGCATCATGCCCGCGGATTTCCCGCCGATCTTCCCGTAACCGATCTTGCGCTGGCGGATCTCCTTCAGGTCGTCCATCGTGAACCACTTGCGGGCGATATTCAAATATGCCAGCTGGTCGCTGATCATGGTGCGGATGAGCACCACCTTGATCTCCTGCAGGCGCGCCTCGAGTTTCTTGCGTTTCGCAGCAGGAAGGTGTTCGATGTTCTCCGCCTGGTCAAACAGCATTTCCTGCGGTGCCATTTCGGGATTAAAGGTGATCAGGTCGGGGGTTTCGCCGCGCTCGGCCAGGATCTCCTTGACGATGCGTTCAAAGTCCTCGTAGAGCAGGTTGTAGGCAAAGTAGAAATCCGTTTGGGCGTCGCGGATGCGTTCCAGCCTCTTTTCCCACACCTCTAGGGCTTCCTCTGCGAAGGGATTGTGCAGCCCCTCGCGCGCCTGCGATTGGACAGCCTTCTCGCGCACATCCGCCTCGAAGACCTCGGGCGTGACGATGCCGCGCTCGAAGAGTTCGTTCCGCATGCGGGCGCGGATGCGCGTCCGCAGGATCGGATACTGCCGGATGGTCAGGTAGATGTCCAGGATGTGGTCGGAGGAAGCGTGGAGACCCATGGCTCTATTTTAATGCAAATGGGGGCACAGGGTAGCCTGTGCCCCCGGGAACTGCCGGGTGGTTTTCCAGTGGTGATTATGCTGTTTGGGTTCCTAATGGACCCTCCCGCTGAAGACGGGATGGTCACTGATTTATGGTTTGTTCTTGCAGGAACCGCCCTCCCATATGCATTGAGGATGGGAGGAGCAGAGATTTGAATTGTACTGCGCACAGTTGAACGGCGCGGTATCACTTGGTTCTGGCACCGCTGTATGAGGCGGATCAGGATCGACGATCATCACCAGGCTCGTATCCCCGATCACCTCTACCATGCTCCCGTGCACCCAGCAGGTATGGCTGATATTCACATCTTCAACCAGCCAGGAATCCCCCGCCCTGTTCCGCCCCTGGATCGGCAGCTGGGTACCTGCGATCAGGACATCCAGCACCGGGTACTCGGTGGTCGGTCCCGAGCGGCAGTTGGCTGGTTCCAAAACCAGTGCCATGGGACTGGTCGATTCGGTTGGCGGGGGTGGAGGGGGAGGCGCACTTTCTACTTCACACAATGCTGGGTCGATATCAAATTCGCTTATCCCCGACGACTTAAATGTTCCCCCCACACTGGACCTATCTCCTTTTTCTTCCACATGGAAATGGAAAGCGATCCAATAAACGCGTTCGCAGCTCGTCAATGTAATCTCCACAGATTGTTCGCCCTCCACCGGTATGGCAGAGATATCAGCCGGGAACACCAATCCGATACCGCTCCAGCTATCTCCATAATAGAACCATAACCCATCGTCAAAGTCCCAGAGGTAATCAGGGAGTGGATCTATGACAGCATTTAGCTGATCATCACTACTTTTGATGTTGCGGATGGCACCCAGATTCTGTGAATACAGGATTAAATAGCGATGTGTCCAAATATTGTTGCATCGATAATTTTGTGGATTCTGATCCCTCCAGACCAATTCGGTGGAAAAGGAATGAATGATTTGCCCATTCCTAGGATATGCAGGATGAATCATAGTATGATATCCAGTAGGGTAATTATCACATACCGTACCTCTACCGTCTAATCCCCGCATTGTTATGGTGATTCGATATGCCGGTGAACTTGCTCCGCGATAATCACCGTAATATGGGATCACCCACCACCAATAATATCCAGGCTTAAAGGTATCGGTAGATGTCCATATTGATGCGGACGCTGTTGTTCCATCTTCATAAACGATCAGCGGGCCTATAGGTGTTGTTGTGACCAGCTCGTCTATGAGGGGATCGGAACCAATCATTGGGATGTCGTTAATGACAAGCCGATAGCGGTCTGGAAGACATAGACCGGGAATAAACCAAGATAATGTCACCGAGGTACCAGGAAAATCCCCAGCTCGATCCCCAGCACTAGCATAAGGGTATAGAATATTTCGTTCGGGTTGGTCCGTCCAGGGTACCACACTATCTATGCAGGTGATATCCTCCGGGGATAGCCGCTCCAGGTTACATGCAACCAATCCACATGCTAAAAACAGAATGACGGAGATCAATGGGCAATTCGACCATTTCATTTTTTCCTCCTATTCAAACGACTGGTTACTTTCGCCTGCTCGACTGCACCGGGTACTATTAGTCATTTTATTCTTGTATGACCTGCTATTTTTTCGCGGGTTATTTGGCCTCCACTAGTAGGTGGATTTAACCTTGCAGGTCATCGTTGACTTCCAATATATTCAGTAGTGGGTGATATCCAACACGCCAGCAAAGGTCCCCGAGATGAAAGAGCGTGTAATAGTGGGTGTTTCAATTTCATTATAATGAATTCCATCACTAATACAATCCCTTATCAGGTCTATGCTTGTTAATAAAAGGACCTCCCGCAAAAAAGCGGAAGGTTCATTGATCTACTACCTGTGCTTGTGGAAAAATGATTAGGAATTATCCCAGGTGCATCGGCATGATGACATGCAGGAAATTATCGTCTCCCACCGGGCGGACGACACCCGGGGCGTTTGGCGCGGAGGTCTCGAGGGCTACGTTGGGCGATTTGATCACTTCCAGCACCTCACGCAGGTACTTGACATTGAAGGCGATCAGCAAGCCCACCCCGTCGATCGTGGCTGCCACCACCGTCTCGTTCGAGCCGGTCTCCTCGGACTGGGCGGAGATCTCCACCGAGCCGGGTTCCAGTTCACCCGAGGATTTGATGTTAAAACGAGCCACATTCGAGCCCTCGCGGGCAAAGATCTCAGCCTGCTTGCAGGCTTTGAGCAGGGCGGGAGTGCTCAGGATGGTGCGGGATTTATATGCCCGCGGGATGATCTGCTCGAAATCCGGGAAGGTACCGTCGATCAATTGCGAGACCAGTTCCACCTCTTTCATCCGGAATACCACCTGTCCGCGGCCCTTGGGCAGGACCATCGAGATCATCTCGTTGCCGTCGCTCGATACGCGGGCGAGTTCGCTCAGCGCCCTTGCCGGGATGATCGCGGAGATTGGCTGCGGAGCCGGCTGGGAAAGCGTTCCCTTGCGCACGGATAAGCGGAAACCATCCGCGGAGGCCATGGTGATGGCATCCTTGTCCACCGTCAGCAGCACACCCATCAACACCGGGCGGGCTTCGTCCGCTGAGGCGGCAAACGCCACCTGGGCGATCATATCCTTGAAATCTGCCACGTTCAGCAGGATCGCACCTTCCATGTCCGGCACGGGCAGGGGCGGGAACTCTTGGGCGTCTATGCACTTGATGTCCGTATTCGAGGCACCGCAGCGCACGTTCAGGGTCTGGGTGGTGGTATTCAGGTTCAGGCTTACCTGCTCCTGGGGCAGGGTTCCCACCAATTCGGAGAAGGTGCGCGCCGGGATGGTGGTGGAGCCTTCTTCTTCGATCTTGGCGCCTATCCAGCAGGTGATACCGAGTTCCAGGTTGGTGGCCGAGAGGCGCAGTCGGCCTTCATCGCTGGCAATCAGGACGTTCGACAGCACCGGCAGGGTGCTGCGAGGGGACACGGCACGCGAGACAGTGCTCAACCCGCGCATCAGGTTCTCTTGTAAGACGGTAACTTTCATCGCTCAGTCCTCTCCTTCAGATGGGGCGGCGTGACCTCACCCTAACCAAAGTATATCCTGAGACCGTCAAAGTGAAAAGACGGCTAACCAGTGCAAACCGGATCATCGAAATAAGGAGGATACAATCAGGCTGACCAGAAGCCCCAGGATCTGCACGCCAAACAGCCCGGCTAGGACATACAGGAAAACCATCCAACCTGTAACAGCGGCTTTCTGGCGGACTTCCTGGCCTTCCGCGATCTGGCGCAGAACCAGGGCAGCCTGGTTCAGGTCGGTCACCGGGCCGCCGACCCACACCCAGCCAGTCGCAGGGTGCTCCGTTCTTGGTTTGGATGATGGTTGGGGGACGACGAGTCGGTGACCGGTAAATTTCCCCAGCCATTCCCGCAGGGGTACAGGCGGGTCGAGCGCCAGGTCTGCCGGCAGGAGGATGGCCCTCGGAGGATTGGTTTTCGCCAACGGATGGTTTGCCAGGTGGATCGAAGCCGGTAGTTTCGGAGTTTGTTTTTGGATGGTTGCCAGCATGCCCTCCCCGAAGGTGCCGTCCTCCCGGTCGAAGATCAGTGTGGGGAAAGCAGCATGTTTTTCCGTAAGCGCAAGCCCCGTCGCCTTCCCATCCTGTCTCAATTTCAGACCGTGATAAACGCCCAGCAGTACGAACAGGGTGAATATTTCCAAAGCCTTCAAGGATCCCTGTAAAACACCCGCGGTACCGCCGCCCAGCAGCGCCTTGAGCAGCAGGTATACCAGGCTGCCGGCAGAGATCATCCCGCCGATCACGCTGGCAAAGAGCGCCAAGTACAGGTAGATCCTGCGGATGATGGACCGGCGTGCATGGTCGCCGGCATCGCCAGGCGTAAGCGCCTGCACCTGCATCGGTCTCCAGGTGAGCAGCCAGAGCGGGAGACCCACTCCCAGGGTGGATAGGGAGGCTGCCAGGCTCAGACGCAGACTGCCGCCCCAAACTTGCCCGGCGAGGAGCGCATCCACCACAAAAGCGAGCACCATTCTCAGGCCAATGAAGGTGGCAGCCAGGCCGATGGCAGACAGGATATAGGAATACAACCGGCGCATGCCCCCCCGGCGAGGTAGTCCCGGCTCTAGCACGGGGCGAGGTAGTCCTGGCTCTTTGATATAATTTGCGGCTCCCGAAGTGTCGGCGATCGCCTGTGCCAGCCATTTCCCATAGTAAGCCCAGATTCCTGCCAGCGGTAAGCCAATGGACAGCGGTCCGCTGACCAGCCTGGCAAACTCAGGGAGCAATATCCTCTCGCCCAGGATCACCCGCAGGAGCAGGTAGAGGATGATTCCAGACGAGGTCAGCACGGTGAGCACGCTGCCCAGCGAGAGGGCATAAAGCAGCCCCAGCCGTAAAAGCGATTCACGCTCTGCCGGCTCAGTAAGTGAATCCTGGACTGTTTTCCAGGCCCAGACCCAGAGCGGGGTGCCCACCAGGGTCAATGCCAGGCCGTTGATGAAAGTCGCCTTCAGCAGCGTTCCAAAGATACTGGGAGGAATTTGAAGGATGAAGGAAAGGATCTGTTGCACCCCCGCCACCGTTAATAGCAGACCGTAAAGCACCCACAGGTAACGGGAAATCCGGCGCACAAAGAGGAATGCACCTTGAACCGTGATCTGTTTCCAGTCTGCCCGCAATATGCTGATGAAATAGGCTCCTATCAGGGTGTTCATCAATAAGGCGATCAGGTTGTCGCTCCAGGTCTGCTGGCTGCCGATGAACGCAGCCGTCCGTGACAGGTGGCTGGTTTCCAGGAACAGGCGGTTGACTGCGGCGAGAAAATTCTGGATCACCGGGATGAACGTGGATAGCAGAACCGCGTACAGGAAAAAGGCGCGCATACCTGAGGCGTGCTCGTCCGCTTCCCGCCGGGCGTCGCGCTGCACTACCCACCAGTGCAGGCCAAAGACCGGCACGCCTACCAGGATAAGCGCCAGTGCCTGGGCCAGCAGGGTGGTGTTCCCGCCGGTGACAGCCGGAACGAAGATGGAACGCAGCAGCCCGATCAGCCCCCAGAGGACCACTTCCAGGCTGATGAAAGCCACTGAGTAAAAGTAAAGCCTGCGAATGGTGCGCATGGTTCCACCTCCTTACGGTTTCGCCGGCTGAATCACCGGCTGGTACCAGTCATACGCCCAGAAGGGATAGGGCATATAACTGAGTTTCCAGGCGCCATCCTGCAGGATGAGGCTGGCAGTGTCGGTGGAATTCCAACTCTCGGTGAAAGGTCCATTGCCGGCATAAAGCACGGTCAGGCTGACCGTTGCCTCGGTGCTGTCAATATACTGAACGCTCCCGACCTGGATGGCATTGCTGGACGGGTCCAACTGGTTTGTTAGGAATGCGCGCCGGAAGGTCTCGTAGGAAGGCTTGTCATCCTTATCTACCAGGTAGCCATAAGCGCGCTGGTAGTCTTGTTTTTGAACCGCAAGGGTGTAGTTGCGGATCACCCCTTCCGGTGTACCTTCTGCTACATATACTTGATTATCCTTCCGGATGAAGAACAGTGCCAGCGCAGCGATGATCAAGAGCCCGATAAAGATCAGGATTCCGACCAGGAATCGGTCTTGTTTCATTATTCACCTCCGATGAAACGGTTTGTTATTCCTTTGGTTGTAAATTACAATTATAGCGCCTCACATGACGATATCTTACGGTCCGGGCATAACACCGGTTACCACATTATTGAGCAGCCATGATAATATCATCCGAACAATAACCTTCACCCATCCGGAATGGCTCTGAAGCGCAGGAGCCGGGCGCAGAAGCAAAGGAAATCGCTGCATGAAGTTGATCCTTGATCGTTCCCACAGGCATTACCATGTATCCCAAGACAATTCATGGGATTTCGAGGAGGAAATCCTCTCTGATCCACGCCTCCATCCACTCGGATTGGCTGCCTCCCGCTTATCATGGGGGGTTTATTATTCCCTGCGCCTTCTTGAAAAAGTTAGCCGGAGTCCAGACCTGATACTCCACTCCAACCTTGCGTTACGATCGCCTGTTAAAATAAACGATGACCTGTTTTGCTGTCTGATCGGTCTCAGCCTGGGGAAAGCCATGCCGCTGGTCTTCTCATCGGGGCGGAAGTGTATCTACCTGCTCGACGCATGGCCCAGCATCCATGAACCATTAATTGAAATGATCCGCAACTGGAGAATTGATTTTGTTTTTACTGCAAATTCCCAGTCTGTCGAGAGGTTAAGAAAATCTGGGCACGACTGCCAGGTTATTTGGGTGCCCGAGGGCGTTAAACCACAGACATACTATTTTCGACCTTATGAAAACAAGGATATCGACATACTGGAGTTTGGGCGCAAATACGATCGTTACCATGATCATATTGTCGAGTCGCTCGCGAAAGCCGGAAAGGTTCACAGGTTTGAAAGAAAAAAAGGGGAGATCATTTTCCCCACGAAGGAAGAGTTTCTGGATGGGTTGGCACGATCCAGGATCTCGATCTGTTTCCCATCCAGCCTGACCCACCCGGAATGGTCCGGCGGCTTTGAGACCCTGACGGGCCGGTTTCTTCAGTGCATGCTATCCAAATGCCTGATCGTCGGGCAATCCCCGCAGGAACTGACCGACCTGTTCGGTTACAACCCGGTCGTCGAGATCGACTGGCACAACCCGGCCGGCCAGCTCCTGGACATTTTGAACCACTTTGCAGAGTACATCCCTTTGATCGAGAAGAATTACGTGGAAGCCAGGTCGAACCATACCTGGAAACAACGCTGGCAGCAGATCGCCGGCATACTCTTCCCATAAGAAGGCTTCCTCATTTCAGCCTCTCCACCCGCCCATCCAGGCAGGAACGGAATACGTTATACTTGCCCCATCTCACAACAAAGGAACTGCCATGTCAACCCTTCCCCACTGGGATCTTTCCAACGTCTATCCTTCGCTCGAATCAAAGGAATTTGAGACTGCCATCGACACCCTCACCAACCAGGTTGAGGGGTTGGAGCAGTTCCTTTCCGAACGAACCGCCAGGCTAAACGCCAAAGCGCCGGTAAAGGACCTTTCAGCGGCAGTCGGGGAGGGGATCGACCGCTTCAACAGCGTCTACGAGATTTCAGGAACCTTGCGCGCTTACATCCAATCCTTCGTGGCCACCGATTCCCACAATCCGGTCGCCATGAAGAAAATGTCGGAATTCCAGATGATCGGCGTGCGCATCCAGAACCTCGGCAACCAGTACCAGGCCTGGGTGGGCGGGATCGCCCCCCTGCTTGAAAAGGTCATTCAGGCCAATCCCAGCGCCAGGGCGCATGCCTTCTCCTTGCGTGAGACTGCAGTGCAAAGCAAGTATTTGATGTCCCAGGCCGAGGAAACCCTGGCAGCCGAATTATCTCTCAGCGGAGCCAGTGCCTGGGGAAAACTGCAGGGTGTGGTCACCTCCCAATTGACGGCGGATTTTGAGCTGGACGGGAAAACCAGTAAATTACCCATGCCTGCGCTGATCAA
>Ga0315275_10001900_pt1 | contig 18657 bp, 20 predicted proteins | sample YL17G03_0_MG_FD_205557 | JGI IMG/M metagenome (GOLD analysis project Ga0315275, IMG submission 205557) | Sediment microbial communities from Yellowstone Lake, YNP, Wyoming, USA - YL17G03_0 | ecosystem: Environmental > Aquatic > Freshwater > Lake > Sediment | place: USA: Wyoming | collected...
CCTGGGGCTCGCCGTCGGCGTGGACGAGTACCTGACCCGGCCGGTGGAGCCCGCCGACCTCCTCGCGAAGGTGCGCTGGATGCAGCGCATCAAGCGGGTCAACGACGAACTACGCTCCGACCGCCAGGAGCTCGAGCGGCTGCACGTGGAGCTCCGTCTGGGCTTCGACCACCTGCTCGAACTGCTCGTGAACCTGGTGGACATGCGGCTCCCCGGGGCCGCCGCGCGCGGCGAGCGGGCCCTGGAGCTGGCCCGTGGGCTCGCCGAGCGGTTCGAGATCCCGGCCTCACTGTGCCGCGACCTCGACATCGCCGCCCGCCTGCACGAGATGGGCCGCGTGCTGGCCGCGAGTGATGAGTCCAACGGCGAGACCTGCCAGTCGGGCGTCCCCGACACGCGATCCGTCCTCGCCACGCGCGCCCTGCTGCATCGCGTGGAGGGCCTTCGCGAGGCCGGGGACCTGGTGGGCGCGATCTTCGAGAACTGGGACGGCTCCGGTTTTCCAAGCCATCTACGGCAAGGCCAGATCCCGCTGCGCTCCCGGATCCTGCGCGTGATCATCGACTTCACGGCCGCGCTCGCGGCCCCGGGCAACGCCTCCATCACCGAGATCATGGACGGGCTCGAAGAGCGCCGCGGTACCTGCTACGACCCCATGGTGATCGTGCAGCTTCAGGAGATGCTCGCCGGCGGGACCCAGCGGGAACTGCGCGATTCGCGCATCCGGCTGGCCGTCCCCGACCTCCAGGCGGGCATGGTGCTGGCGGAGGACCTCTGCACGGACTCGGGGCTCAAGCTGCTCGCGCGCGGCACGCGTCTTTCGGCCCCGGTGTTGGAGACGATCTGGCGGCGGCACCGCATCGAACCCCTCCTGGAAGGCGCGACCGTCCTGCGACAGTCCGCCTGACCTTCTCACCCACCTCCGCCGCGAGGCGCCCACCCACCGCATCCCCCACGGCGTGCGCCACCTATTGCGCCGCGCCGGAGCCGCCGGAGGGCGCAGCGCCCCCCGGCGGCTCCGGCGCGGACACAATCCATAAGAGCACAACTGGTGTCCTGTCCCGGGAGTACGTTGACACGGGCCGGAGGCCCGCAGCGGCCCTGGCAAGGCGCGCCGACGGACGCAGCCTGTTGTGGCTTCGGAGGAGGCGCAACGCCGCCAGGGACGCGAGGGCCCCGAGATCTGTCAACGTACTCCCGGGACAGGACGCTAGATCATCTGGAGCACGGACTGCATCATTTCGTTGGCGACGTTCACGATACGTGCGGCCGCCGCGTAGGCCTGCTGCTGGCTGATGAGCGCGACCATCTCCTCGTCCACCGAGACGCCGCTCTCGCTGGCGCGCAGCGTGTCGGCCTGGTCCACCATCGCCTGGTACGCGGCGGCGTCCTGCGATGCGCCGCTCACGCCGGCCCCGATCACTCCGGAGAGGTCGATGTAGAAGTCCCGGAAGCTCCTCCCACCCAGCGCCGCGACACCGGTCGTGGCGAGGGCTGCGAGTTGCTGCGCGATCGTGCCATCCCCGGCGGCCGCGATCCCGGCGGCCGCGATGGCATCTCCCGAGGCGGCGACCGCGGGGGCCAGCGCGATGCTCTGCGCGGTCACTCCGGCCGGGTCGAAGAAGTCGGTGTTGGTCGTGCCGTTCAGGGTGAAGCCCGAGCGGTGGATCGCGTTCACGGTGGTGACCAGCGTCCGGGCCAGCGTGTCGAGTTGCGCCTGGATGCCTGGCAAGGTCGTCGTGGTGAGCTCGCAGAGCGCGCGCAGGCTCCCCGACTTCGGGTCCATCGTGCCGCCCCCGACCGTGATCAGGCCGAAGCCGCCACCCGCCAGCGGGTTCACGGCCAGGGTCTGGGAGTTCGCGCCGTCCACCAGGATGGTGTCGCCCGCGGCCAGGCCGATGGTGCCGTCGTTGCGGTCCAGCACTCGCACCCCGACCAGGCTCGAGAGTTGGTCCACGAGCACGTCACGCTGGTCCTGCAGGTCGGGGGAGATCCCGTTCACCCCTCCGCTGGAGAGTATCTGCTGGTTGAGCTCGCCGATCCGGCGGGCCAGGTCGTTCACCTGGCCCACTTGCTCGCGCATCTGCGCGAGCGCGCCGTCCGCGACCTGGTGAACGGTGGCGTCGAGTTGCTGGAGCCGCTGGACGAAGCGTCGTCCGGCTTGCTGGACCAGCGAGCGGCTGGTGGGGCTGGCCGGGTTGTTTGCCAGGTTCGCGAAGGAGCCGAAGAATCCATCGAGCAAGACCGACAGCCCATTTGTCGAGGGCTCGTTGATGGCCGCCTCGACCTGACCCAGGAAGTCCCCCATCGTGGCCGAGTTGCCCAGGAGTCCCGACTCGCTGCGGTAGCGGGAGTCGAAGAATGAGTCGCGCACGCGCTGGATGCCGACCTCGGTCACGCCCCGGCCAACGGGCCCGGTCGGCGTGAGCTGGGGGGCAGCCGCGGAGAGTTGGATCCGCTGACGGCTGTAGCCCAGGGTCTGAGCGTTCGCGATGTTGTGCGCGGTCACGCTCATCGCGCTTTGCTGGGCGAACATCGCGGAGCGGGCGATGCTCAGCAGGCTGGCGAGGGACATGGTCAGGCCCTCCGGTTGAGGATGAAGCCAGGGCTTCTCGGGGGGGCCTGGTGCTCGGCCGCCCGGTAGACCGGCGCTGGATCATCCGCCGAGGAGAACAGCGCCTGGAGGAACGCGTTCCCCGCTTCGACGGCGCTGCGCAACACGGTCCGATTCACGGCCGCCTCGTGAGCTGCCTTCTCCGCCTCGCGCCGCAGTGCGGCCCGCGCCGCGGCATAGGAGCCCGCGCCCTGGGTACCGGGGGGGGGCTCGAACTTCTCGAGCGAGACGCCCGGGTCACCGCCAAGTTCGGCCACGACCGCCACGCGGTGGCGGCGTGACTCGTCCACCGCCAGCAGGAGACGCCCGACGTCATCGACGCTGGCGTTCACCGCGGCGATGTCACTGGAGGCCACGGCGGAGCGCTGCTGCACGAGCGCCTCGCCCAGTTCGCGGACGGCCACGATCTCGTGCTCGAGCGCCGCGGTGAGCCGCTCGAGCGACTGCGTCGCACCGGAGGTCACGGGCACCGCGGGCCGCGACGCCTCCAGCATCAGGTTCAGCGACTGCGGCTTCATGGTCTGACCTCCGGCGCCGGTGGGGTTTCTTCGGGCGGGAGCCGCCTCGCCATCTGACGATACAGGGCTTCGCCAAGGCCACGCTTCATCCGCTCCGCAGCCTGGCTGGCCAGCCGCTCGTCGAGCATTGAGGTGAAGAGGTCATGACCTGGCGCCGCCTCGACGACGCCGTCCTGTGGCACGGTCGCGCGCATCGCCTTGAAGAGCTGACCTAGGAATACGCCCTCCAGCTCATGGGCCATCCGGCGGAGTTGGGCGTGCGCATCGGGACGCGGCGCCACGGCCAGTCCCGCGGGCCCGCGCACCGCGCTCATCGGACTACCACCTGCGCCTGGAGCGCGCCGGCCGCCTGGAGCGCCTCGAAGATGGCGGCGATCTCCTCCGGCTTCGCCCCCGCGGCGTGCAGCCCGGCGGCCACGTCCTGCACGGAGGCCGGCGGCACGACACGCACGATGCCGTTCGCCGCCCCGTCTGTCGCGGGCTGACCGCCCACCAGGAGCGTCAGACCACCGCGGCTCACGGAAGCCGGACCCACCGTCGCGCCGCCTCCGGCGACGACCGTGCCGTCGCGCCCGCCGATGATGATGAGCGCCTGCTCGCGGGTGGTCACCAGGACGGTGTCAACGGCGGCGAGGAAGGCGTTCACCCCCTCGGTACTGCCGGCGGCCGGCGTCAGCGCCACCGCCCCCGGATCCTCAGCCTTCGCCGTGTTCGCCCCGAAGACCGCGTTCACGGCATCCGCGATGCGGCTCGCGGTGGCGAGGTCCGGGCGACGCAGCAGCAGGCGCGTGGACACGGCCTCCGCAGGCGTCTCCACCTCGAGCACGCCACCCTGGGGGATGCGCCCCGTGTTGCCCTGCCGGGCGCGGAACGCGCGGGATTCCCCCTCGTCGGAGACGAGCACCGCGCCCTGCGCGGTCGCCAGCGGCGGCTGCCCGGGGTCGGTCACGAGCGGGGTCATCCACAGCACGCCGCCCCGCAGCGAGGTCGCGTCGCCAATAGCGGAGACCTGGACTTCGAAGCGGCCTCCGGCGCGCAGGTACGGAGAGGTTTCCGCCGTCACCAGCACCGCCGCGACAGCGCGCATGCGCATCTGCTCGGCCGGCACCTCGATCTGGAACCGGCGCAGCAGGTTGACAACCGAACGCACCGTGGGCGTGCCGGCGGTGGATCGTCCGAAGCTGCGGTCGCCGCTACCGTCGAGACCGACCACGAGGCCATAACCCACGAGGCGGCGCGGCACGTCGCCGGCGTGCAGGGTGAGATCGCCGATGCGGCCGTCGGCCGAGGCGGGCACCACCAGTACCAGCGCGAGGAGCAGCGTGCAGAGTACGCCAAGAAGACGCGCGCTCATGGCCACAACATCGCGAGGAAGCGGCCGACGATGCCCATGGTCGGACCGATCTTCTTCCCCATGTAGGTGATCTCCGCGTTCGCGACCCGGTTGGAGAGCACGCAGTTGGTCGGCGAGACGTCCTGCGCGCGAACCAGGCCCTTGAGCGTGATCTCCTGCGCCCTTCCATCCACGGTGACCTTCTTGCTGCCTGCGATCCGGATCGTGCCGTCGCCCTCGAGCCCGGTGACCTGCACGGTCAGCACGGCCGTGAGGTCGCCCTGCCTGCCGGCCTCCCCCACGTCGCGGGAGTTGCTCCTGAAGCCCGAGCCGAAGGACTTCGCCGGACCGACGGCCACGTCCGTGCCGATGCTCGCGTTCAGGTCGGCGCGAATGGCGTGATCCCCGGTGGCGACCTTCGAGACCCGCTCTCTCGCCGCGGTGGCCTCGTCCACGACGACGGTGAGGAGATCCCCCACGCGCAGCGGCATGCGGTCGGAGGTCCACGAGAGGCGCGCGGGTGCGCGCACGGCGGGCGCGGTGGCGCTCGAATCCGTGGCGGATTCCGTGGCGGGCGGCTCCGGAGTCTGCGCCGTGGCAGATCCCGGGACCGCCAGCGCGGCGACAACCAGAACGGCAAGGGATGCTCTCATCGGTTTCCCCCACTCGAGATCATGACGGTGCCCATGGCAGTGGCAGACCCGACCAGCGGGTCTGATCTGCCCGCCACCCGGGCCCTCACTGATTCACCCTGACGCGCGCGATTGAGCGCTGTGCCGACCACCGACACCCGGACCGCACCTTCGGCCCACACCAGCCGCACCGGCTCGCCCGCCACGACAAGCATCGGCGGAGCCACCGCTGGGCGCGCCAGCGTTTCGCCGGTCGTGAGCGCGCGACGCACCTCCCACCCGGGTCCCGGGCGGGACTCGGATGGCGGCGCGGGCGGACCCCAGTGCACTCGCGGCTCCAGTCGCACGTCGGCGGGATCGAGGAGCGTACCGGCCACGAGCGGCCGCGCGGCCACGAGCACGCTGTCCTCCACGCCGGCCCGCAGGCGGACGGCGACGGCGTCCCGGCCGGACGGGTCGAACACCACGACCAGCCAGCCCGCCACGCCCCGGCCCGTGACGCGGAACGGCGCCGCCCCGCCGGGCAGCGCACCGGACAGCCGGCCCCACTCGAGGCGGACCGCGCGTTCGGACACACTCCACTGCCGGGCGAGCCAGGTGCTGACGCACGCAGCCGCGGAGTCCGGGACCGCCGCAGGCGCGGGGGCCACGAGCTGCAGGAGGACGAAGAGGCTAGCGAACAAGGCCACTGGCGGCCTCCGCCATCTTGTCGCTGGTTGTGATCGCCTTGGCGTTGATCTCATAAGCGCGCTGCGCCGCGATCATGTCGGTCATCTCCTGCACGATCTCGACGTTGCTGGTCTCGAGCGCGCCCTGGAGCACGCGGCCGAAACCGTCCTCCTGGGGAAATCCGGTCATGGGCTGGCCCGCGGCCGGGGTCTCGGCGTACTGGTTCTCGCCGATGCTGAGCAGGCCGCACGAGTTCACGAAGCGCGCGAGCTCGATGCGACCCAGCTCGACCGGGCTCTGGCTGCCGGCCGCGATCACGCTCACGGTGCCGTCAGGGGCGATCGTGACGGAGGTCGCGTCCCCGGGCACCGTGATGATCGGCAGCACCGCGTGCCCCCCGTTCGTCACGAGGGTGCCGGAATCCGAGAGCGTGAAGCTGCCGTCGCGGGTATAGGCCGTGGTGCCATCGGGGCGCCGCACCTGAAAGAAGCCGTCGCCTTCGATGGCGACGTCCAGCGGCCGCTGAGTGGTCTCGGGGGTGCCCTGCCCGTGGAGGCGCTGGACCGCGCCGATGCGCACGCCCTTGCCGATCTGCACCGGCCCCACGGTCTCGGAACCCTGCGCGGTCGCGGAGCGGGAGCCCTGCAGGGTCTCGTAGAGCAAGTCCTCGAAGCTCATCCGGCTCCGCTTGAAGCCGGTCGTGTTCACGTTGGCGAGGTTGTTGGCGATCACGTCGATCATGCGTTGCTGCGCGGCCATGCCGCTCGCGGAGGTCCGCAGGCTCGAATTCATTGGTCGTTCTCCCGGCGGAGTCGCGTAGCGCCCGTGGCGCTTGCGCCTCGCCCTGCGGGCGCGGTCACTGGACCTTGCCCACGGTGTTGGTGACGGAGCCAAGCACGCCGTCGAGCACCTTCAGCGCATCGATGTTGGCACCGTAGGAACGCTGGATGGTCACGAGTTCCACCATGGACAGCAGCGGGTCGAGGTTGGCTTCCTCCACCGAGCCCTGGCGCACGAACGTCTGGGTCTCCGGTACGGGGCGCAGCGCACCTGCGGGCACGTAGCGTCCGGAGCCTTCCTTCAGGAGCGAGGCTGGATCGTCCACGGTCTCGATGCGCAGGCGTCCGGCAGCGGCGCCATCCACGAGCACCGTGCCGTCGGCCTTGATCTCGACCTGGGCACCGATCACGCGAATGGGACCCTCCGCGCCAACGAGCGGGTCGCCTCGTCCGTCCATGAGGCAGCCCGATGCATCCAGCCGAAGCGAGCCACCGCGGGTCAGGCGCTCCCCCCGCGGAGTGCTCACGACGAAGAAGCCCGGCCCCTCAAGACCCACGTCGAGCGGCCGGCCGGTCTCGTGCAGACGTCCCTGCTCGAGATCCGTCCGCCCGACCGGCACGGGGTACTCCTGGCCCGGGAGCTGCCGGGCGGTCATTCGGTCGGCCTTGAACGCATCGGTGTTCGCGTTCGCGAGGTTGTTGGCCGTGACCTCCTGCAGCCTGCTGTAGTACGAGAGGGAGCGGGCCGTGTTCACGATGCCCCGCATCGACATGATTCCTCCTGCTTCCGCTACCGGTGCTGCGCGCCGGAGTTCCACTCCTCTGCAGCAAGGCGCATGCCGTGCCGGTCGGAGTCGCGGGCAACGGGCTAACTGCTTTCGACCCATCGCATCTCGTTTGCGGCGGGCGCCCGCCAACGTCCGTTCCGGGGGCTCAACCCTTCCGGAACGGAAGGTTCTTCCCGGCGCCGGCGGGGCCGGCGGCGCGCGGCGCGGTCGGGATACAGGAGCGTGCGCACGGCGTCCTGAGCCAGCCGCGTCCGCCGCGCGACACCGGCGATGTGACGGCCGCCACGCACCTCGCGGACCACGGTATTGAACGGGTCGCGACGGCGGCAGCCGAGCGCGAGCATGAAGAGGGCACCTGCCAGCGCGGCCAGGATCGCCGCCGCGCCCACGGCGACGGCGGGCATCTGCAGCACCAGCACCAGCGCCGGAAGGCGCGCGACGAGATCGTCCCACAGCGCGGAGCCGGCAACGATGAGGCCGTCCCACAGCGCCGGGGTGCGCGCGACAATGCCAGCCCACAGCGCGGAGCCGGCGGCAAGCCACGACGAGGGCAGGCGACCTGGCAGGTTCCCAGCGATGACCATCAGCACGACCGTGACGAGAACCGCAGTCCAGAGCTTCCTTCTCATGGCTCACCTCCGTTGCGGGTGATGGCCTCCCGCAGGCGCCCCAGCGCCCGGGTCCGGATCTGGGAGACCCGTGACTCGCTGACGTGCAGGACGTCACCGATCTCCTTGAGGCTCAACTGCTCGTAGTGGTAGAGCGACAGCACCAACCGGTCCTTGGCCGGGAGCGCGGCGAAGGCCTCGTGCAGTCCCCGCAGGGCCTCGGCGCGCGCCAGCTCGACACCCGGGTCCGCCGAGTCTGCATCGGGGATGGTCTCGGAGAGCAGCGCGTCCCCTTCATCTCCCGTTCCGCCGGGCGCGTCCAGCGCCAGCAGGACGCGGCCCTCGGCCTGCTCCGACCAGTGCCAATAGGTCTCCATGTCCACGTCGAGGGCCCGGGCCACTTCCACCGCCGCCGGGGCGCGCCCCAGGCGCTGCGCGAGGTCGTCGCGCACACGCGACAGATGGCGACTGCGGGCCCGCACCGAGCGCGGCACCCAGTCCTGCGCGCGCATCTCGTCGAGCATGGCTCCCCGGATGCGCGGGACCGCGTAGCTGCTGAACGCCAGCCGGCGCTCAAGCTCGAAGCCCTCGAGAGCCTGCACGAGCCCGAGCGTGCCCGCGCTCACGAGCTCGTCGAGCTCGATCGCACGCGGGGCTCGCCGGATGATCTCGCGGGCCGCGTGATGAACGAGGCCGATGTAGCGATCCAGCAGCTGGGAGCGAGCCTCCGGATCGCCACGGGTCCGGTAGCGCTCCCACAGGGCATCGTTCAGGTCGGTCATGGCGCGTTCGCCGCGAGGCGTGACCGGGGCGGGTCCGCGCACATGCCCTGCGCTCCGGACGTCTTCGATTCGATCAGGTGCGCGATGGCTTCGTCCACCGCGGACGGCGCCGCGGCGAGCAGCGCTCCCGGCCGGCGGATGTCGGCGCGCAGCAAGTCGTCCTCCGGCAGGGTGCCCAGATAGTCGAGCTCCCGCCCCAGGAAGCGCGACGCGGCCAGACTCAAGCGCTCGAAGGAGGCCAGGCCCTCCTCCCCGCTCAGCGTGCGATTCACGAGCACGGAAACGGGCAGGACCGGGATCTGGAGGCTCACGATCTTGATGAGGGCGTAGGCATCGCTCAGCGCCGTCGGCTCCGGCACCGTGACAACGACCAGCCGGGTGGCGCTCATCGAGGCGACGCGCACGACGTTTTCGATGCCGGGGCCGCCATCCACGACGACCGCCTCGAAATCCTCGTAGAGGGAGCTCAGCTGGTGGTGCAGCCGCGCCTGGTCCACGCGACTCAGGGCGTAGAGCGACTCGGCGCCGGAGTCCGCGGGCAGCAGCCAGAGGCCGGAGCTCACGGCCACCGGGAGCTGCTCCAAGTCGGCTTCGCCGGTCAACAGGTCCTCGAGCCGCCCGGCGGGGCGCACACCCAGCAGGATGTGCAGGTTGCCCTGGTTCTGAGAGCCGTCCACCAGCAGCACGCGGCGCCCGTTCCGGACCAGCGCGGCGGCGAACAGCACGGAGAGCACGGACTTCCCCACACCACCCTTGCCGCTGCCCACGACGATCACTTCCGCGCCGGGCGACCCGGGTCGCGGATGACTCGGTGCCGGCACCGCGAGGCTGCGAAGTGCTGCGGCCTGGTCCATCACAACGCTCCTGCCAGGACGAACTCGCGCGGCACCCGCGGGGACGACGCGACCCGCGCCGCGGCCCGCAGGTCGGCTGGCACCTCCTGCCCGTCGGCCGCCCAGCGCACAGGCAGTCCGCACGAGGCGGCCAGGTCGAACAGGGAGCTGTCTCCAGGCAGCTCGTCCAGCTTGGTGGGGAGCAGGTGGGTCACACCCCACTCCCGGTACTCGTCCACGAGGCGACGGGCCAGGCGGGGCTGCAGTCCCGCGGGCAGCGTCAGGTGCACCTCGTGCGCCGCCAGCTCGCGCAAGGCGACGCAGGTGGCGGCCACGTCACCGCGCGCGGCGGGCCCGCGTCCCGCGGTGTCGACTAGCACAACCTCGCAACCTGCGAGCCGCCGCATCGCGCGCTTCAGCTCGCGCGTCTCGTAGACGACCTCCAGCGGGATCCGCGAGAGTTCGGCATAGATGCGGGACTGCTCGACCGCGCCGATGCGGTAGGTGTCGAGGCAGAGCAGGCCGACCGAGTGCCCGCCGAACACCTGGGAATGGTTGGCGAGCTTGGCGATGGTCGTGGTCTTGCCGGCGCCCGTCGGCCCGACGAGCGCGATGACGAGCGGACGGCCACCCCGGACCGCCGGATCGATATCCGGGGCGGGGTCCATCACGGTCCGGCCGGACTCGCGGACCGGCAGCGTCACGTGGCGACGCGGCGGGACCGAGCTGGCGGAATCGGCGGCCACCAGCTCGAAGCCGGCGACCGGGTCGGCCGAGACCCGGCGCGACGAGATCACGATCGCGTCTTCGCCGAACACCACCTGGGCCTGGGCTAGCAGCGTGGAGAAGTCGGGTCCGCGAAAGGTCTCAGTCGGCACGGGTCAGCTCCCAGGTGCTGATGTTCTGGATGGGGGTCTGGGCCGGCAACTCGCCAAGCGAAATCACCGGCAGACGGGGCAGGATGGGCTCCACGAGCCGGCGGATGCCGACTCTCAGCCCGGGCGGAGTCACGAGCGGCGGCAACTGGCCGTCGCGACGCGACGATTCGGCGATGCGGTGCAGCGAATGCAGGGCCGAGGTGAGCTCCTCTGGATCGAGGGTGCGCTGTCCTTCGCGGCCCCGCGGGCTGAAGAGCTGCATCAGCCCGACCTCCAGCCTCGGACCGACGGTGATCGCCCGGATGGGCGTCTCGCCGCCCCCCAGCATCTGCACGATCACGGTCGACAGGGAGCGCCGGACGTGCTCCGTGAGGACTTCTGGATCCTTGGTCTGCTCGGCCGCATCGGAGAGCGCCTCGAGGATGCTGACCAGGTCGCGGATCGGCAGGCCCTCACGCAGGAGCCGCTGCAGCACGCGGTGCACGACGCCCAGCGAGAGCTTGTTGGGAACCACGTCCTCGACGAGCGCCGGGTGGGTCCCCTTGAGCTCATCCAGCATCTCGCGCGTGTTCTGGCGGCTCAGCAGCTCGGAGGCGTGGTCGCGGATGGTCTCCATGAGGTGGGTCGAGAGCACGGTCTGCGGTTCGACGACGTTGTATCCGGCGGCCTCCGCCTGGCCGCGCTGATCGGGCGCGATCCACACGGCCGGCAGGCCGAAACTGGGGTCGGTCGTGGCCGTGCCCTCGATCGGCGTCGCGGTCCCGGAGGTGTCGAGCGCGAGCAACTGGCGCGGCATGAGCGCCCCGCCCGCTACCCGCGCCCCCCGCAGCCGGATGACGTACTCGTTCGAGAGGAGCTGGATGTTGTCGCGGATCCGCACCGCCGGCACCATCATGCCGAGCTCGAAGGCCAGTTGCTTGCGCATGACCCGCACCCGCTGGAGCAGGTCGCCCTGCTGCGTCTCGTCCACCAGCGGCACCAGGGCGTAACCGATCTCGGCTTCCAGCGGCTCGACCGCCAGCAGTTCCAGCAGCGGGGGCATCCCCGTGGGGAATTCCGCCTCGGCCACCGCCGGCCCCGCCGCCACGGCCGGCTCTGCGCGGCGCCCGCGGATCGCGTAGGCCACGCCGGCCGAGACCACCGCGAGCGCCAGGAAGGGCAGCATCGGCAACCCGGGGACCACGGCGAACAGCGCGAGGATCCCCGACGCGGTCCACAACGAGCGCGGGCTGCTCGTCAACTGGCCCACGATCGAAGAGGCCACCGGCGTGCCAGAGGATCCGTACGTCACGAGCAGGCCGGCCGCCGTGCTCACGATGAGCGCGGGGATCTGGGTGACGATCCCATCGCCCACCGTGAGCACGGTGAAGGTCGAGAGCGACTCGCGGGCGGACATGCCGTGCTGGGTCATCCCGATGATGAACCCGCCGATCAGGTTGATGCCGGTGATGACGAGCCCGGCCACCGCGTCGCCCCGCACGAACTTCGCCGCACCGTCCATGGAGCCGTAGAAGTCCGCGTAACGGTTGATCTCCTCGCGCCGCCGCCGCGCCTCGGTCTCGTCGATGAAGCCCGCGCCCAGGTCCGCGTCGATGCTCATCTGGCGGCCGGGCATCGCGTCGAGGGTGAACCGCGCGGCCACCTCGGCGATCCGCCCGGCGCCTTTCGTGATGACCATGAAATTGATGACGACCAGGATCAGGAAGATGACGAGCCCGACCACGTAGTTGCCGCCGATCACGAAGTTGCCGAAGGCGGCGATGACCTCGCCCGCGCGGCCGCTGCTCAGGATTAGACGCGTGCTGCTCACGTTGAGGCCGAGGCGCAGCAGGGTGATGAGCAGCAGCAGGCTCGGGAAGATGCTGAACTCGAGCGGATCGCGCGACGACAGGGCCACGAGCAGGATGATGATCGAGAGCGCGAAGCTCAGCGCGAGACAGGCGTCCAGCAGGAACGCCGGCAGGGGCACGACGAGCAGCGCCACCACGCTGACCACGCCGATCGCGAGGTAGGTCTCGGCCGTCGAGGACAGCAGCCGGCGCCCGAGCGGCACCGCCCCCGCCCCGGAGGTCGCGCCCGTCCCGGCGCTGTGCGTGGAGCGCCCGGAGGCCGGGCTTCCCACGGCCGTGCCGGACACCGGGGCGACCGCGTTGGGGAGGGCCACGACGCTCACGGCGTCCTCCGCTCATGCGAGGCGGGCAGCGCCCCGCCGCGGGCGACCCGCTGCCGGTACACGAACGCCAGGATCTCGGCCACGACCGCGTAGAGCGCCGACGGGACCATCTGCCCCACCGTGGCGGTGGCGAGCAGCGCGCGCGCCACGGCGCGGTTCTCGATCACCGGAACGTTGGCGTCGAAGGCCAGGGCCTTGATCCGCTCGGCCAGCTTGCGCTCGCCCATCGCCACGACGATCGGTGCGGGGGCCACTTCGACGTCGTACTTCAGGGCGACGGCGACGTGAGTCGGGTTGACCACGACGACGTCGGCGGTCGGCACATCCTGCAGCATCCGCTGCCGGGCAAGGGTGCGCGCGAGCGACTTGATGCGCCCCTTGACCATGGGGTTGCCCTCGGAATCCTTGTGCTCGACGATCACGTCCTGCCTGGTCATGCGCAGGCTCTTCTCGAACTGGAGGCACTGGTACCAGTAGTCGGCTCCGGCGATGACCAGGAACGCGAGCCCCACGGTGAGCGCGAGCTTGAACGTGAAGATCCGGGCGACCAGCCCGACCTCGTTCGGGCTCGCCCCCGCCAGCGAGACGAGCTCGGGCAAGTTCGACCGCACGACCTGCCAGGTGATGAAGGCCAGCAGTGCGATCTTGACCAAGGACTTCAGCAGCGTGACCACCGAGTCCAGGCTCACGATGCGCTTGATGCCCCCGAGCAGGTTCACGTGCGTGAACGACGGGGTGATGGGCTTCAGCGAGATCACGCCGCGCGCCTGCGCCAGGTTCACGCCGACCACGATGCCCGTCAGGCCCAGCCCGAACGGCAGCATCGCCAGGATCAGGCCCTGCGCCGTTTCCCGCAGGATCTGGATCGCACCCAGCGGGGTGAGCGGGCCGGCGGAGAGCGTGCGCGTGCTCTCCTGGAGCAGACGGACCGCGAACGTGGCGAGTGTCCGCCCCCCCACGCCCACCAGCAGCACGGTGCCCGCCAGCAGCACGGCGACCGTGCTCAGGTCCTGGCTGCGCGCGATCCGACCCTCTTTGCGGGTCTCGTCGCGCTTTCGTTGGGTCGGACTCTCGGTCCGGTCCTGTCCGCTGGATCCCTCGGCCATGGCTCAGGGTCCCGCCGGGGCGGCCCGCAGCGCCCCCACAAGGGCGTCCACGCTGCCGGGGAGCCGGTGCAGCCACCCCTCGATGCTCGTGGCCAGGAAGGGCAGGGCCGCGCCGGTCATGATCAGACCGACCCCGATCGCGACCGGGAACGAGATCATCATCGCGTTGACCTGCGGCACGGCGCGGCTCAGGAGCGCGACCGACAGCTCGGCGAGCAGCAGGGTCAGCATCATCGGCGCCGCGGTGCTTACCGCGCAGCGGAACACGCCCTCCACCGCCAGGGCGGCGTCCCGGCCTCCGGCTAGGCCCATGGGCAACCCGGGCGGCAGTGTCTGGAGGCTGTCCGCCAGCCCCCGCAGCAGGATGAGGTGGCCGCCGATGCCCACGTAGATGAGCAGCACGAGGTTGCTCAGGATCAGCCCCACGCCCGAGACCTGCAGGTCCGGCATGGGCGCAAGCTGGGGCGCGAGGGACAGGCCCATCTGGAGCGAGACGATCTCCCCCGCCAGCGCGACGCCCTGCACGAGGATGGCCGCGGTGAGGCCGATGACGATCCCCACGACCATCTCCAGCGCGAACGGCAGCGGCATCGCGAGCAGTTCGTCCGGCAGCTTCGTGGCGGGCACCGACGGCAGCAGCACGATCGAGAGCAGCACGGTGATGGCCGCGCGCGCCAGCCGCGGCAGGTTCGTCATGGACCAGAGCGGCGCCGTGATCATCAGTCCTGCGAGCCGCGCCGTAATGAGCACGAAGGCGGGCCAGCGCCCGGGGGCCAGGACCTGACCGAGGAAGTCGGGGATCATGAGGCCAGCGTCGGAAAGCTCTGCAGCACGCCGATCAGGTACTGGACCAGCTGCGCGAGCGACCACGGCAGGAGGATGATGAAGATGGCCGCCATCGCGACCAGCTTCGGGATGAAGGTCAGGGTCTGTTCCTGGATCTGCGTCACGGCCTGGATCAGGCTCACGAGGATGCCCACGGCGAGCGCCGTGATGAGCAGCGGACCCGCCACCAGCAGCGCCACGGTGAGGGCCTGGCGGATGAGCTCCACGGCAAGGGTGGAGGACACGCGGTCTACCGGAAGCTCGCGACGAGGCTCTGGACGACCAGCGTCCAGCCGTCGGCGAGCACGAAGAGGAGGAGCTTGACCGGGAGCGAGATCATCACCGGCGGCAGCATGAACATGCCGAGGCTCATGAGCACCGAGGCCACGATGATGTCCACGACCACGAAGGGCAGGAAGATGACGAAGCCCATCTGGAATGCCGTGCGCAGTTCGCTGGTCACGAACGCCGAGACCACTACGAAGATGGGGAGATCCTCGACGGACTTCGCGTCCGAGGCGTGGCTCAACTCGGTAAAGAGGGTCAGGTCCTGCTCGCGCGTGTTCGCCAGCATGAACTCGCGGAATGGCTTGACGCCCTGCTCGTAGGCCTGGACCTGGCTCATCTGCCCGTTGAAGTAGGGTTGGAGCGCTTCGCGGTTCGCCTGCTGGAGCACCGGGTTCATGACCACGCCGGTGAGCAGCACGGTGAGGGCCACGAGCAGTTGGTTGGGAGGAACGGTCTGGGTGCCGAGCGCGGACCGCAGGAAGTGCAGCACGATGAGGATGCGGGTGAAACTGGTCATGAGCAGGAACAGCACGGGCAGCAACGTGAGCACGCCGATGAACACCACGAGGCCCACCGCCCCCGAGAGCTGCAGGGCATCGCGTCCCTCTCCGATTCGGACGTCCACCCGGGGCGCCGCCGGGCCGCCGAACAGGGCGGCGGGCGCACCGGACGCCGGGACGCGCGCCGCAGGCGCCGGGATCGCGGCGGATGCGGCGGCGCGTTTCACGACCGGCTGGGCGGTCGGCGCCGGTCCCGCGGCGGCCGCACGCGGCGCGGTGGTGCGCGGGGCTGTCTGGGCGTGCACTGCCAGCGGGGCGCCGAGCAGCATCAGCACGAGGGCGACACGGCCCAGGAAGGGCAGCCGCCACGCCCGTGCGAGCGGCGCGGGTAGACGCTCGGCTCCGGCATCCAGCAGCCGGTCGCGCGCGGAGCCCTCGAGCTCGGTCAGCAGGCGGGTTCCGCTCTCCGCCAGGGAAACCAGGAGCACTCGGTCGGCGACCTGCACGACCGCGAGCCCCTGCCGGGGTCCGAGGGGGACGCGCTGCAGGACGCGCAGGGTGACGCCGCGACCGGCCTGGGAGGCGCCACCCTGCATGCGCTGGACCAGGCGAAGCGCGAGCACGAGCACGCCGATCGTGGCGGCCAGGGCGCCGAGCACCCCGAGGAACCCGAAGGTGATCACGCAGCGCTCTCGACGCCCTGGTTCGCCAGCACGCGGGTAATGCGCACGCCGAAGTACTCGCCCACGACCACGACCTCGCCCTGTGCCAGGCGCCGGTCGCTCACGTATATGTCCACTGGCTCGCCCACGATGCGGTCGAGCTGGATGACCGACCCGGCGCCGAGCTGCAGGACTTCCTGGACCGTCATTTGCGCGCGTCCGATCTCGATCACGATGGGCATCGAGACGTCGAGCAGCGCATCGAGCGTCGTCGCGCCCTCGGCGCGGCCGACCAGGGCGAGATCCTGCGGTGACGGCTCCTGGATCTTCTGGGATTCGGCTAGACTCATAGCACTCTCCCCTGCCGGTCGTGCTCCGACCGCTCGGTGACCGAGGTCGTGACCGGTTGCGTGATGCGAAGACAGACTCGCCGGCGCCGCTGGCCCAGGAAGCCCAGGTAGCTGAGCCGGCTGTTGACGAGGACCTCGACGGGAATGTCGAGGAGGAGTCCGGTCTGGATGACCTGCCCGGCCTGGAGGTCGTTGACCTCGCGGGCGCTGAGCCGGAAGATGGGAAGGCGTGTCTGCAGCGAGAGCTGGGCGGTCTTGAGGCTGGCCTCGACGAGCGCGCGGGCACCGCTCGCATCCGCGCCCCCGCTGCGGGACTGGAGCTGCCGCGCGGCCTGCCGGCTCTGCAGGGACTGCTCGATGATGCCCATCGGCAGGCACACGGTGATGAAGCCGCTGAAGCCGCCCGAGCGCAGCTCGAGCGTCATCAGCAGCACGGTGTCCTCACGGCTCGTGATCTGCAGCATGTCCGGGATGGACTCGAACATCACCACCTCGGGGTTCATCTCGAGCTGTCCCTGCCAGGCGTCCCGCAGCAGGCCAACCGCGCGATCGGCCAGGCCGCGCACGACCGTCTGCTCGAGCGGGGTGAGACTGCGGCGGATCTCGCACGGCTCGCCGGGGCCACCGAACATCCGGTCCACCAGGTGATATGCGACGTCCGTGCTGAAGTCGATGACCCCCTGGCTTCCCAGCCGGTCACCGATCTTGAACACGTAGGCGGCGCATGGAGAAGCGAGGGAAAGGATGAACTCGGAGAAGTTGGCCTGCTCGACGCTGCTCAGCACCAGATCGATGGGCGTGCGCAGGCGCGACGTGAGCATCACCTGCATGGAAAGCGCGAACCGCGTGTGGATCGACTCCAGAGTGGAGCGGCGGTCCTTGTTGACCCGGGGCGGCCTCATGAAGTTGTACGCAACGATCTCCGCCGACTCGATGGGTTCGGCCGTCGCCGGCGTGTCGAGCGACGTCGTGCCGCAGAGGAGAAGGTCAATCTCTTTCTGAGTGAGCGTCTGCGACATCGCGACCCCTACTGGAGGACGAACTGCGGCAGGTAGACGCGCAACTGCTGGCGGCCGGGCACGAGCGGTCTGACGGCGACGGCGAGCTGCCGCTTGATGCCCTCGCGCGACCCGGGGGCCGAAAGCATCTCCAGCGTCTGGCTCTCGAGCGTGGTGATCACCGCGTCGCGGATCTGGACCTCTTTCTCGCGCAACGCTGCGACCGCCTTCTCGTCGGACAGCTCTAGGGCCACGCTGGCCATGAGAAAGCGGGTGCCGGCCGAGCCGGCGGGGTTCACGACGATGTTGTCGATTCTGTACACGGCGGACTTCTCCCCACGGCCCTTCTTCTGATCGCCCTTCTGGCCTTCGCCCTCCTGCGCCCCGACACTGCCTTCGGCCTTCTCAGCCCGGGCCGGAGTCGCGAACCGGGCGTTCCGCGCCGCGATGACCTGCGGCGCGATGAGCAGGCTCCCGAGGAGCGAGCCGGCGGTCAGCGAGACAACGATCACGACCGCCAGGATGGCGGACTCGGGGATCTTGAACGGCTTGGCAGGAGCCTTCTCTCCTTCTGAATCCTTGCCCTTCTTCTCGTCCTTGCCCTTCTTCTCGTCCTTGCCCTTCTTCTCGTCCTTGCCGGAAGCCTTCTCCGCTTCCTGGGCTACGTCCCCGCCACCAGCCGGCGCCTTCGCCTCGGCTGCACCCGGGTCGGCGCTCGCGACTCCTTCGACGGTCGTCTTCGCGTCCTTCTTGGGCTCTTCGCTCATGGCGCGCCTCGTGTCCGTATCTGTCTCGGTGGGGACCCCGGAAGAAAGGCCGGAAGTCCGCGCTGGCATTGAGCAACGGCCGTACCAACGCGACCGGCAGGAATGGCTGCGAGCGACTTGGCGGGTGGTCAGCGGGGAGGCCGGGCTATCTCGCTTGCGGCCATTCGGTTGCGCGGGACGCTGACGGCCGCGAGTCCTAGTCGGGCGGAAGGAACGGCGGCGGCTGGAGGTGGAATGGGGGGCGAGGCGGAAAAGTCTTCCCGGGAAGCGGCTCCCACTGCCGGAAGGCGGCGCCGCCCCCTTGCGGGAGCGGCGCCACCGGTGCGGCGGGGACTAGCGCCGCAGGTTCACGAGTTCGTTCAGCATCTCGTCGGAGGTCGTGATCACGCGCGCGTTCGCCTGGAAGCCGCGCTGCGCAATGATCATGTTGGTGAATTCCGTCGAGATGTCCACGTTCGAGCCCTCGAGCGCGCCCGGGGTCAGGGTCGAGCGGTTGGTGGCGCCGGCGAACCCGATGACGCCCGAGCCCGAGTTCGGGGACTCCTCGTAGATGT
>Ga0315275_10001903_pt1 | contig 18650 bp, 17 predicted proteins | sample YL17G03_0_MG_FD_205557 | JGI IMG/M metagenome (GOLD analysis project Ga0315275, IMG submission 205557) | Sediment microbial communities from Yellowstone Lake, YNP, Wyoming, USA - YL17G03_0 | ecosystem: Environmental > Aquatic > Freshwater > Lake > Sediment | place: USA: Wyoming | collected...
GGCCTGGACCCCGGCGAAGGTGAACCACACCAACATCACGAACTGCAAGGGCTGCCATAACGGCACCAATGCGACGGGTCCGTCGACCGGCCACATGACCTTCCCGGTCAACAACTTCGACTGCAATCAGTGCCACACCACTACGGCATGGTCGCCGAACACGTTCAAGCACCGAGTGGGTGGCGGTTACCCGGGTGATCACCGTGTGGCGCTCACGTGCAAGAGCTGCCACACCACCAACACGGACGCCGCCACCTGGCGCACACCGGCTTACAAACCCGACTGCGCCGGTTGCCACTCCAGCAAGTTCAAGCCGGACCCGCACACCAAGTACGGCAACACGAAGTACACCGTCAGCGAATTGCGCAACTGTTCGGGCGCCTGCCACGTATATACGGACTCTACGCTCACGAAGATCCAGAATAGCCGCGCCGGCCCGCAGCATCGCGTGACGAACACTGAGTTCAACTGATGCGCCCCGGGCTTCGACTTCTGCTCGCCGCGAGCGCCGTCCTGTGCAACCTGGCGACCACACCGCTTTGGGCGCAGGGCCGCATCATCGAGGACGTCGTGGCGAGCGAGCAGCGCGGCTATGTGTCCGTGACGCTGCTTTTCAGCTGTTCGCTGCGTTACCTGTCGCACACACCGGCGACCGACGGCGAAGCAGTGCAGGTCCGTTTCTCGGCGGGCCCGGATTGTGGCCGGGCAACCGCCTCGGAACCCCGTCCGATGTTGGCCGGCGCCGCAGGATACGTGCGCTCGATCGACTTGGTGCGGCCGTTTGGCTCGGATGTCCAGGTCCTGATCGGCTGGTCGAGAGCCGAGACGTTCGTACTGACGCCCTCGATGAACGGGCGTCAGTTGCGAGTCAGGTTGTTGCGCGCGGAAACGCCGCAGGTGACGGTGAAAGAGCTGCCTCAGGGCGTCTCGACCTACGCCGTGAACCTGGCCTCGTCGACCACGCCCTTTCCGCCCGATGCACTGGCGGCGGCCGCAAAGATCGTGGGCGCACGAACCTACGTTTCCGAGACGGTAGTCGACGATCAACGCTGGTACCGCCTGCGCGCCGGGCCTTTCGTCACCGAGATGGCCGCCAAGCAGGCGCTCACCAATTCGCGCGGCGAGTTCCCCAAGGCGTGGGTGGCGATCTCGGATGACGACACGCTGAACGAGATCGGCACGCCGTCGGGCGTGGCGACCGTGCGGTCGACGGCTCCGCAGGTCAACGCCTCGATGACGCCCGAAGAGATCAAGAAGGCGCTGGCGCAGGCCAAGGACGCCTTCCGCCGCAAGAACTACGCCACGGCGATCCCGTTGCTGACACAGCTCACGCAGCAACCCGAGTTTCCGCAGCGGGCCGATGCCCAGGAAATGCTCGCGCTCGCGCGCGAACGCAGCGGCCAGGTCGCTCACGCCAAGGCCGAGTACGAGGACTATCTGCAACGCTATCCGACGGGCGACGGCGCCACGCGCGTCCACAAGCGACTGCAGGCGCTGGCGTGGGCCACTCGTCCGGGTCGCGACGGATCGAATGGTGGCGACGGGGACGAGTCCCCATGGCGGGTCTATGGGGGTTTTTCGCAGATCTATCGCCAGGACCAGAGCCACACCGAAAGCGGTCTCGCCAGCAGCGACTTGACGACCCAGAACGCCTTGCTTACCGACGTGAGTCTCGTCGCGCGCCGCCATGGCGAGCGTTTCGACTTCACGACCCGCGCGAGCGCAGGTTACGGCTACGACATGCTGACCGACGGACCGGGAAGCCAGTCCCGCGTGTCGTTGTTGTTTGCTGAATTCGCCGACCGCGTTGCCGGCTGGTACGCCCGGCTCGGCCGGCAGGCGGGCGGCTCGGGCGGCTTGATGGGTACGTTTGATGGGATGCAGGCAGGGTACCAGCTGTGGCCCCGGTTGCGCGTCAATGGCTTCTTCGGTTTCCCGGTGGATTCGACACGCGAAGGGCCGGACAGCGAGCGCAAGTTCGTTGGTGTCTCGGCCGACGTCGGCACGCTCGCGAACGCGTGGGACCTTTCGTTCTATGCCGTCGACCAACAGTATTCCGGCGTCACGGACCGGCAGGCGGTCGGCACCGAGGTGCGTTACTTCCGGCCCGGCATCACCGTGGTCGGGATCGCGGACTTCGATGTCCACTACAGCACGCTCAATACGATGTTGTTGCTGGGCACCTTCACGCTGCCCGCGCGCTGGACGCTCAACCTGAACCTCGATCATCGCAAGAGCCCGGGCCTGTCGACGCGCAATGCCATGATTGGCCAGCCCGTGCGCCGGTTCGACGAACTATTCGGCCTGTACTCGCCCCAGCAGATCGAGCAACTGGCGCTTGACCGCACGGCCGAGTCAAAGATGTATTCGGCGGGTGTATCGCGACCCTTCGGTGAACGCTGGCAGTGGTCGCTCGACGCATCGACCATGACGCTCGGCTCGACGCCCGAATCGGGTGGGGTGCCCGCGACGCCGTCGTCCGGTACGGACATTGCGGTCTCGACGCAGGCCCTGGGTTACGGGCTGTTCGGCCGCGGCGACGTCACCTCGCTCGGCCTGCAGTACCAGACCGGCGAGAGTGCGCAGGTGCTCTCGCTGGGTGTTGGCACCCAGTTGCCGATCGGCGAGCGCTGGCGGGTGGGACCTCGGCTGCGACTGGATCAACGCAAGCTGGACATCGACCGTTCGACAACGCTGACGTACTCACCGGCGCTGCGGGCGGAGATGCGCGGCAAGCACCTGACGTTCGAAATGGAAGGCGGGGCCGAGATCGGATCGCGCAACATGGGCACGATCTCCGAGGACGCGACCCGGTATTACTTCAGCCTTGGCTATCGGTATGACTTCTAGCGGTCATTCCCGCGACGACGGGACACGGCCCTGCAGGTTCGTCTCGATTGCACTGGCAACGGGAGCATTGCTTGCTGCGACCCTCATGGCCGGTTGTGCAAGCGAGCAACAGGCCGGTCCACGCGAATACCTCGACGAACGCACTGCCGCGACGATTACGGTTGCCGGCGAGGCCATGGTCTTCGCCTGCAACCGCCCCGAACTTGGTGTACACGCGCGCGACTACGTCACACTGACGGCTGTGGACGTCAACACGTCCGGCCGGCATGCGACGCATCTCGTCGGTTACGCCTGGTCGACGCTGGACAAGCGTACCGTCCAGGAAAGCGACAGCCGCTACGAAATCATTGCCGACGACCGTACGCTGCCGCTGCAGCCGATGCCGGACGGATTCCGTTCGATCGGCGTCAATGAACCACCGATTCCAGTCCCCTCACGCAGTGCACTGCCGCTCACGGCACCGATCACGCGCGACCAGTTGCAGTTCCTGCGGGACACGCCCGGCGCGTACGTAGTGCGAACGCGCGATGGGGTCCTGGAGCGGTTCGATCTCTGGAGCGCCCCGCAACGCTGAGCCATTTGACCTGACCGGATCAAATCGATGCTGATCGCCTACACCCGTGAAGTCAGTCCGGCGCTCGCCGATTGCGAACTCACGCACCTCGAGCGCGAGCCGTTGGACGTCGCCGGCGCGCAGGCGGAACATGCGGCGTACGAGTCGGCGCTCGAACGCCTCGGCGCAAAAGTGCGGCGGTTACCCCCGACACCGCAGCTGCCCGACGGAGTCTTCGTCGAAGACGCGGCCGTCGTGCTCGACGACGTGGCTGTCATCACTCGACCAGGCGCGCCTTCCAGGCAGCCGGAGACGGCGACCGTCGAGGCTGTGCTGGTCGCGCATCGACCCCTCATTCACGTTCGCGCGCCCGCAACCCTCGACGGCGGTGACGTACTGGTCGCTGGGCGCAGGATTTACGTCGGCCTGTCGACGCGCACGACCCGCGGCGCGATCCAGCAACTGGCCGATCAGCTCGCACCGTATGGCTACGCAGTGATCCCGCTGGCTTTCACGGGCTGTCTGCATCTGAAGTCCGCGGTGACGCGCGTCGCAGACGACCTGATGCTGCTGAACCCAGCCTGGGTCGCAACAGACGCCTTCACCGGTTCTCGGGCACTGACGGTCGATCCCTCCGAGCCTCAGGCCGCGAACGCCCTGGCGCTGGGTGGTGCGGTGATTCATCCGCTGCAGCATGTTCGCACCCGCGCACGACTCGAGGCCGCAGGGCTGTCGGTCGTGACCGTACCGCAGGTTGAACTGGCGAAAGCCGAATCCGGCGTGACCTGCTGCAGCCTGCTGGTCGAGGTTCGCTGAGTCCGCAGCCGGCGGCATCCACCGCAACTCCCGCCGTTATCCGCGTGGCGGACTCTTGTTGCAGCGCCACGTGCATGCAACCTTCAAGACGGACTATTCTTCCGCGGTCGCGACCCCCCCGGTCGCATTTCACTGGGCAGGGAAACCAATGTCGACTTACAAAGCGGGTTGCATGTGTGGCGCGGTCCAGCTCGAGGTCACGGGCGATCCGGCCGTGCAGGCCATCTGTCACTGCAGTTCGTGCCGCGGCTGGCTGAGCGCGCCCCTCCATGCGGCTGCGCTGTGGCCCGCGGCGAGCGTGAAAATCACGAAGGGCGCGGACAATCTCGGCCTCTACAAGAAGACGGAAAACAGCCACCGCAAGTTCTGCAAAAGCTGCGGCGCCGCGGTCCTCGTCGATCACCCGGGCATGGGCATGGTCGACGTGCCGGCCGGTTCGGTGGCGGGTCTCAGCTACAAGCCCACGCTGCACGTGCACTACGGCGAAAAAGTCATGGCCGTAAAAGACGGCCTGCCGAAGTTCAAGGACTTCCCGAAGGAGTTCGGCGGCTCCGGCGACATGCTCGCCGAGTAGCACCTGTGGCAACGGTTCCGCAGGACACGCATCCTGCGGAACCCGGGTGCGATCAGACCGGCAAGCGACCAGCCTCCATCCACAGCGTGCGATCGGCGAGGTATTCGACCTCGGTGCGCGCGTGCGAGACGTACAGCATCGGCAGGTGGGTCTCTTCCTTGACTCGCCGCAGGAATGGCAGGATCTGCTGCTTCAGGCGCTCGTCGAGCGAAGCCAGCGGCTCGTCCAGCAGCAGCAACTGCGGCGAATAGAGCAATGCGCGCCCGAGTGCGACTCGCTGTCGCTCGCCGCCCGAAAGCTGCGCCGGTCGCCGCGCCACGAGCGGACCGATCTCCAGCAGGTCGAGCACTTGCTGCAGTTCGAAGCGCCGCTCACCCGCCGCGCGACGTCGGTACCCGTACAACAGGTTGTCCTGCACCGTGAGGTGAGGAAACAGCTGCCCGTCCTGGAACACGAGCGCGAAGTGGCGATGCCAGGCCGGCACGAATTTCTTTGCGGCAACGTCGACGAGTGTCTGGTCGCGAAACGACAGCGTTCCCGAACGCGGCGGCAACAACCCTGCGAGCAGCGCCAGCAGCGTGCTCTTGCCGCAACCTGATGGCCCGCAGATGCCAGTGGCACCCGCCTCGATGCGGGCCGCCGCCTGCAACAGGAAGCCACCCCGCTCGAACTCCAGATCGAACTCAAGCACGCGGCACGCGATGGTCCAGGTAACCGAGTTGCCGCTCGGCACGGCGCGTCAGCCAGTGGCTCGCAGCCAGCGCGAACAGGGCGAGCGCGATGGAGAGTCCTGCCAGCCGCATGGCGGCGCCCTCGCCGCCCGGCACGTTCATGAAGCTGTAGATGGCGAGTGGCAGCGTCCGCGTTTCGCCCGGGATGTTGCCGACGAAGGCCATCGTCGCGCCGAACTCACCGAGGCTGCGTGAGAAGCAAAGCACGGAACCCGCGAGCACGCCCGGCAGCGCGAGGGGCAACGCGACCGTAAGAAAGGCATTCCACGGCGTCGCACCGAGTGTCGTCGCCGCCTGTTCGAGCCGCGAGTCGATCAGCCGAAAGGCGACGCGCACGGGTTGGACCAGCAACGGGAAAGCCATGACCGCGGATGCGATGACCGCGCCCTTCCAGGTGAAGGCCAGCGTGATGCCGAACGACTCGTACAACCAGCGACCGATCGGCCCTTGCGTGCCGAGCAGGAGCAGCAGCGCGTAGCCGGGAACGACCGGCGGCAATACCATGGGCAACTGCACCAGCGCTTCGACCAGGAACTTGCCGCGGAACTCGCGGCGGGCGAGCAGCCAGCCGACCAGGATGCCCAAGGGCAGGCACAGCAGTGTGGCCCAGAATGCCACGCGGGCAGACAAGCGCAGCGCCTCCCATTCAGCCGGCGACAACATGACGATCAGTGACCCGCGCTCAACGGCACGAAGCCATGGCGGCGAAAGATTGCAGCGGCCGCATTGCTGCTCAGGTACGCAAGCAGATCCTGCGCCTGCGGCGTTGCGTTCCTGAGCAGCGCAACCGGGTAGACGATGGGGGCATGGCTGTGCGCCGGGAAGCGAGCGATCACGACCACCTTGCCGCTGACCGCGGCATCCGTCGCATAGACGATGCCCGCGCCACATTCACCGCGTTCGACGAACGCAAGGGCAGCGCGGACGTCCTCGGTGCCGACGATCCGGCCCTGCAGCGAGTCCCACCAACGCAGCGATTCGAGTGCCTGCTTCGCGTAGGTTCCGGCGGGCACGACATCGGGCTCACCGAGGCAAAGTTTGCCTGGGAATGCACGAGCGAAAGGAAAACCGGGCCGCAGCTCAACCCGGAACTGCCGACCCTTGGGTGCGATCAGGACCAGATCATTGCCGAGCAGGTCGATCCGCGTTCCCGGCTCGAGTCGACCTTGCTGCCCGAGCTCGTCCATCCAGCGACCATCCGCCGCGGCGAACATGTCTGCCGGCGCTCCGGCCGCGAGTTGTCGCGCCATCGTGGCCGTCCCGCCAAAGGCCAGCCGCGGCGCGGGATGGCCGCGCTCCTGCCATTGCGCCGCAATCTCGGTCAGAACGTTGGTGAGGCTGGCAGCCGCAAAGACGCGAACCGGTTCCTCGGCGAAGGAGGCGGCGCAGGAAAACAACGACAGCATCGCCGCGGCAATGCGCGCCAACCGGGACATCGGTACTCCTTCAATCGCGGTGTAGTGTCTTACATAGCCACCCGGGCGGCAAACGTTGGAACTTGCGCGCGATTGCCACGTGAGCGACGCTCGTTGCATGCCGCCGGAGATTCTGATTCGCAGGGCTACCGTGGATGATGCGACCCGCGTCTGCACGCTGTTCCTGGCACTGAGCCCGTATTTCACAGCGCAACCTGACGGGGCCGGTGCCGAAAGGTTTTTCGAGACCATCAGTGCGGAAGCGATCGCGGGTTACATCGGCTCACCCCGGTACGATTACTGGGTGGCGGAGTCCTCGGGTCACCTTGCGGGCGCAGCTGCATTGCGCGATCGGAAGCATCTGTACCACCTCGTCGTCGCGTCACCGTATCAGCGTCGCGGCCTGGGTCGACGACTCTGGTCGACTGTGCAGGCCAACGCGTTGGCCGCCGGCAATACCGGCGAATTCACGGTGAATTCGAGCCTGTACGGCGTGCCCGTGTATCAACGTTTCGGATTCGTGCCGGCCGGCGAGCCGACCGCGGCGAACGGGGTGCTGTTCGTGCCCATGCAACTGCGGCTCAACCGGACTTGATCTGATCGTCTATATTTCGATATATTTGGAAACATGAACGAACCAGACACCGTGGCCACGCTCGCGGCCCTCGCCCAGGAATCCAGGCTCGCGGTCTACCGCCTGCTGGTGCAACGCGGGCCGGACGGTTATGCGGCCGGTGAGATCAGCGATCAGCTCGGAATCCCCGGGCCCACGCTCTCCTTCCATCTCAAGGAACTGGCCGTGGCGGGCCTCGTGGCGGCACGCAAGGACGGGCGGTTCATCTACTACAGTCCCAACTTCGAGCGCATGCGCGCGCTGGTGGGTTACCTGACCGACAACTGCTGCAGCCTCGCTGCCGCGTGCGCACCGGAATGTGCGGCCCCTGCCGCCACCCGTCGCAAGAGGAAAACCGCATGAACCGCTTTCATGCCCATCTCTCCGTCCGTGACCCTCGCTGCTGCACGGCCTAGAGCAGGATGAACGTACTTTTCCTGTGCACCGGCAACTCCTGCCGGTCGATCCTGGGCGAGGCGACCTTCAATCATCTCGCCCCGGAGGGTTGGCACGCGATGAGCGCCGGCAGCCAGCCCACGGGCAAGGTGCACCCGCGCTCGCTCGCGTTGCTCGAGCGCGCAGGCATTGCTGCCGATGGCTACCACAGCAAGTCGTGGGACGATCTGCCGGTGACTCCCGACATCGTCGTTACGGTGTGCGCGAGTGCGGCAGGCGAAACCTGCCCGGCGTACCTGGGCCCGGTGTTGCGCACGCATTGGGGCGTCGACGACCCGGCGCATGCGACGGGCACCGACGCGGAGATCGATGCAGCGTTCATGGCGGCCTACCGCACCCTGCGACAGCGCATCGAGGCCTTCCTCGCGTTGCCGCTGCAGGACCTGCAGCAGGATCGCGCGCGCCTGCAACTGGCAATGGACCGGATCGGCGAACAGGTCCACTGAGATGTCGAACACGTCCGCAGAACGCGCCGCACAGTCACCAGCAGGCCAGCAGACGAACGCGCCGATGAACGCCTTCGAGCGCTACCTGACGCTGTGGGTCTTCGCCTGCATCGTCGTCGGCACGGCCGCGGGTCACTATTTTCCCGGACTCTTCCAGGCCCTCGGTCGCCTGGAAGTGGCCAGGGTCAACCTGCCGGTTGGCTTGCTGATCTGGGTGATGATCATCCCGATGCTGGTGAAGGTGGATTTCGGCGCGCTCAGCGAAGTGCGGCAGCATGTTCGCGGCATCGGCGTGACACTGTTCGTGAACTGGCTGGTGAAGCCGTTTTCCATGGCGTTGCTGGCGTGGATCTTCATCCGCCACCTGTTTGCACCCTGGTTGCCGGCCGACCAGATCGACAGTTACATCGCCGGGCTCATCCTGCTCGCCGCCGCTCCATGCACGGCGATGGTGTTCGTGTGGAGCCGACTGACAAACGGCGACCCCATGTTCACGCTGACGCAGGTCGCACTCAACGATTCGATCATGGTGGTCGCCTTCGCCCCGCTCGTCGGACTGCTGCTCGGTATCGCCGCCATCACCGTGCCGTGGGACACGCTGATTACATCCGTTGTCCTCTACATCGTGATCCCTGTGATTCTGGCCCAGCTCTGGCGTCGTTCGCTGCTGCGCCGGGGGCAGACGACATTCGACGCCGCCATGGCGAAGATCGGCCCGTGGTCCGTCATGGCGCTGCTGGTGACGCTGGTCCTGCTGTTCGCGTTCCAGGGCAAAGCGATCCTGCAACAGCCCCTGGTGATCGCCCTGCTCGCGGTGCCGATCCTGATCCAGGTCTTCTTCAACTCATCGCTCGCCTACTTGCTGAACCGGGCGCTCGGCGAGAAGCACGCCATCGCCTGCCCTTCGGCGCTGATCGGCGCCTCGAACTTCTTCGAACTCGCCGTGGCGGCCGCCATCAGCCTTTTCGGCTTCGAGTCGGGTGCCGCGCTGGCCACCGTCGTCGGCGTGCTGATCGAAGTGCCGGTGATGCTGCTGGTCGTGAAAATCGTGAATTCCAGCAAGGGCTGGTACGAACGGGGCGGCACGGCCGGCTGAGCGTCGACCGTTCGTCGGGAGACCTCCGCAAGGTCGGCAGGACGCTTTCGCACTGTACGTCATTGACGTATCTACGTCACTGGCGTACGTTGTCGCGGCGATGAGCCACGACGTTTTCATCACGCTGCTGGAATCGGCGCGCGAACTGCGTCAGCAGCGCGTGCGCCGGCTGACCCGCCTGGCCCGCGCTGTCGGCGGGCGCCCCCGCGGCGAGGCCGAAATCGACGCGCGCGCCATCCGCGCCGCGACTGGTCTGAGTCAGTCGAAGTTCGCAGAACTTCTTTCGATCGAAGTGTCGACGCTGCGGAACTGGGAACAGGGGCGGCGCGACCCCACCGGTCCGGCCCGTGCATTGCTGCGCGCGATCCGCAACGATCCAGTCGCGGTCATCCGCGCTCTCACCGACTGAACCAGGACACGCCATGAGCACGATCAACCGGACGACCGTCTCGGACCTGCGGGGTGCCGCACGCCTGGCTGTCGACGCCACGCTCGGCATTACCACGCTCGTGGAGAAGATGCACCACACCATCCAGCTCGTGCATCCACCGCTCGGTGCGTCGCAGGCGGAATCGACGCGCGGCCTGACCGGCCTCATCTACAAGACCATTCGCGGCACTACGCGCGTCATCGGCAAGGGACTCGACGCCGGACTCACTCCGGTGGCAGCCTTCCTGCCCGAAGGTGAATCCACGGCGGGCAGGAACGCGTGGGTGTCGGCGATCAACGGCGTCTACGGCGATCACCTCGAACGCACGGCCAATCCGCTGGCGATCGAGATGAGTTTCCTGCACGAGGGCAACTTCGTGGATCCCGAGCAACCCGGCAACGTCGTGCAGGACGCGTCCTGCAAGGTATTGCTGGCAATTCACGGCCTGTGCCTCAACGAACAGCACTGGTCACGTGACGGCCATCACCGCATCGCAACAGCGGCGGAGGCAACCGGCCACACGATCATCCATCTGCGTTACAACAGCGGTCGCTCGATCGACACCAACGGACGCAGGCTCGCGGCGATGCTGGAGACACTGCTTGCGCACTGGCCGGTCCCCGTGACGCAACTCGCGATCGTCGGCCACAGCATGGGTGGTCTCGTGGCGAGAAGCGCCACTCATCACGGTGCGGCCGCCGGGCATTCGTGGCGGAGCCTGCTGCGCCAGCTGTTTTCACTCGGCACGCCGCACCACGGGGCACCGCTCGAACGTGGCGGCAACCGTCTCGATTACGTCATGGAATTGAGTCCGTACGTGGCCCCGTTCACAAGCCTCGGCAAGGCCCGCAGCGCAGGGATCACGGATCTGCGCTACGGCAGCATCACGGATGTCGAGCAGGAGTTCGTTCCGTTGCCGGACGACGTCCAGTGCTTTGCGCTGGCTGCTACGCTCGGCAAGCGCCGCAGCCTGCTCGCGGAAAGGCTGGTCGGTGACGGTCTCGTTCCGCTCGACAGCGCCCTCGGCAAACACACCGACAGCTCGCGAACCCTGGCGCTCCCGAAGGAGCGGCAGTGGGTCGGTTACGAGATGGGGCACCTCGAGCTGCTCGGCCGCCCCGAGGTGTATTCGCAGCTGGAAAAATGGCTGCAGTGATCAGTCAGTCTCGCGCGTGCCGGGCCAGGTGCGCGAACAGGATCTCTGCGTAACGCACCGGCGACTCGAGATCCGGGAAATGGCCGCACTCGTCGAACGCAACGATCTCAGCACCGGGAATGCAGTCATGCAGTGAGCCGGGGTCGGTGTACCGGTGCGAACGATCCTGCGGCCCCCAGACCATGATGCACGGCAGAGCGAGGCCGGCCACCGCGTCGACCCGCTCGCGGGCCAGGCCCTGGACGACACCGGCAAGGCAATTGCAGGCGCCGTCGACCAATGCACGCCGCGCCGTGTCGCGATAAGGACCGCTGTCCGCGCCCTTCGGCAGCGCAACGTCGTACCAGCCGTGCGCGATCCGCTTTCGCAGCGTCCAGACGAACACCTGGCCGACCACCGGGACGCGGATGGGCCAGGGAATGACGCGGTCGGTCCACGCTCGCATCGCCGTCAGCGAAGGCGTCTGTGCGAGCACCAGGCTCGTGACACGGGATGGCGCCAACCTCGCAGCGCGCATGGCGTAAAAACCATTCGCACAACTGAACGCAAGGGTCGCACACTCGACACCCACGGCGTCGAGCACGCCGAGAACGGCGTTGGCACCCTGGACCAGGGAATGTTCGTAGTTGCGTTGGGGCGGCGAAAAGCCGAAGCCCGGCATGTCGAAACAGACCACACGCAGACGCGGGGTGAGCAGAGCGAACAACGCCTCGTAATGCTCGATGACATTGGGGCCGTCCGGAACGAAGACGACGCACGGTCCGGCTGTGTTCGAGTCGTACACACGGACGGGACCGACCGTGGTCTGCACGATCGCCGTCGGCAGCCGACCGCTATTGACGCCCCTGCCCTTGTGCGCCGTGAAGCCGGCAAGGACGCTGTCGACGCAAGCACCCAGCATCCTGTCACCCCTCTTGTCTGGTCTCGACGGATTCACATGCTAGCCGACCACGTATCTAATTGGTTCAGATCGCGGCGCGCGGTATACGATTGGACGCCTCCTCCCGGCAGCCCATTGGAGAGGCGCCATGTCCCGACATCGCGTGCGCAGCCTCTCGTTTTCGCTCGACGGCTGCGGTGCACGAGGTGCTCACCCGTTCGAACACCTGACTGAATGACGGATGCAATATGATTCCCGAAACCATGCGCTACGTGGCCGCGACTTCAGCCGGCGGACCCGAAGTCCTCACGATCAGCACGACGGCCGTGCCGCAACCCAAACCCGATGAGGTACTGATCCGAGTACGGGCTGCGGGGGTAAATCGTCCCGACGTTGCGCAGCGCAAGGGGCTGTATCCGGCGCCTCCCGGGGCAAGCCCGATCATCGGTCTCGAAGTGGCAGGCGAAGTCGTCGCGCTTGGGAGCGAAGCGCAGGGCTTCGCGATCGGTGACCGTGTGTGCGCGCTTGCGAATGGCGGCGGTTACGCCGAGTACTGCGTCGCGCCGTTCACGCAATGCCTGCCCTGGCCAACAGGCTACGACGCCGTCCGCGCCGCAGCCCTGCCCGAGACGTACTTCACCGTCTGGGCCAACCTGTTCATCCATGGGCGTCTCGCACGCGGCGAGACGGTGCTGGTGCACGGCGGCAGCAGCGGCATCGGCGTCACGGCCATTCAACTCGCGCGTGAGTTCGGGGCGCGCGCCTACGCCACTGCCGGCAACGACGGGAAGTGCGCTGCGTGCGTGCGACTGGGCGCAGACGCGGCCATCAATTACCGGACGGCAGACTTCGCCGAGCGCATTGCAGAACTGACCGACGGTCGCGGTGTCGACGTCGTCATCGACATCGTCGGAGCGCCCTACTTCGAGCGCAACCTCAAGTGCCTGGCGATGGATGGCCGACTGGTCGAAGTCGCGACCCAGGCCGGCACGCGCGTCGAAGGCCTCGACCTGTTCGACATCATGCGGCGTCGCCTGACCATCACCGGATCAACGATGCGCCCACGGACCACAGCGCAGAAAGCGGCGATTGCCAGGGATCTGCGCGAGCGCGTCTGGCCCGCACTGGACGCCGGCCGTGCCGGCCCCGTCATTCACCAGGTCTTTCCGCTCGAACAGGCCGCCGAAGCCCATCGCGTCATGGAATCGAGCGTCCACATCGGCAAGTTGATGCTCGACCTCTCGCGCTAGAGGGGCGCCTTGCCCGCCTTCATTCGGCTCATCGTACGGGGCGCACGCTTCGTCGCGATCGATCGCCCGCGTGCAACCCTGCGCGTAGCTGCGGCATCTCATGGTCATCAGTCACGCAGCGCCACGTCGGCGCGCCCAGGAGACCCGCCATGGAAATCGCAGCCACAGTGATGCTCGCCGCAATCGTCCTTTACCTGCTCGTGCAGGTCGAAGACCTGGCCGCCTAGAGCACGTCCCAGGGATACCGGCCCCGTTCCAGGATCGCACCCGCCAGCGCCTCGACCGACTGGTCCTCGTTGTGGCTCAGGCCGCGCACGTTACGGACCATGCGACGACGCGCCTGGTGGGTGAACAACTTCGCAATGTCGGTCACCTGGGCTGCGGATGCCGGGTCGCTCTTGATGATCGAATCCGCGCGTGAAATCACGCACAGCCCGACGAACAGGTCGATCATCAGGTCCGCCACACGCCGTTGCGCGTGCTGCTGCTCGGAAATGCCCCGGCCATACTTCCGCAGCACGCCTTCGGCCACGCGGGCGGTCGCCCTGGCGTAGTTTTCGTAGATGCTCACCAGCGGCCGCAGCGCCGGTGCAACCGGCGTGCCGACCTTGTTCGCGGCACCGAGACCCGTGGCGCGGGCAAAGCGTCGTTCGGCATAGCCAGAGAGCACGCCGAAGCCCTTGATCGGATCGTTGAAGATCGAACTGACTGCCGACTGCAGTTCCTTCAACGAAGCACCCACGTCCTTCAGCGACGACAGCGCGATGTACAGCCGCAGGATTTCATTGGTGCCCTCGAAGATCGGCAGGATGCGCGCGTCGCGCACGTACTGCTCGTAGGGCAATTCGCGCATGTAGCCGTTGCCACCCGCGATCTGCAGGCTCTCGTAGGCGGTGCGTTGCATCGCTTCGCTGGCGAACACCTTGGTGATCGCCGCCTCGACGGAATAATCCTCACAGCCGCTGTCGATGTAGTGCGCCACCATCCAGACGGCGCTCTCCGCAGCGAAGCATTCGACCGTCATCTGCGCGATCTTCTCGCGCACGAGTCCGTATTCCGCGATGGTCCGATCGAACTGCCTGCGCTCCTGCGCCTGCGCCACGGAGCGGCGGATGAGCGCCTTCATGCCGCCGACGGCGCCGCCGCCCAGGCCCGTGCGCCCGTTGTTCAGGATCCCCATCGCGACCTTGAAGCCCTTGCCGACGTCGCCGAGCACGTTTTCTGCCGGTACCTGGACGTCGTTAAAGGCGACCGTGGTCGTGCAGGACGCGCGAATACCCATCTTGTCTTCGTGCGCGCCGTGACTGACGCCGGGCCATGCGGCTTCGACGATGAATGCCGTGACCTTGCCTTCAGGTCCGTCGGTGCGGGCGAACACCGTGTAGAAATCCGCGATCCCGCCGTTGGTGATCCAGAGCTTCTCGCCGTTCAGGGTGAAACTGCCGTCCGCATTGCGCTTGGCGGCGGTGCGAATGGCGGCAGCGTCGGAGCCGGCGCCGGATTCGGTCAGGCAGAACGCGGCGATCATTTCGCCCGTGGCGAGCTTCGGCAGGTAACGCGCCCGCTGTTCGGCCGTGCCGAACAGCAACAGGCCTTTCATGCCGATCGAGCTGTGCGCGCCAATCGTGAGCGACACCGAGCTGTCATAGCTGCTGGTCTGCGCCAGAACGCGCGCATAGGCCGCGTTCGACAAGCCGAGGCCGCCGAACTCCTCCGGGATGATCAACCCGAACAGTCCCAGCTCGCGCAGTGACTGGACGAACTCGTCGGGCTGGCGGGCTTCGCGATCCCAGCGGGCAAAATCGGCCTGCTTTCCTTCGAGAAACCGGTCGATGGACTCGACGATCATGCCGAGTACCTCGCGATCGCGCTCGTTGATCGCGGGGTACGGAAACAGGTTCTCTTCCAGGACGTTGCCGAACAGCAACTGTTTGGCGACGCTCTGGTCGGTCAGCAGCGGGGACGCCTTGGCGGCGGTGGGGACGTCAGATGCGGTGGTGCTCATGACCGAAAAGTTAGCACTTCGCGGATGCCGTGGGTAATCGTTGAAATACCACGCGGAAAGCCTGTCACGCGCCATATATCAGCGCGAATCGTTTACCGTAAACCCTTGATCTGAAAGGTTTTATGTCGCGGCGGCAGGTCAGGCGTCCGGCTTGGCCTGCTGCGTCTTGATCCACCCCCGCACGACGTCCTCGAGCACCGCGAGCGGCATCGAGCCGTTCATCAGGATCACTTCGTGGAAGGCGCGCAGGTCGAAGCGGGAGCCCAGGGCTTTCTGCGCCTCGTCACGCATGCGGAGCATCGCCAGCTGACCGACCTTGTACGACGTGGCCTGGCCCGGCCAGACGACGTAGCGCTCGATCTCGCGCGTAACCTCGGCTTCGGTCATGCCGGTCTTGGCAACCATGTATTCGATCGACTGCTCGCGCGACCAGTGTTTGGCGTGCATGCCCGTGTCGACGACGAGGCGCACCGCGCGGAACATCTCCGCTTGCAGCCGGCCGAGGTCGCCGAGTGGATCCGTGTCGTAGAACCCCATGTCAATCTTCGCCACGCGCTCGGCATAGAGCGCCCAGCCTTCGGCAAAGGCGCTGAACGGCAGGACCTTCCGCAGCATCGGCACGCCCTTGATCATCTGCTGCGCGGAAAGCTGGAAGTGATGACCCGGCGCACCCTCGTGGATCATCAGGGTGGGCAGGGTCCACTTCGGGTTGTTGTAGAAGCGGCCCGGGCGCGAGCCGTCGAGCGCGGGCGGGTTGTAGTAGCCGCCCGGCGACGAATCCTGCGAATACTCCGGCACGCGCACGATCTCGAGCGGCTGCGGTGGGATGGTCAGGAAGAACTTCGGCGCAGCCGCCATAATCCGGTCGTTGATCTGGTGCAGGTACGCGATCATTTCCGCGCGGCCTGAGTCTGTGTTCGGGAAATTCTGTGCGGGATCGGCGCTGAGCTTCTCGATGCGTTCGGCGAGGGTCGCGCCCTGGATGCCCTGGGCATCGAGAATCGCCACCATTTCCTGCTCGATGCGTTCCACCTCGGACACGCCGAGTTCATGGATCGCGTCCGCAGACAGGTTGGTGGTGGTGCTCGACTGGAGCGCGGCCGCGTAGATGCGGTCGCCTGCGGGGATGCGCCAGATGCCGGCGTCGTGGCTGGACTGCGGACGCATGTCCTCGAACAGCGTGATCATCGCCTGGTAGCCCGGGATCACTTCACTGGCGACGAGCTCCTCGGCACGCTTGACGTAAGCCTGGCGCTCCGCCGCAGTGAGCGACTCGATCTTCTCGAGCTTCGCCGGCAGCGTCGTGACGAGCGGATTCTTCGCGGCGCCAGCGGCGATGAACGCGCGCATGCCGACCAGGGACTGGTCGATCACGAAATCCGGCGGGATCACGCCGGCCGTACGGTCGTCCTCGACCCGCACCTTCGTCTCGCGCAGGACGCGTCCGAATTCGGCGAGGCGCGACAGGTACCGCTCGACGCTACGCTCGTTCTTGATGACGTGGACGTCGGTCAGGAATTGCGGCGTATTCACCGTGACGCCGGAAATCTGGTTGACACGGTAGCCGTTGTGCTCGAACTCGCCCTGGCGGATCAGGTCGTCGAGGAACCACGCCGTGGTCTTCCAGGTAATGATCTCCTGGCCCGAGAGGCCGTCAGGACCGTACTTGTCGAGACCGGCGCGCGCCTTCCGCAGCCGGGCCAGCACTGCGTCCTCGTGTGCCTTGGTCTCGTTGTCGAGCTTGCCGCTGTGGAAGTCGAGCGGCGTGTTGTCGATGAAGCCGAGCTGGGTGAGGAGCTGCGGCGAGTCGAAGGTGAGCTGCAGCGTGACCTTGTTGACGTAGTTGTTCAGGCCGACGGGCATGAACCAGAACCACATCGATGCCACCGCCAGCCCGGCAACGAGCAGGCCACCGATCCATGCCAACACTTTCCCGATTTTCCGCATCGTCATCCCGCGTTCTCCCGGTGGCTGGCCGACATGGCATCACTATACCGAGGCAGCGCCGCGCTCAGCGCGGCTTGCGCAGCAACTGCTCGGCGATCGCCCGGTACGCCGGGAGCGAGGTTGGATCGAGGTTCATGTTGCCGGCCAGCGGGTGTGAAGCGAACCTCGCGATGACCATTTCCGCCTTCGGGTCGATGTAGATCGCCTGTCCGTGTATGCCGCGCGCCATGAAGGCGCCGTGGTCGTCGTGCGAGACCCACCACTGCTTCTTGTAGCTCCAGCCCGGCAAGGTCTTGTAGCCGGCGGGTACGAATGCCTCGCGGCTGCCGCCCCGGCGAATGTCGTCGATGACGGCGACCGGCACGATCTGTTGCCCGTTGTACCTGCCCTGCAGGCGAATCATTTCGCCAAACCGCGCAAGGTCGCGCAGCCGGCAATTGAAGCCTCCGGACGCGACGGCGGCTCCCGACGGGTCCAGCGCGATGAAGGCATCGGATTCGGCGCCGAGCCGGCTCCAGAGGCGTTCCTGCAAGACGACCTCGGGTCGCTTGCCCGTCACGCGAGCGATCAGCCAGCCGAGGACTTCCGTGTTCGGCGAACGGTAGGTGAACGCCTCACCGTGGCTGCCCTTGCGCGCGATCGTCGGCAGGAACTGCATGATCGAAGACGGACCGGTGTAGCCCGCCGGGCGCTGATACACACCCACTGCGCGCGCGAAAGACAGAAACGAATCCGAGCCGCCGACGTAGTTCTCGGAAAAGTCGAGGGCCGTCGTCATGTCGAGGACCTGACCCACCGTGGCGTCGCCGAAGCCACTGGTGGCGAGTTCGGGCAGGTAGCGCGACACCGGCGCCGCTGCGTCGAGCTTGCCTTCGGCCACCAGCATTGCGGCCAGCGTGCCGATGAAAGACTTCGTGACCGAGAAAGCGATGTGCGGCCGTTCAGCCGTGAGCGCCCCAAAGTATCGTTCATAGACGATGCGTCCACGATGCAGCACGACGATGCCATCGGTGTAATTGGTCGCAAGCGAATCTGCCCAGGTGAGCGGCGTCGACCCGCCGAGAGGCGTAAAGGTGACCGCATCGAGGTCATCGCGTTCAGCGCGAACCAGCGGGGCCACGGGTCCCGTTCCCCGTGATATCTCCGCCGATGGCATCACCTCGCGCCAGTGCGAGAAGCTCCAGCGCCACTGCGGAAATCGGTAATGGCTGCCGTCGTCGAACCGGATCTGTTTGTCTGGCGGCGGCGGGTATCCCAGCATCCAGCCGAGCCTGACCGGATCGGTGTCGGCAGCGCTGGCGAAAACCGGCGGTGTGTCAGCCGCCTGGACCGCAGCGACGTGAGTCAGCACGACGAGCATGGCGGCCAGTAGCGCGAAGCCACTGGACGCAGGCCCAGCCTGCCTTGAGCGGGCACGATTGAATGCATTCAC
>Ga0315275_10001904_pt1 | contig 18649 bp, 15 predicted proteins | sample YL17G03_0_MG_FD_205557 | JGI IMG/M metagenome (GOLD analysis project Ga0315275, IMG submission 205557) | Sediment microbial communities from Yellowstone Lake, YNP, Wyoming, USA - YL17G03_0 | ecosystem: Environmental > Aquatic > Freshwater > Lake > Sediment | place: USA: Wyoming | collected...
AACCAACATGTTTTTCAACCCTCAGCTAAAGCTGTTCGAGAAACCCGCCTTATCCACCGCCGTTGAAACGGCATGGCTTGCGGCGAGTTCCAATCGGTCAGGAGACCAACCAGGGTTATTACAGCATGACATAACTCGCACATCTACCAGTTTATGAGTACAAACAACTGGGCTTGCCAATTTACATCGGCTCAGCAATATTTAACTTTATGGAAGCATGTGTTTCAAAAATCCTATTCGAATGAGATTTTTAACAACAAAGGTCCTTTGGGTCCATAAAAAACCAAAGCTTTTCGAGTTATGTTTCGTGAGAAGCTACGGCAACTGGACTGGGACCAACGACCTTGGGGTTACGTGTTCTAGTCCTGATTCCGCACGATTTATAACAAAAAAGCACCCTTTCGGGTACTTTTTCCTATCCTTTAGTTGCGGGGGCTGGACTCGAACCAGCGACCTCCAGGTTATGAGCCTGACGAGCTGCCACTGCTCTACCCCGCGTCGGGTCGAACGAGCGGCTATTGTATCACCCCCGCAGGGTCAAGTCAAGGACTGAGGTAGACCTCCCGGCTGTACAGGTACATCGTCCCGCTGATGCGCTCGTCGAGCTCGCGGATCGACAGCAGCGCCCAGGTTCCGTAAGACACCGAATAGGTTACGTCAGCGTGGAATGGCACATAACTGTCATCAGGAGCGGGAGTCACCCCCGCCAGTGTCGATGCGATGATCTTCCCGTCGCGACCGATCAATTCGATCACCAGGGGCAGATTGTTGTAGGGACGTATCTTGCCCTCCACCGGCAGGTTCCCTCCCGAGATCCGCCGATTGGTCACCGGCTTGTCGATCACGCAGCGTTCCTTGAGGTTCCCGGGCGGGTTGATGATCGTATAGCCCTCAGCAAGCAGGACCAGGTGCATCGAATAGAGGGCGTTGATGCGCCCGTACTGGTCCACCGTGTTCAGCGTCAGGCGGGCCAGTTCGCCGGCCCCCGGGATCTCGAAGGTCATCGTCCAGGTGAAGAACGCCCATTGGAAGGCGGTGTACAACTGAAGCACCTGCGAGGAGATCAAGCGCCCGTCTTCCCCGTACAGGTTGGCATAGCCCCTGTGGTTGTAACCGGGGATGGCGTACCCGTACACCATCACCGGCGAGACGAGCTTGGAGAGCGGCCCCGGGCTGTGGAACTGGATCATCCCCGAGCCCACATCCGGCTGCGGGATGCTGGTGGCCACCGTGGTTGGAAGGTTGAGCGTGGGAAGCGGGGTCAGGGTTTCGGCGAGTGTTGGCTCAAGCGAGGGGAAGATCTCAATCGTGGGACTGGGTTCGAGAGTGGGAGAGACGGTTTCCGTCGGTTGAGGCAAGGTCGCAGTATCTTCCACCTGCGGTACCGGCGTGACCGTGGCGGATGGGAGCGGGGTGCGGGTCGCGGGGGGATTGGCTGTCGCAGTCCAGGGTGCGCAGGCAACTAATAGCACAAGCAGGCTGCAGGACAGGAAGAAGCGCGGGGGCATGCCAAAATTATACCCGCAAAAAAGGGACACTCCAGGTGGAGCGTCCCTCGGGGCTAAAGACCGTAGATCTGGCTGTATTTCTTCGTCAGGTAGCGCAGGTAGGGCTCCGGATCGATCTTCGAACCGGTGACCTTCTGGACGAGTTCCTGCGGTTCGAACTTGGCTCCATGACGGTGCACCTTCTCGCCCAGCCAGCCCAGCAGGGTGTTGAACTGCCCCTTACGGATCTGCTCCGTCAGGTCGGGGATGTCCTGGTTGACCTTTTCCCAGAGCTGGACCGAGACGAGGTTGCCGAGGGCATAGGTTGAAAAATAGCCGATGTCACCGGTGGACCAGTGGATATCCTGCAGCACTCCCCTGGCATCATCCGGAGGCACCACGCCCAGGTATTCCTGCATTTTCTGGTTCCACATTTGCGGCAGGTCGCCAGCGGTCACGCTCCCCTCCAGCAGGGCGATCTCCATTTCAAGGCGCAGCATGATGTGCAGGTTGTAGGTGGCTTCATCGGCTTCCACGCGGATCAACGACGGCTGGACCCTGTTGATCCCCTTGTAAAATTTTTCCAGTGGAATATCCGCCAGCTGCGGGAACACCTGCTGCAGGCGTGGGTGGAAGCATTCCCAGAACGGGAGCGAGCGCCCCACCAGGTTCTCCCACATCCTGCTCTGGGATTCATGCAGAGCCAGGGAGGCACCGCCTTCCAGGCCGGTGCGGTCCAGTTCGGGGGCGCAGCCCATGCCGTAAAGCGCATGCCCGCACTCATGCATGCTCCCAAAGAGCATCGAACCGAGATAGTCGGGATTGACCCGCGTGGTGATGCGCACATCGTTGATCCCGAAACTGATCGAGAAGGGATGGGTGGCCTTATCCTCGCGTCCGCGCTTCCAATCGTAACCAAACCGGGTGACCACCTCCACACCGAAATCCCACTGCTTTTTCTCGTCAAAAGGCTGATGCAGGAATGAATCGTCCACCTGCGGTTTCCCCGCGATCGCCCGGATGAGTTCCACCTGTTTCGGGCGCAGCCCATCGAAGATAACCTTCACATCCGCGGTCTTCATGTTCGGTTCGTAGTCATCCAGCAGGGCATCATAAGGATGCTCGACCTCCGGGAAGAAGGAGGCATATTCACGCCGCAGGGCAACGACCTTCTCCAGGTGCGGGCGGAAAATGGAGAAATCCGATTTCGCGCGCGCCTCCATCCAGGCCTGCTGACCGAGGCTGGTGACCCGGTTCAATTCCAGGATGTATTTCGGGGTCACCCGCAAGGCCTTCCCATAGAGGCGGGCGGTCACCTTCACCAGCCGGGCGTCATCCGAGTCGGGGTCGAGGCTGAGGGCGAACGGCTTGAGATCTTCGAGCAATTTGCCCAGCTCAGGTGAAGTCTCGCGCTCGTGGACCAGTCTGCGAAGCAGCGCCAGCTGGTTGCCCCTCCCTTCCGCGCCACCCGACGGCATGTAGGTGCGCTGGTCCCACTCGAGCACCGAGGCGGTGTTTCTTAGGTCGGATATTTCTACCAGGAGGTTCCGCAACTGTTTGATCTTTTCTTCCATTATGTTCTCCTGTACAAGATGAATATTTAGTAAGTCTGGATTTGGTTGAAACCTTCACGTGAAGTTTTTTTTCCAGCCCGAATAGAATATTACCATCAGGCAGGGGCAAATGCAACATGGCATTAATACTGATACAAATAAGGGATGGGTAAAATCGAAAAGTTGGGCGGATTTCATCCGCCCAACCTCATGTGATATCATGTTGCGTCAATTTTCGATCTTACTTTATAACGACTGTATAACCAAAGTTGATATTGTTAACAGTGCCACCGTTCGTCACCGGCACCGTCTGAGGACCAGTTTTATAGACGGTGACGATAGGATCGGGGGAAACATCCACACAATATGTTCCCGCATTGACCGTGAGCACATACACACCCGATCCATTAGTGATCGCTGTAGTTACCACACCGCCCGGGCTCGCACAGTTTCCAGAGCGCGCACGCACGGTGGCACCAGCAATGCGGCCGGAGGCGCCATCAAGCACCAGGTCGCCATTCGTCCAGTCGTTGAAGACCACTCCCGAAATATGGCCCGGGATGACCGGTGTGGGGGTTGGCGGTACCGGGCAGATGCCCGGCTCGGAGCCGGTGGGGGTGAAACCCACCGCCCAGCGGCAGGTGTTATCCGTTTCCGCGAAGGCTTTCAATGGGTAGAACTCGGTCGATTCGGTCAGCGGCGAGCCCGCTTCGGCATGGCTGAAATGGTCGTTGTAATCGAACCAGGCCGGGTTGAGCATGATCTCGCTCATCGCCCAGGCACCCCAGGTGAAGTTGCCGTCATCACCGATCAGGCTGCGCTTGAAGGCGATCTGTGTGCTGTTCGGGTCGGTCGGCGAAATGCGCGCCCAGGCTGCATCGGCATCCGTGCCGACACCACTGCGGAACAGGAGAGTCTCGTAGCCATCCCCATTCACCGGGCCATCCGACCCGATCGGGTGGGCAGCGCCCACGTCATTGTTGCCATCCTGCCAGACGCGCACCCCTTCCGTTGACCAGGCCGGTCCGGGTTTCGCCGCCATCAGCAGCACATCCCCGCGGCCGTTCACGTTCAGGTCGATTTCCGCACCATAGACACCAAGCAGCCCGCCGGCAGGGTCCTGCCCGGCAAGTTTGATCTCCACGAAAAACCACTGGCTGTCACGTGAGAGGCGCGCCCGCAGGATATCGAGGTCGGGAAAATATTTATCCATCGCGTTGGCGTTGAACGGGCGTTCGTACAGGTTTTGGCTGAAATTCTCACCCAGCGCCCTGCGCTGGGAGGCCAAGGAGGAGGTATCCCGGTCGGTCATTTCACTCAGGAAACTCACCGGAGGCTCCCCCGGCAGCAGCACATGGACGATGGGCGTGCTTGTGGCAGTGGGAGTGTTTTCTGCCACAGGGGGGACAGATTCCGTCGTCGGGCCGGCTGGTTCGCCAGCCGTGGTGGGCAGCTCAGTTTGCCCGACCTCGACGGTCGGCACCTCGGTTGGTCCTGCTGGCGCGGAGGTGGGGAATGTGATCCTCAATCCATTGCATGCCAGAAGGGCGGTCACCAATACGGCTGCAGACAGCCAGGCGGTCAACGATCGGGTCATTTTCCTATTCATCTCTTCTTCTCCTTATGATCAACATGGGTGGATCATCCGGTAACAAAATATCCAGACGAGGTCAACCTTTTGAAATTCCTTCATTTCGATCCAGGCCGGGCATCCTTTCCCGGCTGCATAGGCTTGTAACCAACCCTTATCGGTCGACGCTCCCCTATCCTGCCATAATCCGATAAAAACGATACAGTAACGGAATTATTTGTATTTTAACCTCGAAACGAAATTCTGCCAATCACCCGCGCAGACCAATATTCTGGAACCAATCCGAACAGGTGGTTTTCATCTATCCAGATCAAGAAACCAGCAGAGCATGACCTCATGCTTCATTTCGGGCACATTCGCGTACCCGAAACGGTGGATCTCCCCCAGCTCGCAGCCCATCCGCTGGTAGAAGCGGCATGCAGGCAGGTTGGTGTTCTGCGTTTCCACTTTCATCTGCAGGCAGCCGCGTTCTCTCGACCATCCGGCGGCGTGGCGGAATAATGCGATCCCTACACCCCGGTATTCCGGCCTCACGCGCAGGTCCCAAAAAACCGACAGGTCCTTGCGCCCTTCGAGCATGTCCGTGCCGGTGCTCGCAAACGCAACTGCCGCCCCGCCGACTGCTCTGCCGCGATCCTTCGCCAGGAAGAAGCCCCAGTTGCTCACATCAAAAGATGTTGGCCAATCGACAGGGGTATCTCCGCTGGCATCATAGTCCTTCCAGTAAGGGGTCTCTACCGCGACCTGCTTCAGGAGCACCCCACCCAGGCCACCGTCGATCAACTCCACCTGCAGGCTGGCTTTCACTTCAAACCTGCTCGGGATCCTGCCATATTCGCGCAGGTCCCCGGGTCCGATCTCGATGATCTGAACAGGCATGGCTGGGCTCCTTGATCAAGAACTCCGGCACCCTCAGGATGCCGGAGTTGATTCTACTTCCATCTGGAAATTGGATGGTCTATTCGTAGCGCAGTGCCTCCACCGGCTCCAGGCTGGCGGCGCGGTTGGCCGGGTAGATTCCAAAGAACAGGCCCACTGCCGCGGAGAAAAGCGTTGCCAGCAGGATGGCATCCAGGCTAATGGCCGGGTTGAAAGGGTTGCCGGAGGCCGAGGCGATCCGCCCGACAATGAAACCCAGGAACCAGCCAAGCAGGATACCGATCAAACCGCCGATGAGACTTAGCATCGACGATTCGATCAGGAACTGGATGAGGATATCGCGCCGGCGGGCTCCCAGTGCCTTGCGCAGGCCGATCTCGCGCGTGCGCTCAGTGACCGAGACCAGCATGATGTTCATGATCCCGATCCCGCCCACCAGCAGTGAAATGCCGGCGATCCCGCCCAGGAAAATGGTGAAAACACCGGTCACCGTGGTGGCGATGGAGAGGAAATCCGCCTGCGAGAAGACCGTAAAATCATCCACACCCACCGGTGTGCGGTGGCGCTGGCGCAGGATCTGCTTCACTTCATCGGTGGCAAGCGGGACCGCTTTGGCACTGACCACCTGGATATGAAGCTGGTCCACTTCATTCAGGGCTGAGCGATGGATCAGGCGCGTCTGTGCTGTGGTGAACGGCACGATGACCTGGTTATCCTGGCTGCCGAACATCCCCCCGCCCTTGGATTCCAGGATGCCCACCACGCGGAAAGGTTGCCCGTTGATGCGGATGGTCTCACCCACCACGCCGTTCCGGCGGTTGAACAACTTGTCTGCCACTCCCGGGCCGATCACCACCGCGGAGGCGTTTCCCTGCAAGTTATCCTGGGTCAGGAAATCCCCTTCCAGCAGGGAATAATTCTGCATGGCAAAATATGCCGGCACGGTACCGGTGACGCTCACACTCATCTTCTGACCGCCGGCGGTGACGTCGGCGTGGCCCTGGATGAGAGGCGCGACCGCCAGCACATTGGGTGCTGCGAATGGATCCGCGATCGCCTGGGCATCCCCCAGTGTCAGCGGCTTGGGATTGCGCACATCCTGGAGCTGATTCCCGGATGAGACGAACAGAAGGTTGGTGCCGATCCCACTGATCGCCCCGGTGATGGTGTCCTGTGCCCCCTGCCCGATCGCCAGCATGGCGATCACGGCACCCACGCCAATCACGATGCCCAGGATGGTGAGCCCGGAGCGGAGCTTGTTGCCATTCAGTGTTTCCAGCGCTTCAACGATGGACTGCGCAATGTTCATTTCGCCTCCTCCACCAGCCCGTCGCGCAGGTGGATGATGCGCTGGGTTTGTGCGGCGATGGCCGCGTCATGGGTGACGATGATCAGGGTGGTCCCTTTATCACGGTTGAGCGCCAGCAGGAGTTCCAGGATCTCCTTCCCCACCTTGGAATCGAGATTTCCGGTGGGCTCGTCTGCCATGATAATGGCGGGGTTATTGACCAGGGCCCTGGCAATGGCGACGCGTTGCTGTTCCCCTCCGGAGAGCTCCGTCGGCCGGTGGGTCATCCGGTCAGCCAATCCCACCGCTTCCAGAGCTGCCCGCGCCCGCTCTTTCCTGTTGGGCACGAGCCCGGCATAACGGAGAGGCAGTTCCACGTTCGCCAGCGCGGTGGTGCGCGAAAGCAGGTTGAAGGATTGGAAGATGAAACCCACTTTACGGTTGCGGATATCCGCCAGCTGGTCATCGCTGAGGGTTTCCACCGCCTCGCCATCCAGCACATATTTGCCGGAACTGGGCAGGTCGAGGCAGCCAAGGATGTTCATCAAGGTGGATTTTCCAGATCCGGAAGGTCCCATGATCGCCACCACTTCCCCGCGCTGGATATTGCACGATACACCCGCCAGGGCGCGCACCTCGACGGCACCCATCTGGTACACTTTCGTCAGATCTTCAGCATGGATCACCCAGTCTTGTGCCATGCTATCCTCCGCCAAAAATGTTGTGCGCGCCGTTGTCCTGTCCAGGTCGAAAATCCAGCGGGGGATTCAAAACCAGCACATCCCCGGCAGAAAGTTCGCCTGAGACCAATTCGCTCATCAAATCATCGGAGGCTCCCAGCGTCACCGGCACCTGGATCAGCACCCCATTGCGCAGGACATACACCAGGCGTTGACCCTTCTCCAGGTGCACCGCCCGGTTCGGCACCAGCAGGACATTTTCCAACGATTGAACTGTGATCGTCACCGAGGCAGTCATCCCGGGCTTGACATTTACATCAGCATCGGTCAATTCCACTGTGACATTGAAATTCACCACGCTCTGCACCGAGGTGCCCACCCGGGAGACCTCAACCACCTTCCCGTGATATTCATTTCCGAGGGCGGCATCAAAGGTCACAATGGCTGGCTGACCGACGGAGACGCGATTGATGTCCACCTCGGAGACCTGCACGTCCACCAGCAGGCGCGAGAGATCGTCCAATCGGAACCCGGGGCTGCCCGCGGATACCTGGTCGCCCACGGTTCCATCCACCACTGTTACCGTCCCGGCAAAGGGTGCAGCCAGGCGCGAATAATTAATGGTCGCCTGGGCGGCATCCACGCGTGCCCGGGCCGCTTCAACGTCAGCGGGATCCGGGCCGTCCTTAAGCCGCGTCCATTCCCGCTGGGCATCTTCCAGCTGCGCCTGTGCCAGCGCCAGTTTTGCCCGTGCCTGGTCAATATCACTACCGCCGGGTACCAGCAGGAAGAAATTCAGGTTGGACTGGGCTCGCCGCAAAGCCTGTTCGGCATTGTAGAAAGCAGTGTACGCCTGTGCTTTTTGAAGATCGCCATCCGGCCGATCTTTGAGCTGGTCATAGATCGTCTTGGCGCGATCATACGAACTCTGTGCAATGGTCAACTGCGCCTGTGCGTTGCGAATATCCGCCGAGGTGCCACCGTGGTTCGTTGCCAGCATGCCATTCAGCGTATAATTGGCGCTGTCGAAGTTCTTTTGCGCATTGACCAGGTTGAGTTGCGCCTGTGCCCGCTGGGTGCTTGACTGCAGCACGCTATCCAGGTTTCGTTGCGCGGTCACCAGGTCTGCCTGTGCAAGAACGACATTCTGTGCCAGCGAGGTGGAAGAGAGGGAAGCCAGGACATCACCGGATTTCACCAGGTCCCCCGGGTTGACGTTCACTTTTTCTATCATTCCACTTGTCTGCCAGTTGATGCTGGCTGTCTGGGAGGCACGCAGGTTCCCGGTTGCGCCAATGGTGGCAGTTAAATTCCCTCGTTCGACTGTCGTTGTTTGATAGGTACTGGCTGAAAGGGCGCGCACCCGAATATTCAAGAAAACTACGATCACCACTGCCGTCAGGATCACTGCGGCAAATGAGAGCCAGATGCGTGATTTTCTACTCATGCCCCCAAACAAGCTCTTTTTCCTGGTGGAGCCAGGATTTCCAACAACATTACTTTCCATGATCACTCCTTCATGTATTCTTCGCAAAATGAACTATCACAAGGTTGATTTTACCCGGTGAATGTCAAAGGCGAAAGCATTACATCCCCCCTTCTTACAGAAGTATTACATCCCCTTACATTGTGATTATTGTCGCAACCAATGGTGACATATAAGCCTGTATCCACAGCCCAAGTTTGAGTATGATACATATCAAAATAGTGCGTACTGCGCAAAAAAAAATACCCAAATCGTCTTGTTTTCATGCCAGCAGGATGGTATCATCTGATTTATAATGGTTAAGATGCAGCCCGAGTTTTTCGGTACATGCAGGAGAGTTGTTAATGCAAACCATCCCAAGTGAATTTCTGGAAATTGACCGCAAGGCGCGTGTTTACATGCCTTATCAGGACCTTTCCCTGCGGCCGCCAACGGAACGCGTCTGCGATTTCGGCGACGTGGTCATCCCGCTCGATTCCGACCGCGCCATGCTTGAAGCTTCCCGCTGCATCCACTGCCCTGACCCTGCACCGTGCATGCTCGCCTGCCCCTGCCATAATGACATCCCATCAGCCATCTGGATGATCGAACAGGGGAACTATGTGGAAGCCGCCAAGCTGTACCGCCAAACCTCCTCATTACCGGAGATCTGCTCGCGGGTCTGCCCGCATGAACAACTCTGCCAGGGTTCCTGTGTGCTGAATAAGACCCACGAACCGGTGCTCTGCGGTCCACTCGAGACTTTCGTCACCTGTTACGAGCGCAAGACCAGCGGAGTTGCCATCCCGGTCGGTAAACCGACCGGCAGGAAGGTCGCGATTGTTGGAGCAGGGCCTGCAGGCCTGGGTTGCACCGAAAAACTATTGGAGCAGGGTCATTCCGTCACGCTGTTCGACTCCAAGCCTGCGCCGGGAGGCCTGCTCGTCTACGGCATACCGAATTTCAAACTTGCCAAAGAAGTATTCTTCTGCCGCTGGAGCGATTACGAAAAAGCAGGCGCGAAATTTGTTGGGAATACCTGCATCGGCAAGGACAAGACCATCGATGACCTGTTCAAGGAAGAGTTCGATGCCGTCTTCGTTGGTGTTGGCACAGGCATCGATGCCAAGATGGAGACTCCCGGGGAGGATCTACCCGGGGTGTACGAAGGTACCGATTTCCTGATGCGCGCCAATACCGAGCTTAATCTTCTCCCGGAAGGCAAACGTGAACGTCCGGTGCTCGGTAAACGCGTGGTCGTCATCGGCGGTGGCGACACAGCCTCCGATTGCCTGCGCTCCGCTTTGCGCCTCGGCGCTGAAGAAGTGTCCTGCGTTTACCGCCGCACTGAGAAGGAAATGCCCGGCGGGAGGAAGGACCGTAAAATGGCCAAGGAAGAAGGCGCCAAGTACCGCTTCCTCACCCAGCCGGTCAAGTTCATCGCCGGCGAGGATGGCCGCCTCACTGCCATGGAATGCATCGAAATGACACTTGGCGAACCGGATGCCAAGGGCCGCCGGAAACCAGTGCCTGTTGAAGGCTCAAATTTTTCCATCGCTGTGGATACAGCCATCAAAGCCCTCGGCTACTGGCCGGATCCGGTCATCGGTGACACCACTCCCGGGCTTGAAGTCCACGACTGGGGGCTGATCACTGTGACAGACAGGGAGACCGGTGCCACGACCCGACCAGGTGTATTTGCCGCAGGCGACGGGGTGACCGGTGCAGACCTTGTGGTCACCGCCATGGTCGGAGGTCGAAAAGCTGCCGCAGCCATCGGCGAATATCTGAAAACGAAATAGATAATCAACAAGGGCTTTCCCGAAAAGGAAAGCCCTTGGTTTTTGCTGCAGTCAAATATTCAATTTTCAATCAAATAGAGCCCGTAAGCGCTGTCTCTGTACAGTTCCCTAATTCCAGTACAATTCACCGGAAATTCCACCGGTAAAACTACGTGCGTGATCCCTTGTTCCTGGAATACTGGGAGCAAAGTGCAATCTGCATTCTGGTAAAAAAGGCTTGCCTGATGGTACCTCCGATACCATTCCAGAACATCACTGTCTCGATACGGAATGGATTTGAAATCCACAAAAATCGGCGCACCGGTCGCGAGGCGGAAATCTTCCATCTTTAGCGGCACCAGGAAGGTTTCATTTTCAGCCTTGTGGGTTGAAACGAATGCCATCAAAGGTTTGGCAGGGTCTTCGTTCTTCCTGGCAAGCTCGATCTGGAAGCGCACTGCGCCAACAAAAATTAGCCCTGCAAGCAAGACCATGCAAGGGATGCGGATCCCGTGTTCCACCTTGGTGGGATCAGCTTTCCATGCATCAAGAATTTTTGTAATGCTGAAAGCAAGCAGGATGCTGGTTGAGATCGGTACGATCACCACCGATAATCTCCAGGGAAAGACCAATGCCAGAGTATTACTTTTTATGACCACCTGCACAACGGTCAGAATTGTGGCACCGAGGACGAGTATCCCGAGGATGGGGAAGAGGCGATGCTTGCGAACAACCACCAGCGCAGCGACGACGATCATCACCTGAACCGCAACACTCCAGTCAAGCCATTGGGAAACAATGGCATGAGACGGGATGCGGTAATTGACCAGGATTTCGTTGCTCTGGCGGATCAATTCCATCGAGGTTGGTTTAAATACAAAAAATGTATACGCCGTGACAGGTGCAACGAGTAATAATGCCATCGTTGCGAAGAGCGCAGGGCTCTTGAGGTTTCTCTTCTTTCGAAAAATCACCCAGAGGTATCCGAGGGTGAGCACGGTGGCGGATAATAGATATACAGAATGAAATGTAACCGCCACCAGGAATGAAAACATGGATAAAAAGGAGCGGTTCTTTAAGAACAGGTAGATCGAAAGCAGCAGGAATACCCCGAATGTGCTTGGCTGGAAAACCTGTCCAAGCAAGCGCTGACCCGCGACTCCACCTTCCAACAGGAACGGTTTTTCTGTCCCGAGAACTCGCGAAAAGAGATAATGGGCAAGTGCTGAGTGCACGCCCAGGAAGACCACCATAAAAAGCAGGCTGCGGCTTCTTGATCTCCGCAGGTCGAATACGAGATCTGATATGCCAAACAAGGAAAAAAGGTAGATCCCCATCAGAATTGCATAATAGAAATAGAACAATGCCCCATTCCTTGAAATCAGATATGTTCCTTCCACCAGGAGGCTGAACATTGGTGCAGGGTCGATTGTATTGGCCAGCCAATCGTGAGCCAGGTAGCCTTCTCCGGCATGGGCGATCCCGTGAAGGAAGTATTGGTTTTGATTTGACGTGTAAACAGGAGACTGGGCGTAAACGATCCCAAATACCACCGACCAGGCCAGGAAACCAATCACCCCCATCAGAGTCTTATTCCTGAAGATGCTTCTGCTACTCATCACCACTTGTTCTACCATTTATTCTTCTGTCGCCTCGCCAGCCGCTGGGCTGGTCAGCAGGGAAGTGTGTGTTTTCCAATTCAACCCATCCATCATGGCGAGACTTCCCCCGGTCATCATCGCCGTCTCCAGGCTTGAGAACCAGGGGGGAATTCTTTTATGGTAATGGATTGCTGTACCCCCAATCGTAACCCAGGGCGATAATGATATCCTCCGGGGCATCAGGCTTGAAATCCACCCTGATCTGGTTGGACCGGTTGAATTGCATCAACGCCATCAGGTATTGCATTGCATACGGCTTTCCAGCGTGAACGATGAGGATCGTCCGGTCGGGGAAGGGAGAATAATAATTATCGGGATAGTCGCCTGTATTGCCAAAACCGCTCACATTCATGCCCTGATTCTTCAGGTATTCGGATGTTCGCGCTGCCATGCCATCCACACCGGAACCATTGATGACCACCACCCTCGCCGCTTCCGCCCGCATTTTCTCTTCGATCGACCCCGTTGCCATTGGCTGCATCGTGCCGCCGCCAAAGATCGTATCCACCAATTCACGGATCTTATCCGGAAAAGGCCTCAGGATCGCCGATTGATGACCATTGAGGTTGATGAAGCCATCCTGCATCATGGTGTAATCAATCACACCATGCTGAATATTGTCAAGCGAAATATCCTTTGCCAGGATAGCCAAGCGCATGGCATCGGGCAGCGACAGATTGGTGTTAATGCCTCCCGAAAGTTCACTATAAAGCGTGGACGCCTGAGCCATAAGGTTCAAGAAATTTTCCGGATCAATTACTTTATCGCGGATCGCCAGGATGACCAGTTGCTGATTCCTTGCGCGCTCCACATCACCCATAGCGATACCCTGTTTTTCATCACGGGCACGGGCGAATCCCAAAGCTGTTTTACCATCGAGGCATTGATAACCTGGCTGTAAAGTCACTACCCCGTTTTGAAAGAGGATACCAACATCCACCTTTGTAGGAATATCCAGGCAGACTCCCCCAATGGTATCGATCATTCTCTCAAAGACAGTGAAATCTATTAACGCAAAGTATTGGATGGATATACCCAGGAAATTCTCGACCGTTTTCATCGCCAGTTCCGGGCCGCCCCCCGGCAATTTATACTGGTCGCCCAAGGAAAGGGCGGCATTGATTTTATTGTAAGCATTAAATCCAGGGATGTTGACCCACATATCGCGCGGGACCGAAATCATCCCCGCTGTCTTGGTTACCGGATCGATTGTAAGAAGGATCATCGTATCGCTCCGGCAGGGACAACTGCGGGCAGAGTCCCAATCCCCGAAATCGTAACCCATCACCAGAATGGTCACCCGGCTGGCACCATCCCAGGGCGGCGGCAATTCAGCCTGCGGGATGCTGATCGTTGGAGCAGGGTCGGTCGCGTCCACCGCTACAGTCGCTTCAGAGGTCGGTTGTGGGGTAATGACCTGGGCTGCACAACGGTCGGGAGGTATCCCCGGGAGTGCTGTCAGAGTCCAGCAGGCAACAAAACCACTGAGAACGAAATATGCTCCCAATGCAATGACCAGTCCCACCCCCATCCAAGTGAATTGCCATGCTGTGGGTAATTTGAATCCAGCCCCTTTAGCCTGGTGATTCAACTTCTTTTCAACCATCTCACTTGGTGGGCGGTGGCGGCACAGGCAGATCCCCTTCAGCCACCTTCACCCACTTGTCTCCTTCGTCGATGAGCATTACCGGGATCTCGTCCATGATCGGGTACTTGCGCCCGCAATCCTGGCAGATAAGCCAGGTTTCCTTATAATATTTCAGCAGCCCATCCTTTTCGCGAACACAGGCAGGGCAGCGCAGGATCTCCAGCAATTCCTTATTGATCATATAATTCTCCATTTCCTGCAGGAACAGACGGGTATTTTACCATGGCTAATGACACAATCCATCCGCCACCAGTGTTTGCGGGTTTTCAGTACCCGGACCGACCTGATATACGCCCTGCGATGGTTGATACTGGGTCTGGATGGTGTCGTTGTACATCGCAAATCCAGCGGAGTTATATACGGTGCGCAGCACGGTGACATCCGCACCATCCGCCGGGTAGTCCACCTGCTTGCAGGTGCCTGCCGGCAGGTCTGGATTTTCTTCAAAGCGTGATTCTGGAGCCAGGACAACATTGCGCAAACCGAGATTCTGCCACTGCACGAAGCGACCATCGTTGGTTGAATAAAATTTCCAGGTCAGGCTCATATTTACACGGTTGAAGTAAGTCTCCATCAACAACCAGGAGGATCGGTCGTTGGTGAATTTCAGATCCACCAGCGGGAAGTAGACCGTGGCATCCAGCCCTGCCATGGAGGGATCGATTCCCGAGCCTGGGCTCTGCTCATAGTAAAAAACCCGAAAAGCATGCGCATGCCGTTCGACGATCGGGTAACCGCCAAAGAAAGCCGTCCTGAACAAGGTGGTGCTCACCTGGCAGACTCCCCCACCCACGCCAGTGATCGTCCGCCCATTGTAAATGATGAGCGCTTCAGCATAGCCATTGTCGAGCGAGATATCCCCCAGCACATCTCCCATTGAGAAGGTGGTATTAGGCGGGATTAACAAGCCATGGAATTGTCTCGAAGAGGTCTCAATGTTTTGCAGACGCGCATTGCCTGACCCGCGAAAATATGTGGTTTCAGCATACACGAGTTCACTGATCCCCAGCGATTGCGCCGTGGCATCATTCCCAACCTCTGGTTCCGTCGTATCCATCAGGATCGCAAAGTCATGTTCCCCTGCCACGAGCCCCGTCTGGACAGCCTCGATCGTGGAGGAAATAGCGAGCGCACGACCAACCTGGGCAGGTTTTTCCAGGAGCAGCTGGCGGGTGTTCGAACCCTGATTGTCGTCAAAAGTAAAGCGCGCATTCTGAGGGCTTCTGTCCACCTGCGTGGCGATCTCACCCAGCAATTGTTCAAGCCCCTGGGCATTTGCCTGGACCTGGTATTCCCAGACCCCGCTGATCTGCACCTGTTTTACGGTCAACATGCCTGCCAGGGTGGATGGTTCGATCGTCAACGGGGCAGGGTCTCCAGATTGGGCATCCGGGATGCTGAGCGTGAGGGGTGCGCTCAAGATCCGTCGCAAAGTTTCAGCCTGTCCGTTGGCTTCCAGCACCAATGGTGATTGTTCCTCGATGACGAGCTCCACCTGCCCGTCCCGGAAGGACGCGAGTTGGGCCAGGAGGCTCGACATGGTGGCATCCAGGTTCATCATCCGTCCCTTCTGGCCTTGCTGGTAAATCACTTCAGTACCATTCAAATGCAGGGCGGTTTCAACCATAGGCTGGTCGATCAGGGCAGCAAGATCCTGAAGGTATGCCTGGGCCACGCGCTCATCGAACGTGATCACGGGCTGCAGCACCAGGCCTCCCTGCCAGGAATTCAACTGCCCCGCCAGGGCGTTCAAGAGACCTCCCTGCCGGCCGACATTGTAAGCGCGTGCCACGCTGGTATCCGCATCCAGGGTCATCCCCAGTTCGCCAGGGGTTGCCACCCAAACCTGGTCTCCGGCCCGGAACACCACCTTGCCGCTGATCGGGTAGGTCAACCGCTGGCGGAGGGAAGTGACCGCTTCCTGCGGGGTCAGGTTGGTCAGGTCCACACCTGCCATGCTGATCCCGGGGAATATCCGCCCGGCAAAAAGCAACTGGTAGCCGCCAGTGACCAGGCCCATCACCGCCAAGAACAGCACCAACCCGCCGATCATGGCTGCCATGATCTGCGGGGGAACGGTCGAACGTGGAGGACGAGGAACGGAGACGAATGTCATGTCGGGTATGAAAAATCGTTGGAATGGTTGCCTGGACTAGGACGAATCCTGCCGCGTTTTGTTCCTTCTCAGGAATGGGATGAACATGGGTGTGGCAGCCATATACTCGTGAAACGCCTGCCCGAACTCGACCTGTAGTTTGCCCTCTTCAAAATAAGCCCCAGCAATCACATAGACGGTCAGGGCAATATTCACAGCCAGCACATTGGCGGTCATCAGCGGCAGCAACCAGATGAAGGCGAGACCGGCTGTATAAAGAGGATGCCGAACATGCCGATAGAGCCCGTCGGTTTTCAACTGCGCGGGGTGATCGTCCGGGGATCCCAGCTGGCGCAGACCTGTGAATTCAAGCGGGCGGCTTTGCAATAATCCCGCCACCAGTGCAATCACAGCCAGGCCTTCTCCCAGTACCATGAGTGCTGCCCAGGGGAATGGGATGGTGTAAATGGTCCGATCAGGAATCATGAACAGGAGAACGAGCACCGGCAGGAAACTGATACAGGCGAAGGCATTATAAGCCAACCGGTAAGTCCGCTTTATGCGCGCACCAAAAACATGCTGCGCCACTTCCTTGCTCCTGGAGGAAGCGAACAGGGAATGGAGCAAGCCCCACAAGAGCACCGAAATCATGATCCAGAACATATCTACCCATCCAGAAAGAATGGAAGTTCAATTTTCAAATTTACCCCAACTTGGTCAAAAATGCAACGGATTTTAGTTGCAATTCCCCATATAGGAAATTAGAACATCCTCCTGTCTGCTGGCAGGAGGATGTGTTTAATCATCATTTTCATCCACATGATTTTTATGGGGTGGCTCTTCTGTGGAGGTGCTGTCATGCCCGTCGTCATCCCTCGAATCGAGTGAATGATCCTCTGTGTTCGTTGGTTTAGGGGAACCATCATTGTCCCCGCCATCATCTTCGGAGGGTTCATCAGTTGTTATTTCCGGTTGCGGTGTTCCCTCCCCTGCTCCAGATGATCCGGAACGATTATCTTCATGCTCATGTTTTCCTGATTCCACTTTGACTTCAGCCGCCAGAACGGATCCATCCAACTGCGTCTGGCCGAGGACTTTCACTCGCGCTCCCAATGCCAGGGCACCCTCCATTTGTGTTTCCCATGTCACCTGGACGTGAATTCCAGCAATTGTCCAACCATCTGAAAGCTGCTTGCTGACCTGGCCTCCAAAGTCAACTGTCTCCACCCGTTTTTCGGAAAGGAGGCTTTCCGTCTCATCGATGCGCCGGGAGGAGATTTCCTTCTGGATTTCTGCTTTCACCTTCGAGTTGGGAGCCAACAAAAGGCTGATGCCTTCCATAGAGCGTTTGAGCGGATACAGAATATCTCCGGGAAGGGATTTAGCAGAGGCAGCCAACAATCCATTTCCAGTAATAAAAAATAACGCCAGCACCAATAATGGAATGGCTGCAAATCGCCATGCGCGAAGATTAAGTACGAGTGGTGATTTGTTTTGACGAAGCTTGGCAGCGCTGTTGAGAATACGTACGCGTCCGACAGTCACAGCAGTTCCCGGTATGGGGGAAAGACCCAACCCGCGTGCTTCAATAGATTGTTCCAGAAGCGGTCGCAAGGCCTCTGCATAGGCTGGAAAACGGTTCAGGCATTCTTCCACCGTCCCACCTTGTTCCAGGACTTTTAAACAGGTTTCAAGTGAGTCAATCAATTCTTTTTTCATGTGTACTTTGCCATCTGGCGGTAGAGAGCCGCCAATGCCCGGTATTGCAACTGCTTGATTGCGTTGACATTTTTTTTCATCACCACGGCAGTCTCTTCAAGTGAGTAATTCAGACTGAACCGGAGAGCGAGCACATGCTGTTGCTCTTTCGTGAGGCGGGTCAGCGCACGTTGCAGAAAACGGGTGCGATCCTGGTTTTCGACCTCCTCTGCCAGGGCATGCCCGTGACTGGCATGCGTCTCTTCCAACTGCACAAGCGGTCGATGGTATTTATGGCGAAGATGATCATTGACAATATTGTTCGCAGTACCGATCAACCAGCCGCGGATATTTTTTGATGGTCCGTGGCGCACACGTTCTGCCTTCAGCAGGCGAAAGAACACCTCGCTGGTAATATCCTCAGCAAGAATCTCGTCACCAAGCCGGTACCTGACATAGCGGTAGACTTCCGGAAAATAACGGTCATAGACAGCTGCTACCGCTTGCGATTCCAGGCGGCGCAGACTATCAAGCTCAGAGGGATCGTCTGTCATCAGGATACTTCGGGTGAGAGCGAGTGTGAACACCGCAAGTATACCTTATCGACTTATTGGAAGGCATGAGAGGGAAGTCTCTCCAGCGAAAGACTTCCCTCAATAACATCAGCCTCTACTAGTCGTCCCCTTCGCTTGAATATCCTCCGCCATAATTGCCACCGTGTTCACTGTCATCGTCAGATGATCTTCCATCAGCTGGATGGCTGGAGTGGTCATCGTTTTCTGAATCATGACTGCTGGAACCATGATCTCCAGAGTCTTTAATT
>Ga0315275_10001908_pt1 | contig 18636 bp, 15 predicted proteins | sample YL17G03_0_MG_FD_205557 | JGI IMG/M metagenome (GOLD analysis project Ga0315275, IMG submission 205557) | Sediment microbial communities from Yellowstone Lake, YNP, Wyoming, USA - YL17G03_0 | ecosystem: Environmental > Aquatic > Freshwater > Lake > Sediment | place: USA: Wyoming | collected...
AGAGCGGCGGCCGCCCGTTTGGCGCTCTTTTTATCCGGTTCAAGCCAGATCTGCTTCAGATGAGCCGCGAAGCGGGCTTTCTCCCGATGAGGCACCTTGGCCAGGATGTTCCGCATGAAGTGGACCTTGCAGCGCTGCCACGAGGCGCCCAGCCATTCCTTCCGGACCGCGGCCTGGAGGCCGGCGTGGGCGTCGGAGATGCAGAGCGAGGTCCTCTTCATGCCCCGGGCCTTGAGCTTGCGGAAAAAGACGCGCCAGGAGTCCTCCGATTCGTCGAACATGGGCTCGACGGCCAGAATCTCCCGAGAGCCGGCGGGATTCACCCCGCAGGCGATCATCACGGCCACCGAGACCACCCGCCCTTCGACGCGGACCTTCTGATAAAAGGCGTCGATCCAGAGGAACGGATACTCCTCGGCCAGGGGCCGGCCCTGAAAATCGGCGACCTGGGCGTCGAGCTTTTTGTTGAACTCCGAGACCTAGGAGGCGGAGATGTTCTCGATGCCCATGGCCCGGGCCAACCGCTTGATTTTCCGGGTCGAAACCCCGTTGATGAAGGCCTCCTGGACGACAGCGATCAGGGCCTGCTCGGATCTCCTCCTTTCCGAGATGAAAAACGGCACATAGCCGCCCTTGCGGACCTTCGGTCCGAGAAGATAGACCGTGCCCATCCGGGCATCCACTCTCCGGGCCCGGCCGCCGGAAAACTGGGTCGTGCGTTCCTTCGAGTGCTTCCCCTTGGCCGCCCCGACCCTGGCTTCTACCTCAATCCTCATCATTTCCGTCATCACCCACTTGAGCACGGTCAGGAAGGGATCAGGCTCTGTGATGAACTGCAATAGCGCCTTCTTGAAGGGTGTCCTATAATGCTGTTGGACCATCGTAGTAAAACTTCTCCTCTCTTTCGGATTGGCGTTCGAAGAGAGTTTACGATGGCCCGTCTCCTATGCCAAATTGCGAACATCACTGTACACTACCCAGCGTTCTTTCATCGCCATCGACTCCTTCCGAATGATCTCGGAAGAAGTTTAGGCGATATCCAAAATGGTTCACGATGTCCTTACGGTTTTTTGGTATACAATGTTCTTACGGAAACTCGGTAATGACTATACAGGAAAATCCTTAGAGGAAACCGATAAAAAAAGCAGAATCGCCATAAGGGGATTGCAAAATGAATTAATTGAGGAAGCAGTGATATTATAAACCACGGTCATCATTATAAAAGATATCCAAAGAACGCCAAAATCAAAATTCCTGAATAATTCCTTGTAAGCTTTCTGGCAAGAAGATAGAAGAAAAAATGAGACGAATAGGATACCCGAGAAGCCAAGGTCCAATAGAACTTCAAGATAACCATTATGGGCCTCGCTGACCCCGTGAACCGTCCTTGTTTGCCAGGTCCAAAAGCCTCCAAACCCGCTTCCCAATATTGGTTTTTGCATGGCAATTGGCAAAAGCCCAGCCCATATTTCCGTTCTTCCGGTTAAGGTTGAATTCCGTCCTACAACAGATGCGAAATCGCCCATAAATGATGCACTGGTGAAAACAGTCGCAATCCCAATTATGATGACAACAGCAATAACTATCATTAGGGAACGAACGCCAATATATATTCCGCGCTTCCCTAAAATGTGCAATCCCCAGTGAATGAAGAGTCCGAGAGTCAACGCATAAAATGCAGTTGCGACATAAAAAATATCTGAGTTCGGGCCACCCATTAGCCAAAGTGATATAATAATAATTATTATTTCTACGAAAGTTTGATACTTAAAAAGCGGTGCCGAATATTCACGTCTTCTTTTAAGTATGGACCATATGGAAAAAAAAATGGCAATAAAGCAGATACATCCTAAGCCATTCTTCTGCATAGCAACACCGGTCCATTGTTGACTACCAAAACGACCATAGTACAAGCGTCCATACTGGGGGAAATATTTGATAAGCACCGGCGAAAATGGGATAAGTATGAAGCCCATCCTTCTGATAATACTCTCCATAGCTTTGTGCGGCGAAGGTTCGGAAAGGACAATAAAAGCCATGAGCATAGCCTGAAATTCTCGTATCCAACGCTTAAAGGATACAAACGGTATGTCTGACCAGACAATGCTAACGAGCCAGAGCGTGATCAAGATTATTGGCCATGCATTCAGCTTTATAGCGTTAACCCAGTCGAATCTTCTTTGAATCAGGATCCGAAGAGCGATAAACATGAGTATTATCAAGAAGGCAATATCTAAAGGGCTAGAGTCAGGTGTTGCGTATGATGACGGGAGCCACAGCCCGATAGGCTTACTGGCAATATATAAGAACCAAATAGTCGGCACCCATAGGGTACGGGTTACATCAGGTGATTGTTTAGCTTCAAAATGGAGCAGAAATAGCACAAAGGCAGAACAAAGGAATAGCGCTAATATCGATAACAAATATGCTTCCCTAGTTTAATTCTGTGATTATTTTCAATAAATCCCATTTTGTTGTCAACCGAAAGTATCGTAAAAGAACCTTGATACCCTGTCAAGCTATCGCAAAACTGAGAGATATAGCCGTCGACCAGGCTTATTTTCGCAGGATTCAGGGATCTCTCTGGAACTTTCCTTTTGAATCGTGTTGTCCAAGTTCAGGTCGGCCACAAGATTTATCAATCGGTTGTCTTCCTTCTCCAGTTCCTTAAGTTAATTGACTCGGCAGTTCAGAGGCGCTCCGTAGGGTTGACTTCTCGCGGCCGTTTTGATAATCAATGATAAATGAGTGTTGCTGACAAGCGGGATTTTGCTTATTGAAATCACCTCCATGACATAGGAGGCTTACTCCTTACAGTTACGTTCACATTTATATGATCGCCGGTCATGATAGAAATAGTCTTTACACTTGACTACGAGATTTATGGAAATGGACGAGGGGCATTACTGGATTTTATTTATGAACCGGCAGAGCAGATCAAAAATATTTTTAGAAATCATGGTGTTCCGTTCGTAGTTTTTGTTGAAGCCGCTGAAATAGAAATAATCGATGCTCATGGCGGGGATCCGGCCGTTGATACCATTAAGCGGCAATTGCGCGATTTTCGGACAAAGGGCATTGAATTGGGCCTTCACTTGCATCCTCAATGGTACAACGCTCGTTATGAGAAAAGTGAATGGCAACTTGATTTATGCGAATATAACCTTTGTGCTCTTTCGACAAACCGCATCAACTGTCTTATCGACCGATCTCTTGCCTATCTGCGAAAGGTTCTGGGGGATCCCGGATTCACTCCTATCTCCTTCCGCGCTGGTAACTGGCTCCTTCAACCTACAAGGGAGGTGGCCAATTCTCTCGCCGAGCATGGGATTAAGGTGGACTCTTCCGTTTACAAGGGCGGCGTACAACACGCGCACAAGCTAGATTACCGCAGATCATTGAAGAATGGGTATTTTTGGCAATTTTCTGAAAACGTGAATGTTCCCGACCCGCAGGGTGTATTGTTCGAGATTCCGACATACACCCAGATGGTCCCGATTTGGAACATATTTACCGCCAAACGAATCCGTCTGCAACAACAGGGCGCGGCTGGGAAAACGTCTGGAGGTCAGAAGATATCCCGACTCAGGGATTACCTGCGCCCCGCCTATCCGATGAAGTTGGATTTTTGCCGATTGACGACGGCACAGATGATCCGCATGTTCGATAAAGAAATAAGCGAGGAACGGGAAGATCCCGATTCATTCCGACCCGTCGTAGCTATCGGGCATACCAAGGATTTCGTAGACTCCGCGACTCTCGAAGCGTTCTTATCGTACCTGGAAAAAAATGAAATCCCTGCGGTCACCTTCGAGGAAGTACACGGAAAAATCATGCGTCCGGACCAAAAACGATGAGGTATGTCCTCATAACTCCGGCGCGGAATGAGTCCGTGTATATCGAGCAGACGGTTCTAGCCGTAATTCGTCAGACTATCCGACCAACTAAATGGATTATCGTCAGCGATGGGTCCAACGATGGGACCGACGATATCGTCAGCAAATATGCCGTCAAGTTTCCCTGGATTGAACTTGTTCGAATGTCCGAGAGGAAGGAGCGGCATTTCGGGGGCAAGGCTATGGCCTTCAACGCCGGCCGCGATCATGTGCGGCATATCGACTATGACGTCATCGGAAACCTTGATGCGGACATTACGTTTGACAACGAATATTTCGAATTCCTATTGGATAAGTTCGCCAACGATGATCGGTTAGGAGTTGCCGGAACCCCCTTCAGAGAAGGGAACACTCAATACGACTATAGATTCTCACGCAGGGAGCATGTTTCTGGCGCCTGCCAATTGTTCCGGCGAGAGTGTTTTGAGATGATAGGAGGTTATGTCCCACTGAAAAAAGGGGGCATCGACTTGACGGCTGTCGTGACGGCAAGAATGAAAGGCTGGAAAACGGAAACCTTCACTGACAAGGCCTGCATCCATCTGCGCAAGATGGGCAAAGCGGGGCCTAACTATCTTAAATATACGTTTATGGGAGGCTACGGCGATTATATAATGGGAGTCCATCCTGCGTGGCAATTTTTTCGTTCGATTTACCAAATGAGTGCGAAACCCTTGTTCATTACTGGCTTTCTTCTTCTGTCCGGATTTCTTTGGGGGATGATGACTCATCCTTCCAAGCCGGTTACTGAAGAATTCGTGCGCTTCAGGCGGGCAGAGCAGGTGCGCTGGCTGAATGAATACGTTAAAAAAGCATTAGCCCTTCTCAAATAATCTCTGAAAGCGGTGATAAGCAAACAATGAGAGCCAGGCCGATTGACATAAGCTGGCACCCCGATATACCGATTTTTGCTAACGAGTCGTTCCTCAGGGCTGTCAGCGATGAGTACGGTTGGCTGGGCGGATTATCTGATTCAGGAGAGTTGCGGTGTGTGTTACCGTACACAATCATTCGCAAAGCGATTTTTCGCATGGTGCGTTTCCGCGTTGAAACCGTTCCGTATGCGGCAGATTTTGACATCCGTGAGGAAAAGGCTTTTCTGAATAGCGCGGTTGATTATTTCCGGTCTATTCGGGCTGATATGATCATCCCCGCGACGACCAATACCATTTTTCGGACATTTCCGGATGGGGCTAATGCCGCGCCTTATGGGACCTATATCATCGATTTAGGTCTACCGGAAGCGACACTTTGGAAGAATATCGATAGAATCATGCGTCAGAATATCAAATCAGCACAGAAATCCGGCATCATCATCAGAGACGCAATCGGCAATGAGCTCGAAGAGGCCTATCTGCTGATACGCGAAACTTTTAAGAGGTCTGATCTTCCGTTCATGAGCAGCGGTTCCTTCTCAGCCTTCTTATCGGGGCTGGGCGAATATGGGAAGACGCTTGTTGCGGATTACCAGGGTGCGGCGCAGAGCTTTGTTGTTTTTGCCTTCAGCAGCGCTTGCGCGTATGCGATATATGCTGGAAATTCCATGTCCCAGCACCAAGGTGCTAACAAGCTTCTCTATTGGGAGGCCATACGTCTGTTCCGGAATCTTGGCATTCGACGTTATGACTTTGTAGGGGCGAGAATAAACCCGGAAAAGGGCTCAAAACAAGAGACGCTCGGCCTATTCAAGAAGCGCTTCGGAGCCACCCTCAAACATGGTTACATTTGGAAGTACCCTCTACACCCCTTGAAATACCGCCTTTATGGCCTAGCGGTTCGATTCCGCAGTGGCGGAGATATCGTTGATTTGGAAAAACACAAGCTAAAAGGCTATGAGCCCGAAGGTCGATAAAAAGGCTATGCCATAATGTTGAGCCTGCTGCCGAGGGAACTCCACTTATACTCAGCGCGCGATATGTTCCCGTGTCTCGCTTCCTTGTAGAGGACGGGCCTATTTTTAGATCCGATTTAATTGCCCGGACTTGGTAGCAACATCCATATCCGTTCAGCGAGAGCAGCGATTATCGTTGCCATAAAAGCCTTAGGCCTGATGAACGTCAAGCATTATTCCCGATTGTATTGGGCCAAAGCTTTCGGTCGGATATTGCGGTAATCCGCAGACGAATGCCCCGACTGGATTCCATGATTGTTTCACAAAGGGCGAATGCCGAGTATTACGAGCGCTATTTTCAATTGGACCGCCCTATGCTATGCCACGAAAATCCTCGTGCCTATTTTAATCGTTTTATGTACCCGATTGTTTTTCCGTCGACAGAACGACGCGACGCTATCGGGATCTTCCTGAGGTGCCGGGGGATCGATACCTCCAAGCCGTACGAAGACGTCATCGGAGGCGCCACGAAACACTATGGTTACGAGGGCGATTGTCCAGCTGCCGAAAGACTATTGAGGCAGACGCTCGTGATTCCGAGCTACTTCAAGCTAAAGCCTCAGGATATTGAGCACATCGTCAGGAGTTTGAATCAAGGCTGCCTTAATAGTGGAGAGGATTGGGCATTGCCTGCATAATTCTATCAGCGACCGTTTCTTTTCATTTGAGCGAATGCTTGATCCATTATTCTTGTTGTTAACAATATTTCCTTATAGGGGATGGGCGGTTGCGTATCATTCAAAATCGAACTATAGAACAATTCAATCAGCCGTTTCATGCCTTCTTTCATATGGAAGTCGTTTTTTAGGAACAGCTTAGCGTTCGTAAACAAATTCTTCCTGTATTCCCTGGCAAAGTAGTTAAGCGGGATAAACTTATTGAGATAGCTTTTATATTCTATGCCCGGGACTCTTATGAGGGAGTGGTGATCTTGATTGATAATTAGTCCGCGCTTTGGCCCATAAATCCTGAACTCTCTTAGCAATGGGCGCATCTGGGTGGAAAAGGTGAAGTAGGCGGTTGTCAGTAATCTGTCATGGATGATGACCCTGAGCTCATCGATTAAGTCGTTCTCTCCCAGCTTTCTTAGAAACTCGCTGGTGAAGCCGTGGGCGAGCACTTCAATATCTTTTTCCTCCAGGTACTCGGCAATCTTGGCTATGCCATGACTTATGATGTTATGCATGAGCTGTCCGGGAAGACTCCTGAGCCAATGGGCACTATTGTTGAGGAAGGCCTTGGCATAGCGCTCGTCCCCCAAATCATAGCAATAATGGGCCTCCATGTGGACAGGAGGCCCGCCAAGATAACCGTCATGGATCAGCTTGCGCATCGCGATGGCAACAGCGGAGTATTGCTCATCGGTCCCAACGGTTAACTTTAGTTCTTTTTGGATGGCCAGCCGAATCAGCTGGTCGGCTTCGTCAAAGTTGACGGTAAAAGGCTTCTCGATATAGACATGGCATCCGGCGTTCAAGCATATTCGGCCCAACTCGAAGTGACTTTGAGGTGGAGTTGTTATATGAACAACATCGGGTCGCGAGACGTCGAGCATTTCATGGATATCTTGGAAATAGCGCTTGACCTTGAACCGCTCGTACAACTGTTTGGCCATCAGTTCTTCTGTATCGCAGACTCCGACAATTTCGGCGTTCGGCATCAGGGAGATAGCCGCCGCGTGAGCATCTGCAATTTTTCCACATCCAACAATGCACGCTTTAATCATCTGTTAGATTCCATCCCATCAAATTACACGGCTCAGACTGATATGATAAGGCAGTCATAATTGCCTAAATGAAGTTGCCGCACTCGTTATTGCCTTTCAAGAACTAAGACCCAGTCGCTGGAACCGTCGGCGTGGGCGGCGGGGGTTGTGAAGTCGCGGGGGGAAGTGTTGGCAAACGGGGAGCCGGCGACAGTTTGGTAATAGCCTGTAGTCGGACCATACCAGCGGGCGGTGACGGAGCCTGACAATTTGGTCAGGTCAACCGTGATTGTTCGGGCAGTCGGCATGTAGACGATGGCAAGTTTGCCGTCCAGGGTGGACGCGGTGGCAACGTAGTCGTTAACGTCTATGCTGGAATGAGGGGAACCTCCGGAAGAAAACGTGCCATAGCCCGCGATGACCAGTTTATGTTTTTGGTCGGGAACAAGCGCGTACCAAGGACCCGATTGAAATAGAGCTTTGCAGTAGCCGAACTGCACGGTGCCGATCGTGTCGAGATTGTCCTTCCACCCGTCCTTGAAAGGCCAGATATAGCCGTTGCCGTAAATGTGTCCGCACGCGCCGGCTAGAAACGACCAGTACTCCTGGCGCCGAAGACGTTCCGGATTAGTGCCGTTTTCGAATTCGTAGTCGGCCTCGATCAAGAAAACCGGGACGGCCGGCGTTCGGTTATAATCCCTGAGCACCTCGGCGTAAGTAGGGAAGTATGTATATGCAGCGTTTAGATCAATTATGTCCGCCCACTTCGGGTTATCGAGTGAACTGCTGAGAAAGTAGTTAAGCTCCAGAGTATGGATGTGACGCGTATCTGTTTCTTTAATCCCGGAGGCGACTGCTTTGACCACGTCGCCATAATCCCGCCAGTAGCGTCTCTGGAAATCGTTGCCTGACATCCAGATGATGTTATCAAAGCTCTTGTAGCGGCTTCCGAGATAGCGGCCATAAGCCATGCACTTATTGACGCCGTTCGCCCGCATCGTTCCTAGGAAGCCGCCGGTCTCAATAGGGTCCAGAATAACGGTGAGGCCGTGGCTGGCGGCAGAGCGAATTATCCGGTCGCATCGGGCGAAATATGCTTCGTTTGGGGTGGAGAGATCGTTAGGAGTGCGGAACGGCTTCAGACCCTCGATTGTACTTGCATCGGCTCGCCCACCCGTATATCCGGCACAAAGTAGATTGATCCAGACGGTATTGAAGCCCCGTGAGGCACGGTTAGCTAGGTAATAATCGGCATCACTTAAGGATACGTTAACCATAAGCGCCTGAGGGCTATCGCCGATCATGAGAAAAGGAACGTCCTTTTGATCAACCAAGTAGCACCCGCCCGGGCCAACCTTGAGAGGAAAAACTGGCTTGGACGGTTCGGTTGGGCTTGAATCCCCTTCGACGCCCCAAGATGCAAGGAGGAAGGCAATGCCGACAATAACTAAAAGAACCCGCTTCATGCGGGATAATTGTATGCCGGGCTGTGAGGTGAAGTCAAACATCTAAAATTGACAGGCATGGTGAGGCCGTGGGCTGCGATGAATTGGGAATTCATTCCATGTTCTTATTAAGCTTTATTCTTTTGAGAAATGAGCTCATTCAGGGTATTTTTAAAAAGAAGAAAAAATTTAATAACGGACTTGATGTCTCCATAAAATACTGCTGCAAAGGCTAAATAAAGAAAGATATAGACCACTAACATGATGACTATTCTCAAAACAATCCCTTGCTCAAATATACCCATGCTTCTCATGAAAACTAGCAATCCCCCCCCCAGCAAGGATGCGCATGTACATCTCCATATAGCGGAAATAATTCCACTGAAGCGGAGGCCGATTGGCCGGCCTGCGTACAATATTCCGGGAAAGGTCAATCCTACAATAACCAAAGAGTATGAGATCGCAACCCCTTTGGACCCGAAAAACATCCCTAAGAAAAACCCCGTGACCATGATGATCGAACTTATTATCCCCCACTTCAACAACCGGTCGGTCCGGCCTAAAGACATATGGAGCCAACCATGCGTGGTATAGAGAATATTCATCCCGGCAGATAGACCCAAAATCGAAAATATCTCTGCCGCTCGATCCCATTGCGAGCCCATTAGGAGATAGACCAGGTCTTTGCTCATGACAACCATAAAGATGCTGAGGGGCATTCCCAAAAAGCTCATGACCGATATTGCATTGAAGTAATACCTGCAATAATTCTCAGGCTCTCCGCGCAGTTTACTAAGAGTGCTGACTGCAACATGAAAGAGGGATGAAGAAAATTGATTCGAGGGTATCGTTGATAGAAAATACGCTCTGCTATAATGGCCCAGCTGTTCAGCCCCGAATCTCTTTCCGATAAGTGTTTTATCCACATTGAAAGAAAAATAATTTACGATATAAAAGCCGACAGAATTAAGGCCAAACTTAATGAGTGGGCGGACTCCCGACCTCCTTTTTGGCGGGCCCGGACGCCAACGGCAGTACATCCATGCAAGTATCGTTGCAAAAAACCCCGAAGCAATTGGTCTTATGGCAATCGCCCAATATCCAAAACCCACTAAAGCCAAGAGGATAGAAAACACGATTCCCAGCAGATTGGAAAATATTTCTATAAGGCTAACCTTCACAAAGAGCATTTTCCTCTTCAGTAAGGCAATATGTTGCGTATAAAGCCCCGTAAGAACAAAGCCGAGGGATGACACAATCATTATCATTGTTATCTGTGGTTTTTTATAAAACCAAGCAACCGCAGGTGAGATCGCAACCAACAGTAAGGTAATGGACGTCCCAAATGCCAGATTTATCCAAAACAGAGTGCTGACTTGCTCATGCTTGATTCCAGAAGCTTGTATGGTGGCGTCGGTTAAACCGAGCTCCTGAAAAACGAAAAAGAAATTTGTGATCACTGTCGCCATAGTAACCAGCCCCCAATCATCAGGGGAGAGCAATCTCGAGAGCACGGCTACACCGCCAATTTGTATGGCGGTACTGAGAAACCTGGTTAGGACGGTTATGCTACCGCCCTGAATGGCTTTATCCCTAAGTCCGGTCTTTACGTTGGTGTCGTCAAAATAATTAATCGTGACGCTGCTTCTGGTGTCGTTCATCTTTACCAAAAAATATTCAATTCATTTTTTCTTGAATTCTAATGACCTGCTCGCACCAAACTTCAGACTATCCTTGAAAAACTTTTTCTCTATCCGCGACAACCAAAGGTTATACAAGGCCATTCGTAAGAAGCCCCCTCGTTTACGCCAGTTGCCCTTCATTAAATGAACTCCAAATTCCCCAAAACGGTACCAATAGGCGGAATCGCAAACATTTTCCGGAAACAGCACTTTAACCTGTTCTGCGGCATCGGCATACTCGGCTAAAGTCCTGGTTACTAAGCCAGGTGCGCTAGCGTAAAGAACGTATTCTCTATCACGAAACATTCGTGGAATCGATCTCATCATCGGTTCTACCCATCCCGGATCCCTCTGGGCTCTTACACAATTCTGAATGACCGCTTGCATAAACGGGTGCCCTGCCGCCGCGCCAAACGCGTAGTTACCGATTGACCAGTCCATCCCATACTCGTTGCGCAGATAGTCACACACATTCAATTCTTCAAAGGAAAATACGCAACCGTAGTCCAATAGGTCCGCCAGACCAGTTGCTAAAAACACGTCGAGATCAAGATAAAAGCCTCCGAAGTGATAAATCGCCAAATACCGGAAAAAATCGTACTTCGATATATGAAAGCGAAATGAATGGAAAACGCTTAGATACTCCGGAAACTGCGAATCAATGAATTCTTCAACTTGCTTATCATCAAAAAACAAATACTCGAAATCAGGATTGAGTAGCCGCACATTCGCGACAGCGGCTTTCTCAAGAATTGACAAATCAAGACTTTTACCTGTCTGGATAATGCGCCTTGGAATTCTTAAAGTCATAAATTTAGCTCCCATAGTACAAAATTGTCTACTAAATACTCACCAATAGTATTTTAAAGAAGGGCAAGCCAGGGTGCATAAATTTTAGCTTCGTCTCCATAGATTCAAGATACGTTGGAACTCTTCTTTTTGCTTGCCCGCGACAGCCCGAAAATACTCCCAAGGTGGTAATGCGAATACCGTAATAAAACACAGAGCTTTATCTATAGGAGATAGCTGTGTATTGTGTACCGATTTCAAGTATTCTATCATTAGCGCTAACCGAAAAGGCAATAATACACGCAGATTTTTTCTGCTTGGATCATGCCATGCTTCCATCGCCCGTCGCGTCTTATTAGCGTGCATCGCACAATCAGGATGTCGCCTTACCCGGAAGAGAACTTCCGGGATCTCACGGATCTCGCCCCACATGGCGAGTTCCACAAAGAGTACCCAGTCAGCGGCGATGTGAACATAACCTCTCGTTTTACGCAGAATTTCACTCCGGATAAGGCCGTAAAACGGATAGCCTAAGTGTAGTTGACGGAAGATATGAGCTACACGCAGGTGCGGCTGTGTTGCGCTTGAGGCTATATGGTCTTTTGGCGAATTGAAAACATTGCCGCACTCATCTATGATTTCTCCTCGGGGATAGACAAGCACGACTGATGTCGGCGTCTGATCAAGCATATCAACACAACAACGCACCATAGAAGGGTAGCACTCATCGTCGTGAGCCGCCCATTTAAAGTATTTGCCACGGGCCAACTCGAAAACTCGTTTGAAGTTCCACACGGCTCCACGATTCACTTCGCTTCGATAATATCGTATCCGCCTATCTTTGGCTGAATATGCCCTGCAAATATCGGGTGTCCGGTCGGTCGAGGCATTATCAGAGATAATAAGCTCGAAATCCTCATAATTCTGTCGCAACAAGGAATCCAATGCGTTCGGGAGGTATTCCTCCCCATTGTATACAGGAAGGCCTATGCTAACGGTTGGGTGTGCCAAATCGACTCTTTACCCCCTTTCCATTTCCTTGTCGTCTACTGAAGATCGCATTTTTAATCTTAGAAAAATATCATAGTAAAAAGATTTCTGTCCCATAATATATAAAAGTATCCAAAGATATAAAACAAGCATGATTCCGCCCCCCAATACGAGCCTAAGAAAAGGAGACAGCAATTGGCCATATAATAATCGCATTCCATAGCTAAGCGCTCCAGTTGCTATGCCTGCAAGGAATGGTCGGCTCGCGGTCCGGAAAATATCTCGTAAAGAAATGGATGTTCCGTGAATGGCCCAAGCGATATGTGGAACGAACCATAACGTCATCATGGCCGAAAAGGCGAAGGCAACACCTCTCGGGCCATATGGTAATCCCGTAACGTACGCCACAATCACTAGGGGAGCAAGGACCAAAGCGATTTTTAAACTTCGCCCTACACGTCCTGTCGAGAAGAGGAGCCATCCAAGAGGATTAATCAACGCGAAGATCAAGACGGTCGGTGCAAGCAATCGGAAAATTATGATCGAATTGTTCCATTGCGGTCCAAGGAGAACGAGGATTATATCATCGGCAAATAGGGCACACGCAAGGGTGATTGGAATAGTCATTGCCAAAACGAGAGAGTAGCCCTTGAGAAAGTAGTTTTTGAAACGGGGGGGGTCATCCTGGAGACGCGAAAGCGCCGGGAATGCCACCGTGCCGACGGCTGAATTCAACAATCCCGTTGGAAAAGTGATGAGCTGGTAAGCCCTACCGTATGTTCCGAGCGCCTCGGCACCCCAGAATCGGCCGAGGAGAACCTTTTCGATGTTATAGGCAATATAAACGATAAAGGTATTCAACGTAACTGTGCCCCCGAACTTCAGCATAGAGCGCATTCCAATATTTCTTTGAGGCTTCCCTGGGATCCATCGTGTTGCCAGCCAGACACAGGCAGCGTAAGCAGCCGGCTGGGCGACCGCCATGCCAACGAGTGACCAATATCCGCAATCTCCGATAGCCATCCCTATTCCAACAGAAATACTAACCGCCAGAGATATAATTTCTGTTATTGCCAGGGCGAAAAAACGCAATCGACGTTGGAGAAGCGCAGTGTGTTGCACTCCTGCCGCATTGAAGAGGAATCCAGATGCCAAGGCCATTGTAACCCATAAAAGACGGGGCTCGTGGTAGAAGATAACGAGAACCGGAGCAATCGCTAATGTGAGAACCCCCAGTATCAAGCCTACTAAAATATTAACCCAAAACAACGTGGAAATCTCTTCATTAGTAATTCTAGCACGTTGGACCGTGACCGCCGAAAGCCCAGCATCCTTCATGATTTCAAGAACACCCGTTATGGCAGTAACCATGCCGACTAATCCAAACTCCTTCGGAGTCAGGATACGTGCCAACAATATTAGGGAGCCCATGCGGAGCATGACCTTTGCAGCTTGGCCGAGGATTGTGACGAACCCTCCACGGACTGCCTTGCCCTTTAGGTCCTCCATCATTCGCTCTCTAGGCTATTGGTGCCTTTGTTTCTAAGTTTCGTTGAGCTAAAATTGCCTTCAGAAACGCGCTCGAGCCAGATCTCTCGCCACCAAGTATAGATGCTCCTCGGGCAGAACATGCGGCAATCGCTATAGCGGGCCTGGCACCAGACTCCTTCGAGGATGACGGACGCGTTCTTTAGCGTCTTTAGCTTCCCCGTTCTTTCATCGATATACTTGTTTACCCGCGACCTGACACGATAAATTCCGCCACAATAGGGCACGTGCTCGGCATCAAATCGGAGTCCACGGTTTCTGATATCTGTATCCAGAGTTGCCAGTATCTCTTTATAGGATTTTACCCGGACCAGCTCGCCTGGCTGGAGACCCAGAGTGCATGTTGGTGTGCGCTGCCCTGCCGTTATTTTTCCTTTGCGCCTAGGATAGGGAATTCCGCCAAAAATAGCTTGGAACCCATCGTACAACCAGCGAAGAGGTCGACCCAAGCCTATACCTAGCTGAGATAGGTTGGAGAAGCTTGCATAGATAAACCCTCGGATCATCCGGCCTATCGGCGCATTCCCCGAGGTGAAATCCTCAAAATACTGCGCGATGTTCCACCAAGGAAGCAATCTGGTGAAATCGGGCAGTAGTGTCGCCTGGCAAACGTATCTCGTTTCGCCGTCGTCATGGCTTTTTCGGCTTTGCGTTCCCGCCCATACGTCGGCCTCGATGCAACAGGCCTCCCGGTCTGTTCCCTGCGGGCCAAGAGCAGGTCCCTCGGACGCTCTGGTCGTGCTGCCGACAGGTTTTAGCCAAGCAGTCTTCCAGAATATCAGGCAGGCGGCTTGGCAGCCTCCATAGGCCTCTCCATCGCACCGCAGATCGAGGTGAACGGCGTTCTGCAGCCGGCGTCCTCCGGTCTGGTTGACCGTGTCGCAGGTCTTATGGGCCCGCTTGAAAACTCTGAACCGTTGCCCGCAGTATTGGAACATCTGGGGTATGAAGGGGAGCCCGTCTAGCCTCCCGTTCTCGTCGAGCGAGCTTAGAATCTCTTCCTTGGCTCGAACCTCAACCCAGTCTGCCGCTCTCAATTTCAATTCAGGAATTCCTCTCCGGATCTTTGATTTTGTGCATGCTTACCCGGCCCCGAGCCCTAGAAGAGCACTGCTTTCCGGCAGTAAAAGGCCTCAGCGTACTGAGTGGGGGAATTCGATTCCACTCCTCGAATCCGCAGGATAGCCCGAAACGTCTCTTCCGTAAACCATTGATTGTCGGCCTGGGATCGGAAGTGCTTTCTGATGAGTTGGAACTTCTTTTGACAAACCTTTTGGTCGAGATAGGAAAAGACGTTCGGCGCCCGGAGGTCCGCATCGTACTTGGGAACTTCGTACTCCAGTATGAGATGGTCCCGGAACGTGTTCCAGGTCAGCTCAGAGACCAATCGATGATCCTGATGCAGATCCATTCGATGGTGGGTGAATATCAGCTCAGGATCGATCTTGCGCTTCAATTCCTCGAAGTAGGTTTTTATTTCATCTCCGATATAGGGGAAGAACCCGTCTTTGAATTCCTTGATGATAACCGTCCGCCGCTTGGCGCCTGCAAGGAAAGCGGTGGCGCTCATCCTAGCCTCTTTTTTTCTATTTTCGCTTGCGCTGAAGACTACCCAATCGATAAAAATGTCCTTGTGCTCGCCGATCAACTTGAGGATGGTCCCGCCGCAGCCAATCTCGATGTCGTCGCTATGGGCCCCTAGGCAGAGGACCTTAAGAGACCCCCCTCGTTGAGATAATCTTAAATCCATCATCTCTTCGTTCTCCACACTTCCCAGGGCGCTTCGTCTTTAGAAACCATCTCGTCCAGGAATTGTTTATCTTTGAACGTATCCATAGCCACCCAAAAGCCATTGTACTTGTGCGTCATGATCATCCGCTCGTCGATCAGCCTCCTGAAGGGTTCCCTGACCAGCTCTTCCCCAGTTTTCATGTAATTGAAGATCTCTTTTCTAAAGATGAAATAGCCCGCGTTGATCCAAAGAGATGAATCGCCTATGGGTTCGATGGCCGTGACTTCATCATCCTTCTTGATCGTCACGACATGGAAACTCTGAGTCGGCTTGACGGATAGGAAAGACGCGATTTTATCGCCGGCTTGGAATCGGGCCAGATAATCCGGGAAGTGAAGGTCCGTCAAGCCGTCCGCATAATTGGCGAGGAAAATATCATCGTCGGCGAGATATTTCCGGACGGCACAAAGTCTCTGCCCAATATTGGCTTTCAGCCCGGTATCGACGAACGTGATCTTCCAGTCGCCGATATCGCTGTTCAAAAGAAAGAGGTCCTTTCCTCCCTTGGTCAGGACGAAATCGTTGGAGACGCTCTCGTCGTAATTCACGAAGTACTTTTTGATGAGATCCCCCCTGTGTCCGAGGCACAGGATAAAATCCGTGTGGCCGAAGTGCGCATAGTATTTCATGACGTGCCAGAGGATCGGCCGATATCCGATCGTGATCATCGGTTTGGGGACAGTCTCCGAATATTCCCTCAGCCGCATCCCTAACCCACCGCAGAATAAAACGACTTTCATGTCCTTTCCCCTTTACTCAATTGCTCATGATACCAGGATACCGTCCGTCGCAGCCCCTCCTGAACGTTCACTTGGCTCCTCCATCCAAGCAACTTGAAAGAGCTTTTAACATCCGCGGTTCGAACGTTCTCGAAAGGCCGGTCATCCAGTGCCTTGAAGTCCGGTCTGGCACTTGTCCTCGTTAGCCCACGAAGTTCTTCAACGATCCTGCGGACGGACGTCAAGACTCCTGAACCGATATCGAGGGTATGCCCGGAAATTCCGGTGGCCTGCGCACTGAAGATGAGGCCCTCGACGACGTCGTCGATATAAATCCAGTCCACCTGTCTGCTTCCGCTCGAAAGCTTGGGGGCTTCGTTTCTTAAAAAAGAAAGAGTGACATAGGGGACGAGCTTCTTGAGATCCATCTGTCCGGGGCCGTAAACCATGAACACATGCAATATCACAACCGGCAGATCATAAAGGGTATGAAACAATCTCCCGTAGATACTGCTAGCCCACTTCGAGGCCGCGTAAGGGGAGATCGATGAAAGATCCGTCTGGCTGGAATCGGGCTCCTCCATGGATCCAGCCAAGACGACTCTCTCACAGCCGATTTTTTCTAATGCCGTCAGGAGAGTGACGGTACTCACGAGATTCGAACGGAATATCGGCAAAACAATAGCTGGATCGCGTGAACCGGAAACACAGCTGCTCAAATGATAGACGATGTCCGGCTTAATCGATTTAAGGAGGCCGTGAACTTCGTCTTCTTCCTGCAAACTCGAGGTCCACCAGGTCATGTCATTCGTGACCTTCGGACGCTCGGCTCTCGAGATGCCATGGATTTCCGCGCCCAAGATTTTTAGTTTTCCGCAGAGATGGGAGCCGATGAAGCCGCCGGCACCCGTGACTAGAACCCTTTTTTTTGCAATTGTCACTTGGTCAGGCATCGTCGCGCGATTCCGTCAGGTGCTCATCTCGATAAGTAGCCCGGCTTTTGTGAGGGCCGTCGCGGCCTGGAAAATCGCCGTAAAGCTGATCCCCGACCTGTCCGTGATGTCCAGCAGGCTGTGACGGCCGTCAGATAGGTTCAACACCCACAGCAGGGCGATCTCATCCGCTCCCGCCGAAGAATACAATCCCCGCTTTCCCAGTTGGGGTTCGCACTTCGGATTCCGGTTGATGAATACATCGTCATTCTCCAGGATGTCGAGGATTGCTCGAACCTTCATAAAGCTGTCGCTGAGAGCATCGGTGCTCACGAATTCCAAGTTATCTGCCGAGGTATGATATTCGGGATATTCTCCAAAGGGCGTTCTCGATAATCTTCCGATGGGGAGATTGAATCCCGGAGAACAGAATTGACGCTCGTCGTAGCCATAAGGGCTGAAGTCCAGGATTTTGCCGGGAGGCCCGGCATGCTGGAGGACGTGACCGGCGGCGCGGTCGATTTCCGCGTCTCCGCGGCGGCTCTTTTTATAGGTGAGATTCCCCGGGTCGCCAACGCCGGTCAGAACCAGGCCGCTCTTGATCCGGCACACCGTTTGTTCGTTCAGGCTGAGCCAAGTGATCGCGCCGATTGTACCGGGGATGAATAGGAACCTGTAAGAGAATTTGCGGGGGAATGTGGCGATGTGTTTGGCCAGCATCGTCGCCAGGCCGACCCCCGAAAGGTTGTCGTTAGCCAGGGAGGGGTGGCAGGCATGGGCAGAGATCAAAATCTCGTCCTTCTTAGCGCCCTCGAGGAGAAGCTCTCCGTAGGTTAGGGAACCGTCCTCCAGGGTGGAATCGATGACGACCTCGTAATCTCCTTCTCGCAATCCGAGGAAGTCATTGTGGCTCAGGCAAAAGCCCCAATCCTCCCGGTAATAAGAAGTCCGATAGGGGATCCAGTCCGGATGCGCGGGCACCGTGTGGAGATGCCCTTTGAGTTCACACAGGGGCATCGTCTTTTTGACCGGGACGCTGTAGCTGACGACGTGGAGGGTCGATTCCCGGAAATCGATTATTTTCTTGCCGTTCGGACTGATCACGTAGGCGTCCCGGATATTCCATTCCTTCGGTACGGTCCAATCGAAAACCCGTGTCCCGGACGGAACCTCATGGAGCCGGAGGGGAATATATCGTTGAACAATTTCCAGGGTCCTACGCAATCCCCGGCCTGTAATGCTCCGGC
>Ga0315275_10001909_pt1 | contig 18627 bp, 16 predicted proteins | sample YL17G03_0_MG_FD_205557 | JGI IMG/M metagenome (GOLD analysis project Ga0315275, IMG submission 205557) | Sediment microbial communities from Yellowstone Lake, YNP, Wyoming, USA - YL17G03_0 | ecosystem: Environmental > Aquatic > Freshwater > Lake > Sediment | place: USA: Wyoming | collected...
CGATCAGAACGACGGACAGGACGCTCCCCATATTGAAATCGGACTCCCCGGTGATCATCGTGTAGGTGTCCGGCGCCAGAAAGGGGGTCCGCCCGCCCAGGATGGCGGCGTTGCCGAACTCGGCGATGGTCATGACGAAGATCAGAAGCCCCGCCTTGAGCAGCCCCGGCGCCAGCAGCGGGATGGTGATCGTCCGGAGGATGGTCGCTTCCGACGCCCCCATGTCATAGGCGCTCTCTTCGAGATTGGGGTTGAGCGACATCAATGTGTTTTCGATCATCATATAGGCGAGCGGAATGAAGGCCAGGGTCTGGGAGATAACGACGCCGCTGAAGCCGTAAAGCTGCCAGTGGAGGTCGAACATCCGGGTGACGAGGCCGTTACGGCCGAACAGGATGATGAGCGACAGCGCAAACAGGTACGGGGGGGCGATCAATGGAACGAGGGAGATGATCTTCAGCGGTTTTCTCAGGATCCAGGGCCCCCGCGTCGTCATGTAGGCGAGACAGAAACCGATGACAAGGCAGACCACGGTATTGATCACCCCGAGCAGAAGCGTGTTGTACAGGGACTGAAAGTAATACTGCTTGCTGAAAAAGGCCTTGTAGTATTGAAGGGTGAAGCCGTCCGGCCCCCGCAAGCTCTTGATGAGGACCATCACGATCGGGTAGAGGAGAAAGAAGGCAAGCAGCAGGAATAAAACTACGGCCAGGATATTGATCAGGTTTGCATTCAGAAAATCCTTGACCTTGCTCCGGCTGCTGGACTGTAATTTGACCGATAACCCTGCGGATGCCATCTTTCTTCTCCCGGTGACACGAAACCACTGCCCCGCCGAAAACGGTGGGGCAGTGGTTTCAAGGGATCAAAACAAGATTATTTGAAATCGGTTCTCAATTTCTGCTTCCAGATGTCGTTGTTTTTCGCTTTCTCGTCGGCAGCCTTGCCCAGGTCCAGATTGACGAATTTGGGCAGGGTCGTGCCATAGAGGGCATTCTTTGCCGGCCGGGGGGTCACATAACCGATGGAGGCCAACAGATCGCTGAACTCCTGGGTGCCCAGCAGGTCGATGATCTTCTTGCAGGCTTCGAGCTTCTTGGTGTTCTTGAAGATGAAGGATGTCGTTCCGTCATAGCCGGTTCCCTCCTTGGGAATGGACCAGAGCAGCGGATAGCCGTCATCGAGGCGCTTCTTGACATTCTCGTCGGAGGTGATGCCCAGCATGAATTCGCCGCGGCCGACCAGATCGGTGGGGGCGTTCCCGCTGCGGCTGTAATGGTGGATGTTCTTGTCAAGGGCTTCGATAAATTTCCAGCCTTCCGTATCCCCGTAGAGGGCCAGGAAGGTGAAGCGCATCATGTTCGCGGTCCCCGAACTCAGCGGGGAGGGCATGACGATCTCGCCCTTCCACTTCGGATCCAACAGGTCTTTCCAGCTCTCCGGCATCTTATATCCCGCCTTGGCCAGACGGTCCTTGTTGCCGACCAGAACAAAGGAAAACGTGGCCATGTGGTAAAATTCGCCCTTCGGATCCATAAATAACTCCGGGACGCCCTTCCAAGCCGGGGAGACATAGGGAACAGACCAGCCACTACTCTTGGCCAGGTAGCCCTGGGGTGAACAGGCGCCGATCACCATCTCCGCGCTGAAGTTGGGGGCTTCGGCCTTCATCTTGGCCTCGATCTCCCCGCATGACTGGAAGGTCTGGTTGACGGTGATTCCGGTTTTGTCCTTGATGAACTTGGCGATCTTGACATTGTTGTCGGGAGAGGTGCCCATGTAGGCGTTGACATCCTCCGCCATGGCACTGCCGGCGAGTACGACCGAGAAGATCGCGGCGACGACGACTGCTATGAACTTTCTCTTCATAATGTTCCTCCAATTAAATTTAAAAGTTAAATGTTAATTTTCGAGAAACGCCGGCCGGCAATGCGTCACCCCCTTTCCTGAGCCGATCCTGATTTGGCTGATTCAACAATTCTTTTCCCTTTTTTAAGAAACCGGAATTGGCTGACTCATAACAAATTCACCAAGGCCTGTCAAAGAAAAGAGGGGAAATGGCCAGGCTATCCGGGGCATCCACATACGGTCAGAAAGCCGACGCCATTCCTATACGGTTCAATGTATTAGTCAAATTAATAATAATCATATAACCGATGATCAACGGTTATAAAAGATTTTCAACCCGGATGTGGATGAAAATCTGCCTTTTTTCCAGCTCCCGGAAGATCTCCTCCGGGTCGAAGGCAAATTCGGGCATGACGATACCTGTCCGTTTCACCTTCCCCTTCGCAATCAGGGCTGTCGCGATCCCCATCGGGATTCCCACGCACCGTGTGTAGGCCCGGAGCTTTTCCCAGCCCGCTACCGAGCCGTCCGAGGCCGGATGCGTGTGCGTCAGGAGATACCGGAGTTTCTTGCCGTCCTTCGTCCCCGTGACATCGATGTGCAGCGCGTATCCGTAGATTTTGGTCTCTTGTCCCACCGGATACTGCATTAGATAGGCCGACACCGCATCCATGATCCCGATCTCGACGCCGCTGATCTTGATCTTGTCGTTTCGCAGAATCCCCCAGTCGTAGAGGGCCCGGACAAGCTGCATGTTTTGCGGCGGCCACGTCCCACGGACTTCGATCAGGCGGGCCTGCTTTCCCTGCTCCTCCAGATAGGCGGGCACCGTCTTCGTCTCCGAGTGGGGAATGATGTACTGAGGATGCGTCCCGTAGGGACCCGGCAGCTCCACATCGAGCGGCCTCGCGAACGGGGGCACCTGGACGAACTGCCCGTCCTCATACACCACACGACCGGAAAGCTTCGGGTCGTACTCGTAACTGGTCGTTTCGGTGATCGATGCCGAGAAGGCGATGGGCCGGAAAGCGCCATGGCTGATGCGGACCGTATCGATCGTGTCGAGGCGGTCGATCGCATACTTCGCCATCATGTCGGTGGTCCCGGGGGTCATGCCGAAACCGGGAACGTGGGTGCGGCCGTGTTTCTTGAAGACCGGATCAAACTGATACTCCTCTCCTAAGCCGTTCAAGTTGATGCCGTGGCAGCCCGCCTCCGCGATGCAGGCGGTGGAGAGGCCGTTCAGGGTGATCGTCGTGCCGTCCATGACGATGTCGTAATCCTTCATGATCGCGACAGCCGCCGCTTTGTCCCTGACATTGACCTTCTTGAAATTGACCCTGGGGTCATTGAGCCACTTCACCACCTCCTGGCCCGCTTTTTCGTCATAATCCCCGATCGTGATCTCGTCGAAATCGGAAAACTGCACGAGATCCAGCGTGGATTCCCGGCAGATCTTCCCCGCACCGCCCAGACACAATACCTTCATGATTGAATCTCCTTTTCTCCTGGTTATGGATTTGCCGCCCCTCACGCCCTCGCTAACCCTCGGGACGCGACTCATTTCAAGGAAGGGGACGGCATCCGGAAACATTTTGCTTTCAGTAGACCAATACTGTATGTTTCGTCAAATTGATTGTTTGTATGATGTCTATAGGATGAGGCTATAGGACCAGGGTATGCATCTGAACCAGCTTTGGGTCTTCTATCAGGTCGCGAAACACAAGAGCTTCTCCCAGGCCGCGGAGGCTCTTTCCTTAAGCCAGCCGTCGGTCAGCAATCAGGTCAAGCTCTTAGAAGAGACCTGCGGACTGAAGCTGTTCGACCGCTCCGGACGAAGCGTTGAACTGACCAACGCCGGAGAGATCCTCCTCTCCTATGCGGAACGGATCTTCAGCCTCGCCAAGGAGGCGGACAGTGTCATCGAGGAGATCAAAGGATTGAAGGCCGGGGGGATCAAGATCAGCGCAAGCAACACCCTCGGGGCCTATTATCTCCCGGACATCCTCGATCTCTTCCGGAAGAAGCACCCCCAGATCGAGATCCGGTTGAATGTCGGCTACACCCAGACCGTCGTGGAAGATGTCCTCGCCTTCCGGAGCGATCTGGGGCTGATCGGCCGGGAGGTCGCGCACCCGAACATCGTCGTCATCCCCCTCTGGGAGGAGGAGCTGGTCCTGATCGTCCCCCCGGACCATACCTTCGCGAGACGCCGGGAGATCGACCTTGTGGAACTTCAGGGGCAGCCCTTCATCATGAGCGAAAAAGGGTCCGGTGTGCGGGACATCACCGAGAGGATCCTGGCCGGGGCAAAGGTTTCGGCGCGGGTAGTCATGGAGCTGGGCGAAAATGAGGCGATGAAGCGGGCGGTCGCCTCGGGCCTGGGCATCACCCTCATCTCGGCGACCGTGGCCCGGAGGGAGCTGGAGGCGGGACAGATCCGGGCGGTCCGCCTGTCCGGCGACAGGATCCTCAGGAAATTCCACATCATCCATCACAAGGACAAGTATATCTCCAAACTCATCCGAGCCTTCATGGACGAGGTCCTCCGCTCTCCGGTCGCCGGGAACCGCCCCCCTCGGAGGAAAGGAACCTGCACGGGTACGGAAACTTCCGTTTACACGAGAATGAAAAGGGTCAGAAATATAGAGACTGGGTGATCGTCTCACCCGGTTGTAGCTGGAGAAATTCCTCGGCTTTGTAAGGTCCACGGATGATTTTCTCAAAGTAGGAAAGATTCCCCTCGAACTCGATATAGGTCATATTGAGAAACTCCGCATTTTCAAGTGCCCGACGGCGCAACACCTCGCTTTCGGGCATTCCCGAGCTGATCAGTGCAATATGGGTATAGTTTTTCAAGCTCTCTCGGATCGCCCAGAGGGCCACTTTACTCCCATATTTGGGCAGATACTCCACCTGGTAGGTACCCAGGGGATCCTGGTTCTCCTTCACCCACCCCGGCGTGAGATAATAGGTGCCCGGATGATCGCGGAAGACCGCATCATACCGTGCCGGCGAACCCAGAAAAAGGGAAATGCAGTCATGACAGCGAGGAACAATCAGTTTCTGGCGACGCGCCGTGACACCGACCAAGCTGTTCGAACAGAGACCGTAACCTAAAACAATAACGGTAGCATAGGATGCCGCCTGATCGATTCGCTCCTGGATCATCTCGGGAAGCTTTTTCGGTGTCCGATGCAGTCCCTGTTCAAGATAGATGATCTCAACCGCCTGAGAGCCGGCGCGTGCAGCCTCGAGCTCAGGTTCCATTACCCGGCAGGCAATAACAACCGGTCGTTCCGGCGGCTGCAGCGGTATTGTCGTTTCCATACCAGACCATCCCGGGAACAGGACCTCGGCGGGAGAATGGCAGTAACCGGCAGACCCACCGCGGCCCTGCCCCGTGTCCGTACCCCGTTAAAATTCGAATTTCTTGGCACGGTGGGCCTTCATGAAATTCATGCAGAAATTGTCCCGTCCAGCCAACGCTTCCGCTGCGATGATGTTGGCCATCATCTGCTTGTCCAACGGATTGATGATGGCGCCGTCCAGACCAAGTGCGACGGCCATGGACATGAAGGTCTGATTCACGAAGGGCCTGCCTGGCAAGCCATAGGATACATTGGAAAGACCGCACATGGTATGCACGCCGATGAATTTTTCCTTGATCAGCGCAATCGCCTTGAGAAATTCAATGCCGAACGTCCTGTCCACGGAAATCGGCTGCACCAGGGGATCCACGTAAATATTCTCAAGCGGAATCCGGTTCTGCACAAGCCCGTTGATCAGCTTATCGGCAACCCGCAGGCGATCTTCCGCTGTCTTGGGCATCCCTTGATCACTCATGCACAGGGCCACAATCCGGCAATCCGTTCCGGCCAGCAACGGAATCATCCGGTTATACCGATCGGACTCCAGGGAAATGGAATTGATCATGGGCGTCCCCTGATGCACCGAAAGACCGGCCTCAATGGCCTTGGGATTCGGAGTGTCGATGGAACAGGGACCTTCCACGACGGCCTGCACCGTCCGGACAAGCCAGCGCATGTAATCCTCTTCCTCCTCCAAAAAGATCCCTGCATTGACATCAATATAGTTTGCGCCGGCCTCATGTTCCTGGCGCGCCACCGCTTGAACCGCCTCGGCATCCCGGTTCTTGATGGCCACGGAGATCGCTTTGCGGCTGGCATTGATGAGCTCACCCACAACGATCATTTTGTCCTCCTTAAAACTGAAAGCTCTTCGCCGGCCCGTGCCATTCATCTTGGGGCAGAGGGCGCGAGGATATAAAATCACAGCGAAACGGACCCCGGACGTGGTGGCCAGAAACCCCAATACGCACCGGCATGCCCCTCGTCCATGTCGAAACCGTTCCTGCCGCATCGGCATGGACAAAAGGGGTCAAAGCCGATTACTTCTTTTTGGCCATCAAGCCCTTCACAAGCGCTACGGCATCGATGGCAGATTTGCCGTATCCATCGGCGCCGATTCGGTCGGCCCACTCCTGATTGACGGGTCCGCCGCCGATAATGACAAAATATTTCTGACGGATACCCATCTCCTTCAGCGTATCGATGACTTCCTTCTGGGCCGGCATCGTGGTGGTCATCACCGAGGAAAGGGCGATCACGTCCGCCTGGACTTTCTCTGCCTCCTGAATGATGTTCAGAGAGGGGTTGTCCACACCTATATCAACCACTTCAAAACCGCTGGTATCCAGCACGGATGCCACAATGTCTTTACCGATCGAATGCACGTCACCCTTGACCGTCCCGATCAGGACCTTGCCCAACTTGACGACCTGCTTCTTCTGAGCCTCAATCTCCGGTTTCAGAACAGCCATGGCCGCGTTGAAACTGGCCGCCGCCATGAGCAATTCCGGCAAATAGGCGTCCCCGCACTCAAATCTACCGCCGATGATTTCCATTCCTTTCGACAACCCATGCTCAATGGCTTCGAGGGGATCGATTTTGTTCGCCACTACAGCCTGGGCGAGCACCCTCGCCTCATCCTCCGTTCCATCAATGACTACCGCCGCCAATTTCTCCAAAATCTGATTTTTATCCATTCCCTTATCCTCCCTCTCTACGCAAATGATATACCCATCCCGGACAGCTCTTCCTTCACCTCTTTCACCAGACGTACATAAGCTTCAGATGGCTTGCCTGTAGTCACGTCGTAACAATCCTGATACCGGTCTCCCGAAGGGGCGCCGTCAACCTGGGACTCGTATTTTTTGAGAAGTTTCTTGACCAGATCATTGGCCTGTTTCCGATCATACTGGGCTGCCGCTTTGGCCATATCGACGCCGAACTGGCACTCCATCGGAGTGAACCCGTCAATCTTGACCGCCTTGGCCGAATGGGGCGTCTGGACCGAAGGGGCGCCGGAAGCCGTGGCGGCAAGCAGCCAGGCCGCCGACTCATAAAAATACATCTTGGTGTTGGGACCGCCTGCCATGTAACCCAGCCAGATCACCGGCATGGGAATATTGCGGCTTGCGGCCTGACAGCTCGCGGAAACGACCCAAAGGACATCGCGGGTGGTGGAGCAGCCGTATTTAAAATGAACGGGGAAATGGAGCTGGTAACTCGCTTTGAAAGCCAGGATACCGATCATAATATAGGCCGTGCTGACGATGGCCGTGCCGGCTGGACCGCCGCAATAACCGCCCAGAATGGGGGCCGTCTCGGCGCCAACATTGGCGCCCCAGTTGAGCAGATAGGCTATTTTGTTCATGGTCCCATATTCCAGTTTATTCTCGGCAACGGTCCCGCAGAGCCAGCCGTCGGTAGGACGGAGTCCGAACTGGGGAGCGCTGGCCGCGATCGTCGTAACCGCAGACGCGGCCGTCGCAACGAGGTTGCAGATGGGCAGTCCCGGCCGGCCGGCCCGGATCAGGGCATCGCGCCCGATCTTCACGCTCCGGATGGCCGCGTAAAGCTCCACCGGAGACCCGGCCGCCACGGGAATCCCCCGGATGCTGTCCAAAGCCGGGATACTGATGGAGTCCACCTCGGGGATCGATGCGTAGGCCTCGATTTTGTTGGTGATCATCTCTTCCGTCGTCGACACGATCCCGGAGCCCACATGCAACCAGGGGATCTTCTTGTCGTCGGGTTTTCGCATGCCGAATACCTTGGCATCCTTACCCTCCCCCAGATGGCACTTGCCGGGCGCCCCGACAATGCCTTCGAGGATCTCCTCCTTCGTGAACCGAATCAGACGATTCGTATCCTGACAGTAAATACCCACGGCTGATAGAAACTCGACAGCGGCATGGAAAAGATTGTCCGCCGCCTTGTCATCGCAGGGAACGGGGTTTTCCCTGTCATACTGGATGTCGTACTTCCGGACCAGCTCCTTGAGCTTGGGCATGAAGACCTTCATGTCAAACTCCTTTTCACTCATGATCGGTCCGTAGATCGCTTTTTCACAGATATCCAAAAAATTCGACATACTTCCTCCTTGATGTACAACGTTTTTTGTCAAGCCTTGTATCTTGATAGAACCTTCTTCCATCGACAAACCGTCCTTACGGCGATGCGCCTCCCGGGAAGACGTCTCCCTCCGGCATGGCGTAAAGCCGAACAGACAAGACCGGTCCCGGCTGATCCCCTACCGGTTCCCGTCTTTTATATGGCCAGCCCCATTCCGGCTATCTCCTCGCAGACGCGGTCGTAGAGGGCCACATAGTTCTCGCGGGGAAGCCGGGTCTTCAGGTCGTAGCACTCTGAATATCTGCTTCCCGAGGGGGCATGCTCGACGTGAGCCTCATATTTTTCCAGCAACCGGGCAACCAGCTCGCCCGCCTTCTGACTGTCGATGCCGGAGGCTGCTTTGGCGAATGCCACGCCGAAGCCAGCTTCCATCGGGGTGATGCCGTCTTCAAGGACGGCTTTCGCGGGATGAGGCGTCTGTACCCCGGCATAGCCTGCTACAACCTGGGTAGCAATGATCGCGGCGGCCTCGTAAAAATACATTTCCGTACAGGGTCCCGCCGCCGTAAATCCCAGAGCTATGGCTGGATAGTTGGTATTTCGACTGGCGGCCCTGCCCGTGATCGAAAAAATCCACAAGGTATCCCGCAGGGAATTGCAGCCAAACTTGAAGTGAATCGGCAGTGTCAGATGGTAGCAACCCTTGAACAGATGCATGCCGAGAATGTAGTATGCCGTCTTCAGAAGGGCCGTCCCCGCCGCGCCACCCGCATAACCGCCCATGATAGGCACGGCCGTGGACCCTATGTTCCCGTTCGTCATTTCGACGAAAGCAAGGCGGTTGAGTGTTTCATAATTTACTTTCATCTCGGGGATGACATCGATCAGCCAGCCGTCGGAGGGACGGAGGCCGAACTGGGGATGGGAAGCAGCGATCGTACCCATCGCCGTTGTGGCGGAGGAAAGAAGGTTCATGATGGGAAGACCCGGGCGTCCCGCCTGCTTCAGGGCCTTTCTAGCCGCGGTCACGCTGCTGGCGCCGGCAACGATCTCGAGGGGTGAACCGCCCGAGACATACATCCCCTCAACCCTTCCGAAGGCGGGTATGCTCACCGAACATGTCTCCGGCAGGGAAGCGTATCCCTCCACCTGTGCTTCGGCAACCTCCTCCGAAGAGGCGACGATTCCCGCACCGACATGCATCCAGGGGAGATTGCCGTCATCCGGTCTCCGCGCTTTGAAACAACGGCGATCGCGCCCTTCTCCGAAGAAGTGCTTCCCCGCATCGAACATGGCTACGTCCTGCCGCATCTCCCGGTCATCTAACTCGATGACCCGGTTCGTCGCCTCGCAATAGACGCCTGTCTTGGCAAGAAGCGCATAGGCGGCCTGAAAAAGCCGATCTGCCAGGGCATCGTCCGTCGAGACAGGGTTCGCCGCATCCGGGAGGATGTCATAGGTCTTGATCGTTTCCCGGATGGCCGGAATCAGGCGCTTCATCAAGAAGTCTTTTTCCGCCGTAATCGGCCCTGTCGTGGCTCGACGCATAAATTCCATAAAACTCGGCATGATCGGATTCCTCCTGACGCAACATTTGGTTTTTTCCCGCAGCCGTCAAGGGATGCGGCGGTTCTTAAGCCATCGAGAACCGCCGCATATCTGATGACAACTCAGCACTGTGCGGAAGTCATTTACCCTCGCGCATTTTCGCTTTCCAGATTTCGTTCCACTCCGCCTTCTTGTCGATGACATATTCAAAATCGATGGGAATAAACTTGGGGGGAGTTACTCCGAACAACAGGTTCTTTGCAGGCCTCGGCGTGATATATCCGATGCCGGCAACCAGATCGTTGAACGATTGACCACCTAGGGAATCTATGATTTTCTTGGCAAGGTCGAGTTTCTTGGTTCCCTTGAAAATGAAGGCAAAGATACCATCGTATCCCGTACCCTCCCTGGGAACGGACCAGATCAACGGATAGCCCTGTTTCTGCAGGGACATGATATTATCCGTCGGGGCGATCCCGAGCATGAATTCTCCGCGGGCAACCATATCTGCGGGTGCACTGCCGCTTCGGGTATAGTGGTGTATGTTCTTGTCCAAGGCATCGAGGAATTCCCATCCCCCCTTCTCGCCATAGAGCGAGAGGAAGGTGTATCGGATAAGATTGGCCGTACCGGAAGAGATGGGAGATGCCATGAGGATTTCGCCCTTCCACTTGGGATCCAGCAGATCTTTCCAGCTTTCGGGCATCTTGTAGCCCGCCTTGGCGAGACGATCCTTGTTACCCACCAGCACAAAAGAGAAATTGCCCTGGTTGTACCAATATCCTTGAGGATCGTAGAAGATCGGGTTCGCCCCTTTCCATGCCGGGGATACATACGGCTCTATCCAGCCGTTCTTCTTGGCGTGAAACACCAGAGGCGCCCCGACGCACATGACCATGTCCGCGTTGAAGTTAGGCGCTTCGGCCTTCACCCTGACTTCCACCTCCCCCATGGATTGGTTCAGGTACTGGATCTTTATTCCCGTTTGTTCCATGAAGAACTTTTCATTGGCTGTGGCGTTTACAGGGGATCCCCATCCCATGTAAGTGTTCAGTGTAGGCTGGGCCTGCGCACCACAAACAGAGGCTAAGGAGACCAACACGACCAGGCAGAAAGTGATCCATCCTTTTCTCATTTTTCCCTTCCTTTCTTTGATGAGTTATGGGTCTGTTCAATGAACCTCCCCGCAGCAAGCTGCGGGGAATATAACCCGAAGAGATTCAAGCGTCTCAACACTACCGCTCGTTTATCACCCCCTTTATGTTCAATTTACAGCGAAAGTCTCCATTGGATCATTCCGGTATCGGGATTCCCATCGTCGCCAGTTCGTCCAGAATCCGTTTGTAAAACTGATCATAGACGTCGGACCGCTTCCTGGTTTCAACATCGTACAGTTCGGGATAAGTTTTCCCCGCGATGTCCGTCGGCGGATGTTTGATGACTTCCTCATATTTCTCCAGAAGGCAGTTGCACAATTCGCTAGCCCGATCGGCTCCCATGCCGGACTTGGCAATGGCGTGGGCCACATCCGCAGCGAACTGCGCTTCGGTCGGTGTCACCCCGTTGTTGACGACGGCCCTCGCCGGATGGGACATCTGAATGCCGGCATAACCGGATGGAACGGCCGCCAGCATGGATGCTGCCGCTTCGTAGAAATAGGTCTTGGTGCAGGGCCCGGAGACGGCATAAGGCAGGGCAATGGCGCAGTAGTTTGTGTTTCGACTCGTCGCCCGTCCGACGATGGCATGGACCCAGAGACCGGCCCGAGTCGACGAGCAGCCGAGGTTCATATCGACAGGGCCTGTCAGATGGTAGGCACCCTTCATGAAGACGCATCCCGCGATGTGATACGCCGTCATGACAAGGGCCGTTCCCGGCGCCCCGCCGGCATAACCTCCCAGAATCGCAAGATCGGTGGAACCGACGTTGCCTCCCATGTAGTTGACAAAGGTCAGCTTGTTCATATTGTTGAAATCGATCGTCATTTCTGCGAGAAAATCAATGAGCCAACCATCAGAGGGGCGCAGCCCCACCGATGGATAGCAGCCGGCGATGGTCCCCGTGTCGGTGGTCGATGCGGAACACAGATTCAGTATGGGCAGTCCCGGTCTCCCCGCGCGCCACAAAGCCTTTCTACCCACGGCGATAGCGTTGAAGACCCCGTAAAGTTCCAGGGGCGATCCCCCGACAATCGGCACGCCTCGGACCGTTTCCAGGGCAGGGATGCTGATCGAATTTGCTTGTGCAACATGGGCATAGCCTTCCACCTGTGCCACGGCGATCTCTTCCGATGTGGCCATGATTCCCGTGCCGATATGACACCAGGGTGGATTCGGGTCGCCCGGCCGGCGTGGTTTGATGGTGGTGCGATCCCTGCCTTCCCCAAATGTGCCCCCCTCGCTGTAATGACTCAGGTCCCTGAGGATTTCATCCTTGCAAAACGGAACGATTCGATTGGTGCTGTTGCAATACAGGCCGGTGCGTTCCAGAAAGTCGATGGCCGCACCAAACAGGCGATCCGCCAATTGATCATCCGAGGGGACCGGTACGGCGGGATCATATTTAATATCGTATTCTTTGATAATATTGCGAATGTTCGGAATCAGGACTTTCATGTGAAAATCCTTCTGCATCATGATCGGCCCGACAAACGCCCTTTCCAGATAGTCAAATAAACTTGGCATGATGGACATTCCTCCTTACCGTTCTGTCGATTATGAGTCTCTTCCGCCCTGAGATTCTGGGAAAAATCCTCCTGACGAGATCGGTCCCGGCAGGTCCGGCGGAGACCCGCGGCAGATCTTTTCCCGGACCGCCCCGGCACAATACCTTATGACTCAGACATGATGCCTTGACGGTGACCGATTTTCCATCCTCCCGACCCCTTTCCGCTGGTACATAGCGGACACCTGTAGGGGGGTGAACGCACCCAGAAACATTCTGTTTTTAATGTACCAATGCTGTACGTTCCTGTCAAATTGATTATTCAAATGATGTCTATAGGATGAAGCTATAGGAACCCGCCGCGGAGAATTCTCCGGGGGGGGCGTAACCGGGATAGCGGAGGGATGAAGCGCAACGCCGAATACGGGGTTTGCAATGTCTTCCAGAAGTATGGAACACGACGGTCAGTAGTTCGCCCCCCGCTCCACGTCGCCGATCGCCCCCTCGATTACGTCGAGGGCTCCGTCCATCTGCTGCTGTGTGATCACGAGCGCCGGCCGCAGCGTGATCATGTTGCCGTCGATCGTTTTGAAGGCAACCCCCCTCTCCATGCACTTGAACATCACGGCCTCCGCTTCCCGTGTCGCCTTCTCCTTGGTTTTCCGGTCTCGGACGAGGTCGATGCCGATGTGGAGGCCGATCCCCATGACGCAGCCGATCAGGGGGTGGCGGTCCGCCATCTCGTTCAGCCGTTCCAGCGCATGGGCGCCCAGGCGCGCCGCATGGTCGCAGAGGTTCTCCCTCTCGATCACCTCGATCGCGGCCAGGCCGGCCGCCGCCGCCAGCGCGTTCTTCTCGTGGGTGTAGTGGCCGATGGAGCGCTTCCCGCAGGTGTTGTACTCCTCCCGGGTCACGATCCCCGCGAGGGGAACGATCCCGCCGCCGAGTGTTTTGCCGAGGACCAGGATGTCCGGCGTCAGGTAATGGTCGCTCGCGAACATCTTCCCGGTCCGGCCGAACCCTTCGATGATTTCGTCGAAGATCAGCAGTGCGCCATACCGCCGGCACAGATCCCGGACACCTTCCCAGTACCGCCTGCTCGGCACGACGCGATTCGCGGAAACCGGCTCTCCGATCACCGCGGCCATCTCCGGCTCCCGCCGCAGGACCAGTTCGATCTGCCGGAGGCATTCCGCGTCGACGTCGTCCGGATTCGTGAACCCCCAGGGATTGCGATAATAATTGGGGAATTCCACATGAAAGGCCCCGGGAACGAGCGGCCCGATGCCGCCGTGGAAGTGCTCCTCCCCCCCGACGGCCGACGCCCCGAAGCCGGCCCCGTGGAAGGAGTCCCAGAAGGAGATTGTCTTGAAGCGGCCCGTCACGAGTTTTGCCAGCTTCAGCGCCATCTCGATCGCATCCGTCCCTCCCGGACAGAAGAGGGTTCGACAGAGATCGCCGGGCGCAATCTCCGCCAGTTTCTTCGCCAGCCGAACGGCGGGGATGTTTGTGTAGCGGCGCGGGCAGAAGGTGAGCGATTCGTCCAACTGTCTCCGGACCGCCCGGACCACGTCGGGGTGGTTGAAGCCGGTGTTGTGCACGCCGTTGCCGTGCATGTCGATGTATTTCCGACCCGCCAGATCCTCGATATAAATCCCCCTCGCCCGGGCGATCACGTTGAGGACGGGGGTGGAGAGGCTCTGGTGGAGGAAATACCTCGCATCCTCCTCGAACCAGTTTCGCGCCTCGCCGGACAGGTTCCGTTCCCAGTACCTCTGTCGCGCCGGCGTGGTGTTGACATCCCCCTGTTCCGACTCCGGTCGTTCGCACTGTTTCCCGAACCCCTGTTTTGCCATGCCGACACCCCTCCCGATTCCTCCGGTCGCTTCGCCCACACCAACGCTTTTTCTGAATTCGCCTGCGGATTATCCATGTGGAAGCGATCCGGATCAAGGGAAAAAAAGTGATTCAATCCATAACAAAAGAAGATTTGACTTCACCGATGCGGGGATGTTACGGAAAACAGGTAGAATTTCATTCCGGAGGGAGGACAGAAGGCATGGAAAAACTTCACCGATCGGAAGGCGATATCAACATTTCCCTGCGCCGGCAGAAATGGCAGCAGGAAAACCTGAATGAAGAGACGCGGGCGCTCCTCGCGGAGGACGAAAAATACTTTCTCAAACAGTCCCTCTCGAAAGCATATTCAATCTGCCAGAATGGATTGATTAAAGGTGCTTTAATTGCCGTTCAAGAAAAAGTGGCTTGGACGGAGAATCATTGGAATCTTGGTTAAAGAGATTGTAATTGTTTGGGTCAATTGGACAGGTAAGGTGAGGCGCTTTTTTCGGGCATGACTGAACCCTTTCGGTGAAGAATGCACAACCCGAATCCTTCGGTGCTATCGCACAAACAGACCTATTTTATCATTCTCGCCCTGGGTTTCCTGATCCAACTCATCACATTGGGATTCGGACGTTTCGCCTACACGGCCCTTCTCCCCAGCATGAAGAGCGACCTGGGGCTGACCAATACCCACATGGGCTTCTTCCAGGTGGGCATCCTGATCGGCTACCTCCTGTTCGCCTACCTGTGCAGCGCCTTCTCGAAGCGGTGGGGCCTGTCGATTGTGATCAACGCCTCCTGCGCCCTGGTCGGGCTGGCGATGATGGCCCTAGGGTTCGTTTCTTCCTTTTACCTCTGCCTGATCCTGGCCTTCCTGATCGGCGCCGGCGCCGCCGGCGCCTATATCCCGCTGATTCCGCTGATCATCGGCTGGTCTTCGATCAGACGAAGCGGAAGCGCCATCGGTATCATCATGAGCGGCACCGGCGTGGGGATCATCGTCATCGGATATGTGGCGCCCCTCATCCTGGAACGGTTCGGAACAGGCGGCTGGCGTCATGCCTGGTTTTTCCTCGGCGCCGCATCGCTTCTGGTCGCTCTGGTCAGCTTTTTTCTCCTGAAGGAAAACCTCTCATTCGTTGAATCAGGCACGCACCGCAACTCCCAGGAGTCCACCCTGAAACTGCTCTACCGCGACCCGTCGCTGAGGACCATCCTGATCGTTTATCTCCTGGTGGGCTTCGGATATATCATCTTTGCGACGTTCGTTGTCGCTTATGCGGTAGAAGAGATCGGGCTGTCCGTAAAAGAAGCGGGCCTGCTCTGGTCTTTGTTCGGACTCTTTTCGGTTCTCGGATGCCTCTTCTGGGGGATGGTCTCCGATCATCTGGGAAGAAAAACCGTGACCCTCATCGATCTTATTTTGCTGTGCGCTTCGATTCTCTTCGCCACCATCTGGAAAGAAAAGACCGTCCTCTATATTTCCAGCGCCTTGTTTGCCTTCACCTTCAACGGTGCCATCACAATCGTCGCCTCGATGTTCGGCGATCACATCCCCATGGCAAAAATGGACAAGATATTCGGCATTTCCACACTGATTCACGGCCTGGGACAGGCCGTGGGAGTCGGCATCGCCGGTTGGCTGAAGGACCTCACCTCGACCTTCGTGGCCCCTTTCCTCCTGTCGGCCCTGATCATCGGCGTCTGCCCCCTCTTTCTGCTCTTTCTGAAAGAACACGCCAATCGGCGTTAGGTTCCATTCTGCAAAAGCCCGCGCATCGAAAAAGCAGTTCCCCGTGTGCGGCAGCGACAACGAAGAACGGCGGCGCATCACGCCTTACGATAAAGGATGACTATGACATACCGGCAAATGATTGAAACACTCAGGGCTCTGGTCAATCCGGCCAACATCACCGGGATGGCCCGATACGGAATCAGCCCGGTGGGGACTCTTGGGGTCCCCATGCCCGTCCTCCGGAAGATGGCCAAAGAGGTAGGCTGCCGCATGACCTGGCCGACGAGCTCTGGCGCTCAGCGATACACGAAGCCCGGATCCTCGTAGCTCTGATTGACGATCCCGGAAAAGTCACTGACGACCAGATGGAACGGTCGGTGCTGGACATCGACTCCTGGCCTCGCCCGGGCGATCACGTTGAGGACGGGGGTGGAGAGGCTCTGGTGGAGGAAATACCTCGCATCCTCCTCGAACCAGTTTCGCGCCTCGCCGGACAGGTTCCGTTCCCAGTACCTCTGTCGCGCCGGCATGGTGTTGACATCCCCCTGTTCCGACTCCGGTCGTTCGCACTGTTTTCCGAACCCCTGTTTTGCCATGCCGACACCCCTCCCGATTCCTCCGGGTGATTGTGGGGACACCTTGCGGCAAGGTGTCCCCACAATCACCCCAAACACGAGCCGGTCGCTTCACCGACGCCAACACTTTTTCTGAACTCTACTGTGGATTATCCATGTGGAAGCGATCCGGATCAAGGGAAAAAAAGTGATTCAATCCATAACAAAAAGAAAAATTGACTTCGCCGTGGTGGGGATGTTACGGAAAACAGGTAGAATTTCATTTCGGAGGGAGGACGGAAGGCATGGAAAAACTTCACCGATCGGAAGGCGATATCAACATTTCCCCGCGCCGGCAGAAGTGGCAGCAGGAAAACCTGAATGAAGAGACGCGGGCGCTTCTCGCGGAGGACGAAAAATATTTTCTCAAACAGTCCCTCTCCACCCCCTGCCTGAACGCCATGCGCGGCTGCGACGGGATCTGGATCGAAGACCTCCAGGGACGGCGCTACATGGATTTCCATGGGAACAACGTCCATCAAGTCGGCTTCGCCAACCCGGCGGTCATCGCCGCAATCAAGGAACAACTGGATCAGTTGTCCTTCTGCACACGGCGCTACACGAACCGGGTCGCCGTCGATCTCGCTAAAAAGCTCGCCGAGATCGCCCCGGGGGACTTGAACCGTGTTCTCTTCTGTCCCGGCGGGGCCGAGGCGATCGGCATGGCCCTGAAACTCGCCCGGATCGCCACCGGCCGCCACAAGACGATCTCCTTCTGGGATTCCTTCCATGGGGCCTCCCTGGACGCGATCTCGATCGGCGGCGAGTCGATCTTCCGCCAGGACATGGGGCCGCTCCTGCCCGGAACGGAACATGTGCCCCCCCCCGACGAATACCGCTGCATCTATGAATGCCGCGGCCGCGGCGGCTGCGACATGATGTGCGCCCGCTATGTGGAGTACGTCCTGGAGAAGGAGGGGGATATCGCTGCGGTGATCGCCGAACCGATCCGGAGCACCCCCTACATCCCGAAGCCCGAATACTGGCAGATCATCCGGAAGGCCTGCGACCGCCACGGGGCGCTCCTGATCTTCGACGAGATCCCCCACGCCCTCGGCCGGACGGGCCGGATGTTCACCTGTGAAAATTTCGATGTGGTCCCCGACATGCTGGTAATCGGCAAGGGGCTGGGCGGCGGCGTCTTCCCGCTGGCGGCCCTGATCGCCCGCGAGGGTCTTGATGTGGCCAAAAACCGCGCCCTGGGCCACTACACCCACGAAAAAAGCCCTGTCGCCTGCGCCGCGGCGCTGGCCACGATCCGCTTCATCGAGGAAAACCGCCTCGCGGAACATGCCCGGGAGCTCGGACAGTACGCCCTCGGACGGATGGCGGGTATGATGGAACGCCATCCCCTGATCGGCGATGTCCGGGGCCTCGGGCTCTTCCTCGGCATCGAACTGGTGAAGGACCGGACCACCGGCGAGCGGGCCATAGAGGAAGCGGAGGCGGTGATGTACGCCGCCCTCAGCCGCGGACTCAGTTTCAAGCTCTCAATGGGAAACATCCTGACGCTGACGCCGGCCCTGACGATCACCCGGGAGGAGATGGACCGGGCGCTGGACATCATTGAAGCATGTTTGAGCGAGGTCGAACAGGGCGCCTGACAGGCTGTTGAAACACGCCCATCCGCTCAAGTTTCCCTCATCCTTCGCCGTTGCGGATGTGTTCCGGGGACACGTTCCGATCCCTCCGGGCTTCCGGAACATGTCCCCGACGCTTCACAACTCAGGATTTCGGGGGTCTTGCATATGGGCGTTTTTTCATCAACAACTCTTGACAAACATTTAAAGATGGACATAAAATAAGTCAAATTAATATATTTTATATCATGGATAATATAAAGTTATGAATCTCAATCAACTGAAGATTTTTTACTTGGCCGCAAAGCATGGCAGTCTGAGCGCCGCCGCAGAAGCCATGTTCATCACCCAGC
>Ga0315275_10001910_pt1 | contig 18625 bp, 14 predicted proteins | sample YL17G03_0_MG_FD_205557 | JGI IMG/M metagenome (GOLD analysis project Ga0315275, IMG submission 205557) | Sediment microbial communities from Yellowstone Lake, YNP, Wyoming, USA - YL17G03_0 | ecosystem: Environmental > Aquatic > Freshwater > Lake > Sediment | place: USA: Wyoming | collected...
GCGATCGAGGCCTTCGTGTCCACCGGGCGGCTCGATCCCGCCCGCCTGACGGCCGGCCCGGAGCCGTCCGCGCGCTCGGCCACGGACCTTCTCCACTTTCCCTACCACGAGGCGAAGGCCCAGGCCGTACGCCGCTTCCAGAGGGAGTACGTGGCCGCGGTCCTCGCCGCCCACGGCGGCAACGTCGCCGCCGCCGCCCAGCAGATGGGCCTCAGCCGCTTCGGGCTCGAGAAGGTGCTCAAGCAGCTCGACGAGCCGCAGGCGCCGGCAGCGGGCCAGGCCGGAGCCGCGCCGGAATAGGCCCGGCCGGCGCTTCCCCCTCGCTGGCGAGCCGGCGCAACCCGGCTTGCGGTGGCCGGCGGCCAGGGCGCCTCCTGCGCATCTCGGTGCGGCCGCCAAGACTCGGACTGCCATCGTCTTACTTCCCGACCGCGCGCCGCCCGGCGGCCTTCCGCGTCCGGCACACGCCGTGCATGGGGAATCCCATCGGGCTCGGGTATGCGCGGGCGTTCCCGCCGCGCGCGGTTCTCCCCGGCGCCCGAGGGCCGCTTGATGCCCGAGGGAAGCGAAGCGTCCATCCTCGTCGTCGAGGACGATCCGGAGTTCGTGGCCGATCTCCTCACGCTGTGGCACCCGCCGGGGCCCATCCGCTGGGCGGCCTCCGCGCCGGAGGCCCTCGCGCGGCTTGCCGAATCCGTCCCGCAGCTCGTCCTGCTGGATCTCTGCCTGCCGTCACGGGAAGAAGAGGGGCTGCAGGTGCTCTCGGCCATCCGCGAGAGGTGGGGGCTCGATCTGCCGGTCGTCATCGTCACCCGCAGCGACTCGGCGGAGGTGAGAAGCCGTGCTCTGCGCCTGGGGGCGACCGCGTTCCTGACCAAACCCGTCAACCTGGACGAGTTCGACCAAGTGGTGGGCGAGGCGTTGCGCGGGGCGGGCTCCAAGCTCAACTGACCGCCTGGCGCTTCCGCATCGGCGGCAACCCGGGTTGGCAGGGTCTATGGGGCGGCGTGCAGCCCCGGCCGCCCTACTCCAGCAAATGCGCTCACCCTGGGTCGCACCGCCGCGACGCGCGTAACTCCGGTTGCGGACTCCCGGCGCACATCCCGGGGGCGGCCGGCCGAAGCCGCGATGCCAACCGTGGCGCGGGTATCGAGTTGCGGCGTGCGGCGCGGCGATCGCACGCCGGCGGAAACGAGGCACGCCGCCTGCATATGTACTTCCCCGTGCGGGCACTGCCGCATCCCTGCGCCCGTCCGCCGCTACGTGGGCGGCCGCAGGCGATGAGCGTCCGATGCGGAGGTTCCGCGAGCCGGGGTGTGACCAGGTAGCAGAAGGGCGGCCGGGACCGGGATTGTGACTCTCGAGGGCGTGGCAACATGCGCTCTCGGGCGTCGGTGGGCAATCCCACCCGGTCCGCCCGATTTGTTGAACGCGGGCAACTCGCGCGGCGCGGCCCGCCGCCGGGAGCGGGGCTACGGCCCGGCCGGAGATTCCGGTTGACCGAGGCCGGCACGGGGCGTAACGTCACTGGCCTCCCGGGGATTCCCGCCCGCTCGGACCTGCGGCTCCTCCCGCCGCCGTTTTGGCCGCCCAAGCGTCGCACCCCGGGCCCACGGGTGCGTCGTTAGCCAGCCGGTTCGCGAACCTCGGTCAGCCGTCTCCGCCGGAGTTTCCGTTTTCGCCCGCGGAGTCCGCGGTTCCCTCCCTGACGGCGCCGTCACCCACACCATCGTTCAGCGAGAGTCCGCGTTTCCACCGGGCGGAGACGCCCGGAGGTGGCCCGCATTTCGGCAGGACGGCCGCACCCGGCCCTCGGGGCCGGCGCCGGTCCGGCCGGCCCGCGGCCGCCGCGCGGCTTCCCGCTCGAGAGAGGAGCCGAATCCATGACCAAGCTATCGCGCAGCATCCTGTCCCTCGTCGGCGTGATGCTCCTGCTGGCGGCCGGCAGCACGACCGGCTTCGCCCAGGCGGGGCTGCCCATCGACCACTACAAGGTCTACAACGTCGAGCCGAATCACCCGCTCTTCCTGCCGGTGCTCCTCAGGGACCAGTTCGGGCAGGGTCCGGTGATGGTGATGTTCCTCGAGCGCTTCGCCAACCCGGTCGACAAGAACAATGAGGGCATGATCGACCCCATCCTGCACTACGCGTGGTGGCGGATCGACAACCCGCAGCCGCCGCGCGCCGCGCTGATCGGCAACCAGTTCGGCCAGGACCAGGAGTTCCACATCGGGGACGGCGTCTATCTGCTGAACCCGGCGATCAAGCACGCGCAGTCGCCGGGCGAGCCGCTGCCGGTCGCCAACCACTACAAGTGCTATCAGGCAGTGGGGCCGCCCGTGCTGCGCGAGGTGTTCCTGGTCGACCAGTTCGGTCCGCGCACCGCCATGGTGCTGGAGCCGGAACTGCTCTGCAACCCGGCGGAGAAGGTGACGCCGGATGGGTTGGTCTATCCGATCGTCAATCCCCTCGCTCACCTGGCGTGCTACCGCATCCAGCCGCCGCTCTTCTACGGCCTGGGCGCACTCATCCACGACCAGTTCTTCTTCGGTGACATCCGCTTCAAGGACGACTGCCTGCTGTGCGTGCCGTCCACCAAGAACATCATCGTCCCGACGGAGCCGCAAACGTGGGGTCGGGTGAAGGCGCTGTATCGCTAGGCGCTCGAGCGGCGCAGCGGCCCGGGGCGAGGAGCTTCGCCCCGGGCCGGCCGCCCGCCGACCCGCCTTCCGGGCCGTTCCTTGCCAGACGTTTGCCGACGCACTCCGACATCTGCTGCTGGATCCGCTGCTTCCCCTGCATGGGGGATAGCCGGCAAGACGGCCGCCGCATCCACGCCCTGGGGTCAGGGCCTAGCGAAAAGGAGACTGGCGATGGTTTCACTTCGAGTCCTGTTGCTGCTGCTGGTCGGGATCGGTATCGGCGCGACGCCGGCGGCGGCACAGTCGCCGAAGCCCAACGGCGACCCCGAGCGGGTCGCTGCGCTCCGCGCCGCGGCGGCGCTCCAGCCCGCGCCCTCGCTGTCGGTGCGGGCCGAGGTTGCCCCGGCACCGAGCAGCCCGGCGGGTCCTGAGACCTTCCGGGGGCCCAGCCTCGCCTCCCGGGCGGGCGTGGTCGCACGCCCGGCGCCGGTGTCGGCAGAAGCCGGCCGCGCCGCGGTTTCCGAGGCCGGCCCGGCGGCCCGACCGGCTGCGGACCTCTCCGGCGTGCTCTTCGGCCGGTCCGTGTCTCCGGCACCGCGCTTCGGCACGGCGGCCGCGCCCCCGGCGATCCTCTTCGCGCCCTCCGCCGCCGACGACCCGGCCTACCGGGCGGCGATCGCGGCTTTGACCGGCGGCACGGTGGACTACTTCGACGCCCGCGTGGGCACGCCCACGGCGCCGCAGCTCGCGGCGTATCAAGCCGTCTACACCTTCCCCAGCAACGCGTATTCCGACCGGGTCCTGTTCGGGGATCGCCTGGCCGACTACGTGGACGCCGGCGGCAAGGTGATACTCGGCGTCTTCTGCACGTACACCGTCGGGAATCCCCTCGGCGGCCGGATCATGAACCCCGGCTACTCGCCGGTCACCTCGCCGGCCGGGACGAATCACCTCGTGCTCTCCGCCTACGCCGGCGACGGAAGCACCTCGCTGCACGCCGGCGTGCTGGCCTACGACGGCGTGTTTCGCGACATCCTCGTCCTCCAGGGGCCGGGCATCGTGGACGGCCACTACGCCGACGGCGAGATCGCCCTGGCGTACCGCCCCGACGGGCGGGTCGTTTACACCAACGGCGGCGGAACCGCCGCCATGGGCGGCAGCGGCGACTGGGCGCAGATCATCGCCAACGCGGCCGGCGGGATCCCCAGGGCCCCGAGCGTCCTGTACGCCCCGGCCGTCGGCGACGACGCTGCCTACCGGGCGTCCATCGCGGCGTTCACGCTGGGACCGGTGAACTACTTCGCCGCCGCGGGCGGCACGCCGTCGGCGGCGCTGCTGGCGACCTACAACGGCGTCTACACGCACACCGGGAGCGTCTACTCCGACCGCGTCCTGATGGGCGACCGGCTCGCCGACTTCGTGGACGCCGGCGGGAAGGTGGTCCTCGGTGTCGGCTGCACCTACAACGACGTCGGCGGGGGAATCGACTTCTCCATCGGCGGGCGAATCCGGACTCCCGGCTACAGCCCGGTGACCGCCCTGCCCGGCAAGTTCCACTCCGCCGCCTCGCCCTACATGGGAGACGGGACGACCTGCCTGCATTCCGGCGTGGGGGCCTACGACTGCTTCTTCCGCGATCTTCTCTTCGCCCAGGGGGCCGGCATCGTCGACGGGCACTACGACGACGGCGAGATCGCGCAGGCCTACCGTCCCGACGGGCGGGTGGTCTTCAGCAACGGGGCCGGCTCGGCCGGACTCGGCGGGACCGGCGACTGGCCGCGGCTGGTCGCCAACGCGTTCACCTGCAACCTGGCCAACGGGCCCTCGATGCTCTACGCGGTGTGCGACGCGGACGACCCGGTCTACCGGCGGGCCATCGCCGCGGCGACGGGCGGGCGGGTGGACTACTTCGCCGCCAATGCCGGCACGCCGTCGGCGGCGCTGCTGGCCGCCTACGACTGCGTCTACACGCATCCGAACTTCGGCTACAACGATCCCGTCCTGTTCGGAGACCGGCTGGCGAGCTTCGTGGACGCCGGCGGCAAGGTGATCCTCGGGGTCGCCACCGTGTGGCCCGGAGCCGGCCTCGGCGGACGCATCATCACCCCTCCGTACAGCCCCGTCGCCACGACACCCCCGGGGCTCATCTACGGCCTTATCCCCTACGCCGGGACCGGCACGACGCGCATCCATCACGGTGTGCTGGCCTACGACTGCGGCGCGGTGCGCGAGACCGTCGTCCTGCAGGGCGCCGGCATGGAGGACGGGCGCTACGTCAGCGGCGAGATCGCTGCCGCCTACCGTCCGGACCGTCGCGTGATCTATCTGAACGGGACCGGGCACTCCAGCTTCGGCGCCACCGGGGACTGGCCGTTCCTGGTGGCCAACGCCTGCATGGCGGAGATCGCCGGGGGCGCGCTCTACGCCTCCACCACCCCCGGTGAGCTGCTCGCCATCGACCGGCTCAACGGCGCCGCCTTCTTCGTGAGCCCCCTGCCCACCTTCGGCGTGGGCGGCGCCACGGAGATCGAAGCCGACGGCACCTCCGGCGTGGCCTGGGTGCAGGCGCCCGACGGGGGATTCTACGCCCAGCCGTTCGCCATCGGCAGCGGCGCGCCGCTCGGCCCCCCGGTGCCCAACGGCGGAGCGTTCCAGGGCCTGGAGTTCGCGCTGGGCCGGCTCTACGGGGCGTCGGTCACCAGTGGCGGCGGCCCGGCGGATTTCCGCATCCTCGATCCCGGGACCGGCCTGTCCACGCTCATCGGCCCCACCTCCACTGGTCCCATCTCCGGGCTGGCGTTCGAGCCGCGCACCAGCGCGATGTACGGCGTCACCGCGGGAGGCGGGTCGGTGGAGCTCGTGCGGTTCGACATCACGAGCGGCGAACCGACGTCCATCAACTTGCTGCCCATGCGGCTGGGGAGCATCGAGTTCGGGCCGGACGGGGATCTCTACGCCGTCGGCAACAACGTCGACGGTGGTAACTTCTACCGCATCAACCCGACGACCGGCGTCATCGCCTTCATCGGCCCGACCGGGTACCCGGGGCTGACCGGTCTCACGCTGGCTCCCCAGGGCACGGTCGCGGTGGGCGGCGGATCGGGCAACCAACTGGCGCTCCGTGCGCCGGTGCCGAACCCGAGTGGCGGGGGCACCGTACTCTTCCGCTTCGCCACGCCCGCCGGCGGCGATGCCCACCTGGACCTCTACGACGTGGCGGGCAGGAAGGTGTGGGGCAAGTCGCTCCCCGGGCTGTCGCCGGGCGAGTACAGCGTCGTCTGGGACGGCCGGACGGCGTCCGGCATCGCGGCGGGCGCCGGCGTGTACCACGCCAAGCTCACGAGCCCGGCGGGCTCGCGCTCGGTGAAGGTCGTGCGGCTGAACTAACCAAGCAGCGTCCGCGGTCCTCACGCGGCGTGGCAGACCTCCGTGGGCCGGGGCCCGAGAGCCCCGGTCGCGGAGGTCTTCGCTATGCGGTGCGCCGGGCGATCCGAAGCGATAGATGGGCAAGCCTACCGCCGGCGATTAGACTGCGAGCACGCCGTCTATGTGGCGTAGCGGCGGCCGGCGATAGCCTGCGTGGAGGCCCCATGACCCATCCCGTGAAGGACCCGCTCACCTGGATGTACCCGCCGCTCGAGCCGCTGCGCACCGGGCGGCTGAAGGTCTCGGGCGCGCACGAGATCTACTTCGAGGAAAGCGGCCGGCCGGACGGCAAGCCGGTCGTGTTCCTGCACGGCGGGCCGGGCGGCGGCACCGAGCCCAAGCAGCGGCGCTTCTTCCACCCGGAGAAGTACCGCATCGTGCTCTTCGACCAGCGGGGCTGCGGCCAGAGCACGCCGCACGCCAGTCTCGAGGACAACACGACCGGGCACCTGGTGTCGGACATCGAGGCGCTGCGCGAGCATCTCGGGATCGCCAAGTGGCAGGTGTTCGGCGGCAGCTGGGGCTCGACGCTGGCGCTGGCGTACGCCGAGAAGCACCCGGAGCGCGTCACGGAGCTGGTGTTGCGCGGCATCTTCCTGCTGCGCCGCCGGGAGATCGATTGGTTCTATCAGTCGGGGACCTCCGTCATGTATCCCGACGCCTGGGAGGCGTATCGCGACCACATCCCAGAAGCCGAGCGCGGCGATCTGCTCACCGCGTACTACAAGCGCCTGACGAGCGCCGACCCGGTGGTGCGGCTGGCTGCGGCCAAGGTGTGGAGCGGGTGGGAGGGGGCGACCTCGAAGCTCATCCCGGACGCGGCGTTCCAGAGCCACTACGAAGAGGACGCCACCGCGCTCGCCATGGCCCGCATCGAGGCGCACTACTTTGTCCACCGCGGCTGGCTCGCGACCGACGATCAGTTGCTGCGTGACGCTGGGCGCATCCGGCACATCCCGGGTGTCATCGTGCAGGGCCGCTACGACGTGGTGTGCGGAGTGGAGAGCGCGTGGGCGCTGCACCGCGCCTGGCCGGAGGCTGACCTCATCATCACCCCCGACAGCGGGCACAGCGCTTTCGAGCCGCCCAACAGCCGCGCACTGGTGGCGGCGACGGACCGGTTCGCGGGGTGGTGACGGAGCGGTCGGATTCGCCGGCCACCCTGCGCGCGGTCATACTTGAGCAACGGATGTAGTACGCGCGGGAACTGATTTCCGCTTGATTGATTCGCCGACGCGGCTCTAGTCTTGGTCGCCACTCTTCGTGCGACCGAGTGGCGATACCCTCGGGGAGCCGTCCCCTCGCCGACTTTCCCACCGAGGAGCGAGCCGGTTCCCGCCCGCATCCCACGACATTCGGCTGGAGGCCAGCTCCGGCGATCCAGACCCGCTTCTCTGTCCAGAGAGCCGCAGCCGTTCCCCGCGGCTCGCCCGAGGTGCGATATGAGATTCGCGAGCCCCCGCTACGGCGCGCTTCTCATGGCCGTGGCACTGACAGTCTGCCTCACGATCCCCGCGCTGGCGGCGTCGCCGGTCATCCGCGAAGACAACCCCGCGGCCAGCGACGCGTCGCCCCTGGCCCTCGCCCTGGCCGGAGTGCAGGCCATGCTCGACCAGGAGGCGGCCAACGCCGGCGCGCAGTACGCGATGCCGCTGCACGCGCTGAACATGCGGCGCGAGGTGATCAGCGGGAACATCGTGCACTACAGCTTCGAGGTACGCTTCGGCGAAGGGAAGTACGATCGCTTCCGGCTGCACCGGGTGGTGAAGGAGGCGAAGCCCGGCCGGCCGATCCAGACGGCGACGAACATCTTCCTCCAGCATGGGGACTACAAGGACTTCACGGGGATGTACCTGCCGGGGCTGTATTCGCCCTCGACGCCGGACGACTTCGGGATTGCGGTGTTCCTGGCCCGCAATGGGGTGGACGTCTGGGGGATCGATCAGACCTGGACGCTGGTGCCCGCCGACGAGACCGACTACGCGTTCATGGCCGACTACGGGATGGCCCGTGCGATTCGCGACATGAACCTGGGTATCGCCGTGGCCCGGGCGGTGCGGCTGGCCACGGCCTGTGGCCCAGGGAAGATGATCCTGAGCGGCTACAGCAGCGGCGTGTGGTCGACGGCGGGACTGCTGAGTCAGGAGACGCAGCTGCCGCCATTGCGGCGACAGGTGAACGCCTACATTCCCATCGACGTTCCCATCAAGACGAGCGATCCCGGTTGGCAGACGGTCTTCCTCAACGACATGGCTATGTGCGACGCCGGCCTCGCCGCAGGCGTCTACAACGGCTTTGTCCCATTCCAGACGCTCGGCCTGTTGGCGCGGAACCACCCGGACGACCCTTCTCCGATCATTCCCGGATTCTCGAATATTCAGGCCGCCAACTTCCTGTCCTTCGCACCGGGGGCGGGGTTCCCGTCGCCGTTCCATTACTGGGCGGGTGTCCTCGACGAGACCGGGTTCCCCACCGGCCCGCGCCTGACGGACCGCGAGCTGTGGTTGGACTTCCTGGAGAGCGGGATCGCCTGGCAGCCCTATCTCTGGTGGAAGGAGATCGACATCTTCGCACTCGCGCCCCTCGATGGGATGGACTCGCCCTTCGACGACCATCTCGGTGACATCCGAGTGCCACTCCTCAATGTCGCGGCGGCCGGCGGTGTGGGGGCGGTGTCACTGCCTGCCCTCTCGCTGCTGGGCAGCGAGGACGTGGAGGTCCTCATCCCGTCGCTCGGCCCCCCCATGGAGACAGACCTCGCGCACATCGACATCTTCACCTGGTCCGGGTCCGAGACGATGTTCTGGCGGCCGATGCTGAACTGGATCAAGGCGCACTCGGAGGGGCCGGGCGGGTTGCTGTTCGCTTCGGATGACGAAGCAGGCGCGACTCCGCCGCCGGGCAACGCGATTCTGTCCTTCGGCCTCGAGCGCATCGTGCCCAACCCGCAGCGCGGGCCGCTGGTCCTCAGCTTCACGCTGGCGGACGGGGTGTCGGCCCGGCTCGAGGTCGTGAGCGTGAGCGGCAGACTGGTGCATTCGGCCGAGGTCGGTGATCTCGGCCCGGGTCGCCACCAGCTGCAGCTGGGGGGCACCACGCACCTGCCGACGGGGGTGTATCTGGTGAAGCTCACGCAGAACGGCCGGGTGTCGTCGCAGAGGGTGACGATCATTCAGTAGGCGCAGGGTTTCTGGTAGCTGGTGGTTCATGGCGGCCGGGGGCGGCAGCGCGCACCCCCGGCCGCCGGCCCTACCGCTGCGGCGCAGCCAGCCGGTTGGGCAGGCGCTGGCCGTAGGTGAGCGAGCGCCAGAGCCACTCGAAGGGGCCGAAGCGGAAGCGGGCGAGCCACAGCGGCGAGTACCAGAGCTGCAAGAGCCAGATCGCCATGACGATGGCAACCTGCCCGGGGCGTCCCACGCGGCCGTAGAGGCCGAGGCCGTGCCCGTAAAAGAGCGTCGTGCAGATCAGCGTTTGCGCCAGGTAGTTGGTGAAGGCCATTCGGCCCACGGCCGCCAGCCGGCGGACGAGCCCCGAGGCGGGCCACGCCCGGCACGCCAGCACGACCGCGGCGATGTAGGCGAGGGCGATCAGGACGCCGGCCCAGTAGTTCCACTGCGGGCCGAGGAAGAACGAGTACCGCACATCCCAGCCGGCCGCGACGTTGCGGTAGACGCCGTAAGCGGCCAGCCCGAGACCCGCGACCAGCCCGCCCGCGAGCAGCCGCCGGTAGAAGCCCGGCGGGCGCTCACCCGCCAGCACGCCCCACTTGTAGAGCGCCATGCCGACGAGCATGAGCCCGCCGGCCCGCCACAGCTCGTACATCAATAGGAACGGGACCTGGAGGAAGAAGGCCAGCGGGGCGCGATGCGCCATCTGGCCGAGCCAGCCGCCGCGGTAGAGCTCCGTCTCCCACGCCAGCCGGTCGGGCGCCGGCCGCCAGGTCTCGAGCAGGTTGGCGACGGACGCCGGCGGCCAGAACCGCATGGACCAGCCGAAGAAGAGATAGATCGCCGATCCGAACGCCAGGGCCACGAGGCCGGTGATGAAGAGGGCGCGCGCCGGGCGCTTCCGGAACAGGAACGCCAGCATGCCGCAGAGGGCGTAGGTGACGAGGATGTCGCCGTACCAGAGCAGGTAGGCGTGGGCCAGCCCGAAGACCAGGAGCCAGGCCATGCGCCGGTAATGGAGCGGGCCGGGCGCGGCCCCCCTGGCTTCCGCGCGCTCGGTGAACAGCAGGACGCCGGCGCCGAAGAGCATCGAGAAGATGCTGATGAACTTGCGATCGGCGAAGAGGTGGCTCAGGAGCCAGACCCACCAGCCGGCCCCGGCCAGGGGACCGAGCGCCGTCGGGTTGAGATAGGCGGATGACGGCAGCGCGAAGCTCTGGATGTTCATCACCAGGATGCCGAGCACCGCCACGCCGCGGATGGCGTCGAGGGAGAGGATGCGCTCGGCCTGCGGGACGGGGGCGGCCTGTCCGTTCATGGCAGTACTCCTTGGGCGGCGCCGCCGGGATGTATAGACGCGGGGCGGCCCGGCGTCAACGCCCGGATGGGGCCTCGCGCTGGACCGCCGCAGCGCGTGGTGCTACGCTTCTTGCCGGTTTCGGGTCCGCGCGTCCGCCCGACGTCAGGCTCGAGGCGAGGTGATGATCGTGCGTATCCGGTTCGTCCTCCTCAGCTTGCTAGGTGTCCTCGCCGCGTGCCCGCCGGCGGCGGCCGGCGAGCGGCCGTTCCACTCCCTCACCATCGGCTACCACTCGCGCAGCGGGCTGTTCTACGGCTTGTCCCGGGCGGACTCGCTCGCCTGGGCGGAGGTGCGCACCGGGATCGTCTACGGCGGGGGCGACCAGGCGGCGGTGCAGATCGGGCTGCGTCGCCGGCTGTTCCCCGACGTCACCGCGATGGTGGCCGTCAGCGAACCGCTGATCGGCGCCTCCCCGCGCGCCATGCGCGACTTCAGCCGCCAGCTCCACGGCGACATCTTCTGGAGAGAGTTCTTCGGGCTCTCGCTCGACGGCAAGGGCGAGCAGCGCCAGTTGACGCTGAACATCTGGAAGATCGAGATCCCCATCGCCGGGCACGTGGACGGTATGCCGTGGGTGCTGCGATAGGGGGGCCTGGCTAAGCACGCGCGCCGCCCATAGCTGGCTCTCCGGCTACGCTCCCCGCCGCTCCTCCTCGATGAGATGGATGCGCCGCCAGGCGCCGGAGCGGAAGCGCCAGCCGAGCGCCGCCGCCAGGCACGCCAGATAGAACACGACGCACCACATGACGGCGGGCGGGCCGCCGCCACGCACGGTGACCAGCAAGTACGCGCCCGGGACGAAGACCAACCAGGCGATGGCCAGCCGCGCCCACATGCACCAGGCGGTGTCGCCGGCCGCGCGCAGCGCCTCGCCCAGCGTGATGCCGATGGCGTCGAAAGCTTGCCAGGCGCCGCTGATCGCCAGCATCAGGGCGCCGATCCGCATCCAGTCGCCGGCTACGGCGCCGGGCGGCGCGAAGATCCGCATGAGGGGGCCGGGCAGCGTGAAGTAGACGAACCCCACGCCCACCTGCCAGACCAGGGCCACGGCGAGGGTGCGTCGCACGACGCGTCCGACCTCGCCGGCCATGCCGCCTCCGATGGCCTGGCCCACCAGGATCGCGCCGGCCGAGGCGAGCCCGAACGCGGGCATGAACGAGATCGAGTTGATCTGCAGGATGACGTTGAACGCGGCGATCACCGTGGTGCCGAGGCCCGCCACCACGGCGTTGATGAAGAGCAGGAAGGCCGCGAACTCCATGAACCAGTTGAGCCCGTTGGGCAGCCCGAAGCGCAGCATGCGCAGGAACTCGTGGGCGCGCAGGCCCAGCGCCTGGCGCGGGCCCGCCGCGACCGCCTGGCGCTCGATCTCCCGCTCGCGCGCACGGAAGGCGACGGCGACGACCGCGAAGCCGATCCAGCTCGCCAGCGTGCTGGCCAGCGCGGCGCCCTCGACGCCGAGCGCCGGAGCCCCGAGCTTGCCGTAGATGAGGACCCAGTTGAGCGCCACGTTGGCCACCATGGTGACGACGCTGGCGCGCATCTGGACGCGGGTGTCGCCGAGCCCGGCGAACCAGTTGCCGAGCGCCTCCGTCCCGACCACCGCGCCGATCGACCACAGGCGGATGACGATGTAGTCGGTCATGAGCGCGTGCACCCGCGGTTCGTAGGCGAACCGGCCCATCACCGGCCCGACGGCGGCGGTCACGGCGACCGCGCCCACCATGGTGAGCGCGGCGAGCAACAGTCCGTACCAGGCGTAGCGGCGGGCAGCCGGCAGATCCCCGGCGCCGTAGAGCTGCGCGGCGAAGCTCTGCACGATGAATACGGTGCCCATGGGCAGCACCATGAAGGCGAAAGCATTGATCGCCCCCGAGGTGGCCGCGGCCAGGGCGGTCTCGCCGAGCGGGGCCGACATGGCGGCGTCGCAGATGCCGACCACCGACTGCGAGGAGCGGGCGAGCACCACCGGCCACGCCAGCGCAAGCAGCGTGCGGAGGTCGGCGCGTCCGGCGGGCAGGGCGTTGGCAGCGTTGGACATAGGTGCCGCATTCTAGCAGGAGCGCGGAGCCGTGATGGAACCCCAAGTGGCGGTCCTAAGGTATAATGCCCGTCGAGTCACCGGGCGCCGCGCGGCAGGCCGGCCCGCGCCGCGCCCCGGAGACCTCGGCCATCCGAGCCGGGCCGACCCGAGCTACGGGCAGCGGTCCATCCTTCCCGGAAATCGTCCGGTCACCTACGAAGGAAACGAAGTCATGCGCAAACCCGTTCAAATCGCTCTCATCGTCGGCCTGGTGATCCTGGCCATCGTCGCCGCCGTGCTCTTCGCGCGGTACCAGAAGACGGCCGCGGACCTGGCTACCTCGCGCGCCGCCGAGGACCAGGCGGCGTCGCGCTACGTGCAGACCATCGACGCCATCGCCGAGATCCAGGACAGCCTCAACGCCATCGCCGTGGGCGACACGGGCGTCGGGGTCAAGCCGTGGAAGATCGGCACCGGGCAGGAGCCGGCGCAGCCGAAGGGGCAGGAGGCGCTCGACCGCATCGCCGTGCTGCGTTCCAGCATCGAGCGCAACAAGGTGCGCATCCGCGAGCTGGAGGCCGGCCTGAAGAAGAGCGGCATCAAGGTCACGGGCCTCGAGAAGATGATCTTCTCCCTCAAGCAGACGGTGACCGAGAAGGAGCAGATGGTCGCCGTGCTCAGCGCCCAGGTGGACACCCTCAAGACGCAGGTGGCCGGGCTCGAGACGACCGTGCAGGAGACGCGCGACACGCTGGCGGTGCGCAACGTGACGCTCGAGGAGAAGCGGCGCGAACTGGCGACCGTGTTCTACGCCGTCGGCACCAAGGGCGAGCTGGAGAAGGCGGGCGTCGTCAAAGAGAAGGGCGGGGTCCTCGGCATCGGGCAGACCCTGGTGCCGGTGCCCGGCGCCCCCGAGACCGCCTTCACGCCGCTCGACACCGACGCGGAGAAGATGATCTGGACGGGTGCGGCCAAGGCGCGCGTGATCAGCGCGCAGCCCAGCACGAGCTACGAGCTGCGGCTGGTGGACGGCAAGATGGAGCTGCACATCCTCGACACCGGCGAGTTCCGCCGCATCAAGCGGGTGATCATCGTGAAGTCGTAGGCGAGTGGGGACAGCGGGACGCAAGCGCGCGGGGCGGCCCGGTGGGCCGCCCCGTGGCGCTGGGGGCTTGTCCAGACCTCGCAGCTGACACTAGCGGGTGGCCCGGTGTCCCGCCGCCGCTCCGGAACGGAATCGCGGCAGCAGAAACAGACAAGCCCTCAAGGCATGACCACGACATTCCTGACCAGCGTCTTCCCAGCGGCCGCCAAGCGGAGGAAGTACACGCCCGCGGGAACCCGGCCGCCACGTTCGTCGCTCGCATCCCAAAGCACGCGGTGGGGGCCCGCCGGCGTGAGACCGGAGAGCAGCGTGGTCACCCTGCGGCCGGAGACGTCGTAGACGGCCAGCGTGGCGTGCGCCGGCGCGGCGAGGGAGAAGCGGATCTCCACGCTCGCGCCTGCCGGATTGGGCAGCGGCGGCGCGAGCGCGAAGAGCGGCGCGCCCGGCTCGGGCACGGAAACGCCGGGCACCTCGACGAGATCGAGGAAGTCCACTCTCGTGCCCCCCGCAAGACCCAGGCGCTCGAGGCGCACGGTGTAGCTTCCGGCCGGAAGGTGGATGGGTTCGGACGACTGGACCCAGTCGTAATTGGCGCTGGTTCAGCCGATGCCCGCCCCGGGCAGAGTGATCAAGGTGTCGGCGGCGACCGGCGGTCCGCCGCCGCTGGGCAGGAACTGGATGGCGAACTGACGGACGACCCCGATGGATCCGGCCGTGCGCAGCGAATCCCGGAAGACGAAGTCCTGCGCCAAGGTGAGCGGCCACTCGATGTAGTCGCCCGGGGTGTCCACGCCATCCACCGCCAGCCCGCCCCGGGCGGCGCCGCAGGAGACATAACCGATGGCGCCCCCGCCCACATTGTGGGACGCAACCATGTTCTCGGCCTCGAGCTGCACGACCGTCTCGGCCCGTGCCGGGCCCTGGAGGCCAAGACACGGCGCGGCGAGGAAGAACAAGGCCAGTGCGCAGCCAGTCCAGAAGCTGGGAGCGCGGCGCCGGCATCGAGACGGAAAACGCGAGGGGAGCTTGCGCATGGCGGGAACCTCCTGTTCTCAAGGATAGACCCGGCACCGGCGGTCAACAAGGAAAGCCGCAGCAGGCGCCGGCAGCACCCCCGGCGGCCTCGTCCCGATTGCATCGCCGGCTCCGTGGTGCTAAACCGCCACCGGAGGATCCATGTCAGGGCCGAGACGGGTAACTTGGCTCCGTATGCCGCGCGGGATGCTCCGGGTCTTTTCCCTCTGCCTCGTCCTGGCAGTCCCGGGTGACCCGGCGCTCGCCCTGGGGCCTGGCGATCCCGCCCCCCGCTTCGACCTGCCGCGCCTGGAGGGCGACGGCACGGTCCGCGCACCGGCCGTCTTCGCGGAAGCCTCCCTCACCGTCCTCGTCATCTGGAACCGCGGCTGCCCCGAGTGCACCGCCGTCGCCCTGGAGATGCAGAGCCTGGCCGATTCGCTGGGCCCGCTCGACGCCCGGGTGCTCGGCGTCGTCTTCGGCCCGGACGATCCCGTCTCGATCCGCGAGCAACTCCGCGAGCACCGCGTCGCCGTGCCGCAGCTCTGGGACGCCGGCGGCACGGTCGCAGCGCGCTACGGACTCGGGCGTCAGCACCTGAGCGTCTTTCTCGTGGAGCGCGACGGGCGGGTGCGCGAGTCCTTCGACGACCGCATCCCGAGCCTGATGGACCCGGTCCTGCCGGCGGCGCGGCGGTGGCCGGGTTTCGAGACGACGAAGGCGCCCGTGACGCCGCCACCCGCACCGCCGGCGCCCGCGGCCGTGGCGCCACCTCCCGGTCCTGCCGAAGAAGTCGCCGTCATCCTCTCGTCGCTCAAGCTCGACGCCCGCATGAAGGTCATCTCCACCGAGGGCGCCCAGCCCGGCGACCGCGGCCTCTACAACGAGCTGCTCGAGAACGGCAGCCTGTTCCTCTTCCGGGTCGACGCGCGGCTGCCGCTGGCGCTGGCGCCAGGCGTCGAGCTGGTGCCGTGGCTGCGCATCAGCAACGAGGGCGACGCGATCCTCACCGAGCAGGCCGAGCAGCTCTCGAGCCCGCTGGGGACGATCAGCCTCAATCTGCGGTCGGGGCGTTTCGGCGGCACGCTCGGGGCCTTCCCGCTGCGCGTGGCGCCGCTGCTGCTGCAGCGCTGGGACGCGACCGACGCCCCGCCGCTGGGCGGCGTGGCGGCCTGTGCGTGCGGCGCCGGCGCGGCCGGCGTCAGCCAGCGCAGCCTCGAGGTGCTCGCCCCGGAGTACACCTTCGAGGGCGTGTCGGCCTCGTACACCGAGCGTCTCGGCGTCCTGCGCGCCTGGTTCGCGATCCCGCGCTGGGAGCGGGTCGTGCCCACGACGGCGCCACCGCTGGAGAAGCTCACCGCCCGCTACCGGCGGCTGCTCGGCGGCTCGTACATGGAGATGGGGTCGCCCGGGAAGCGCGATGCGGACTCCGGCCTGCCCGCGCCGCTGGGGCTGCGAATCGGCGTCGTGTCGGTGACCGACGACGGGCGCACGCTGGGCCCGGCCGCCTACCGTCCGGTCCAGCACGACGAGCTGGGCTGGGTCGCGCAGGCGCGGGCGGAGCCGCTGCCCGGTCTCAGCGCCGACGCGCAGTGGACGACGTGGCGGCTCGACGAGAGCGGTTCGCAGTCGGCGGGTGAGGCGTATCTACTGGGCGCGCGCGGGGCCTATCGCATCGAGCCGGTGGAGTTCTGGGCGCGGCTGCACCGGCTGCGCACCGACCCCGATTTCGCGCCGCTGTACCGCGCGCTCACCTACGAGCCGAACCAGGAGGGCTGGCGCGCCGAGATCGGGTTCGGCGGCTGGCGCGCGGCCGGCTCGCGACGTGACCGCCTGGCGGCGAGCGCCTTCTATCGCGCCACGCAGGAGGTCGAGGGGCGCGACGCCCCCGGCCTGGGCGAGACCGAGTACCAGGTGGTGAGTCTCTCCATGAGCGCGCGGCCGGCGTGGGACCTCGCCGCACAGCTCAGCGCCGTCGAGACGCTGACCGAGCGGCCGCTCGCCCCGCTCGAGCGCAGCCGCGGCCTGTCGCTGGACTGCCGGTGGGAGGGAGCGGGCGTGATCGAGCCCGAGCTGCACGTGGACATGATCCGCCGCCAGGCGTGGGACGAGGAGCGGACCATCTGGCAGGTGTACCTGTGGGTGAGGGTGGTGCGGTAGGGATGAGACTCGCCTGGGCCACCGACGTCCACCTCGACGCGTGCCGGGACGGGCGCGACACACGCTTCCTCGAGGAGCTGGCCGCCTGCGGGGCGGAGGCGTTCCTCCTCGGCGGCGACGTCGCCGACGGCCCCTACCTCGAGGAATGGCTGCGGCGCATCGACGCGGCGCTGCCGCGCCCCATCTACTTCGTGCTGGGCAACCACGACTACTGGGGGGATCACGTCGACGCCGTGGAGGGCCGCATGTGCGACCTCCGCGCCGAGCGGTTGCGCTGGTTGCCGGGCGCGGGCGTGGTGGCGCTGACGGCGACCACCGGGCTGATCGGACACGGCGGCTGGGGCGACGCCCGCTGCGGCGACTTCCTCACCTCGCCGACGATCCTGAGCGACTACGTGCTGATCCTCGATCTGCAGGAGGCGTCGGGCTCCTCCGATCCCCTCGCCATCTTCGACGACCTGCCGGCGCTGCGACGCAAGCTCCACGAGCTAGGCGACCGGGCCGCGGCGGAGCTGCGGCCGCAGATCGCCGAAGCGGCGCGGCGGTTCGACCGCGTGTTCGTCCTCACCCACGTCCCGGCGTTCGCGGAGGCCTGCTGGTATCGCGGCCAGCCGGCGGACGAGAAGTGGTTGCCGGGCTTCGTCAGCCGGGCGATGGGGGACGTCATCCGCGCTGCGGCCGCGGAGCATCCGGCGTGCCGGTTCACCGTGCTCAGCGGGCACACCCACCACGAGGGGCAAGCGCGGCTGCTGTCCAACCTCGAGGCGTTCACCCAGGGCGCGCGGTACGGGGCGCCGGCATTCCGGATGATGGAGGTCGAGTGACCGGGGAGCCCCGAGGCATGACAGGGAGGTCTGGCGCTCAGCCTCGAGATCCGGGGCGGTTCACCGGGCTGGGCCAGAATTGCGTGGTATTACCACGCGATTGCGTGGTATAACCACGCATCATGAGTGCTCTGTCCGAGTTGCTCTCGTCGCGAGTCAAGGCGGAGGTCTTCCGCCTTCTGTTCGGTCTCGGGGCACGCGAACTGCATGTTCGCGAGATCGGAAGGCAGGCCCGGCTCGCGGACGGCACGGTGCGGCAGGAACTCAGAAGGCTCGCCCGCCTGGGGCTCGTGGAGGTCAGGCGCGACGGGAACCGCGCGCTCTACAGCGCCAATCGCCGGCATCCCCTCTATCCCGACATCCACGGCTTGGTCATCAAGACCACCGGCCTGGCAGACTTGCTTCGCGAGGCCCTCGACCATCCGGAAGTCCGCGTGGCCTTCGTCTTCGGATCGATCGCCGGCGGCTCCCCGCGACCGGATAGCGACGTCGATCTCCTGGTCGTCGGCGACGTCAGCCTCCGCCGGTTGAGCAAGATGCTCTCCGGGGTGGCTGACCGACTCGGACGTGAGATCAACCCCCACGTGATGACCCCCGAGGAATTCGCGCGCCGCAGGAAGGCCCGCGATCACTTTCTTTCCACGGTTCTCCGCGGCCCCCGCCTACTCGTGATAGGAGATGGGCGTGAGCTTGAAGCAATGGGTCGATAACGGCTGGTTGCGGCCGCACGAGTCCAGCCGGGCGGAGGTCGCTGGGCTGCTGGCCATCGTCGAACGCGACCTGGCCGACGCGGTGGGTGAAATCTCCGCCGATTGGCGTTTTGGAATCGCTTACAACGCCGTGCTGAAGCTCTGCACGATACTGCTGCACGCTTCCGGCTACCGGCCGGAACGGGCCTTTCAGC